>Ga0209430_1002298_pt1 | contig 12494 bp, 8 predicted proteins | sample BarGraIncub1133A_FD_184504 | JGI IMG/M metagenome (GOLD analysis project Ga0209430, IMG submission 184504) | Arctic peat soil microbial communities from Barrow, Alaska - Barrow Graham LP Incubations 11-33A (SPAdes) (version 2) | ecosystem: Environmental > Terrestrial > Soil > Wetlands > Peat... | reverse complement strand
ATGGTACTATTCTCTTTTCTATGACCGCCGTTCCCTTAAGAAGCTTGTATATTGTATCGTCAATTTCCTGCGCTGTCAAGCTGTTTGTTTGTTTTTTTTGGAGGCGCCACCCAGATTTGAACTGGGGATGAAGGTGTTGCAGACCTGTGCCTTACCACTTGGCTATGGCGCCTTATTAAATTGGAGCGGAAGACGAGATTTGAACTCGCGACCCTCGCCTTGGCAAGGCGATGCTCTACCACTGAGCTACTTCCGCTGATGGTGGTGCCCAAAGGCGGAATTGAACCACCGACACGAGGATTTTCAGTCCTCTGCTCTACCGACTGAGCTATTTGGGCATATGATACTAATTTCACTTGTCTTCAACCGTTTGTAATTACCCATGCTTTGCCTAACTAAGTGATTCACACCAAATAAAAAATTTGGGTTCTCTACTTATACCGACTGAGCTATTTGGGCATACAATATTTTTCAACCTTTGCATCATTATTTCTTCAATAAAAATTGGCGACCTGGAAGGGACTCGGACCCTCGACCTCCAGCGTGACAGGCTGGCATTCTAACCAACTGAACTACCAGGCCTCCTAAGAAAAAAATGGTGGTCGCAATAGGGCTCGAACCTATGACCCCCTGCTTGTAAGGCAGGTGCTCTCCCAGCTGAGCTATGCGACCATCACTTGAGATACAAACGTAATTATATTGTAGTAAAGCCAAATTGTCAATGACTTTCTTAAGTTTCTTATTTTTTTTCTGCTACAATTTGTACGCGCTCTCCATCATTGCTTCCTGGCATATAAGTTCCGAAATCAAAATATTTAATTTTATGAAATCCAATATTTGTTAAACACCGATTGATGTCTTCAATGCTATACATATGTTGGGTTTGTGTTTCTTCATAACGGTTGTAAGTATCATCAGGATTTTTAGAGAAGAAAGTCAGGTTGAAATGCATTTCTTTCTTTGTATTATCAAGCTCATTTTCCCAAACACAAAAAACATCATCAAGATCATAAATATAGGTATTATCCTTAATAGTGTTTTTATATTTGGAAATTGTATTGACATCAAACAATAATAATCCTTCACTCTTCAGACTATCATGGCTGCAAACTAAAAAACTTTGCAGGGTCTCCAGGTTAGGCAAGTAGTTTACGCTATCACAGCATGAGATCACAGAATCATAGGTTTGATCGATTTGAAAATTACTCATATCTCCCAGGTAGAACTGAATATTTTTCAAACCCAACCCATCGGCTTTTTCATCAGCAATGGTTAACATAGCCTCGGATAAATCAACAGCTGTCATTTCAAACCCCTTTTGAGCCAAATTGCATGTGATGTTTCCAGTACCACAACCAAATTCCAGGATTGATTTTATTTCACGGGGTGCATTTAAAAACAGTCGCTGCAAATATTCAGACCATTTTGAATAATCAATTTCTTTCATAAGTTCATCATAAACTTGTGCAAATTCTTCGTACATAAATAGTTATCTCCTATTTTAATATTTTTTTGAGTAATTTAAAAACTTCAATGACATTTCCAATCCACTGATTAGGATTTCTTCGTCAAAATTAAAATGTGATGTGTGTATGCTTTTGTCAAACCCTTTTAGCGAATTACCGGTACCAATGCCAATAAAAAGCCCTGGAATTTCTTTTTGGTAAAAAGCAAAATCCTCTGAAAGCATAACTTTTTCAAATACTAAACGATCTTCTTGATTGCATAATTCCAAGAAAATTTCATAAAGAAAACGATCATTAATGACTGCCGGATACATTTCAACAAACTCTAAATCAATGGTGCATCCATGAATAAATTCAACTCCTTTGGCAACTTCAGTAATGCGTTTTTGGAGCATAACATGGATATCGCTGTCAAAAGAACGTGTGGTTCCAGCGATCTTCACTTCTTCTGCCACCACATTCACTCGGGTTCCGCCATTTAATAAACCGATGGTAATGACAGCATTTTTCATAGGACTGACATTACGACTTACTATGGCTTGAATCCCGGTTATTAGAGATGCACTTGCCACAATGGCATCAACGGCGAGATGCGGTTCAGCCGCATGTCCGCTCTTTCCATGAACGGTAAAATAAAATTCAATATTCTGCCCCATCATGGGACCTGGAGTTGTGCTGAGGATTCCTTCCTTAATAAAAGGAAAGAGGTGATATCCAAAAATAGCTTTAACATCGTATTTTTTTAAAATGCCGGTTTTTACTATGGGTTTTGCGCCTCCGGGTCCCTCTTCTCCTGGTTGAAATATTAATAGAACACTTCTGGTTATCTCTTTGGGATGATCCGCCAAATATTTTGCCAATAATAAATTCATGGTCATATGTCCATCATGTCCACAGGCATGCATCCAGCCTTGATGGATTGATTTGTAAGTGCAATCAGTCTCTTCCTTCAAGCAAAGGGCATCCATATCCGCACGAAATGCAATGGTATTTTCTTTGTCATCTCCTGGAATAAACAAAATAACACCTGCATCACAGATTTTTTCAGGTTGATATCCTTGTTTTTTTAGATAATTGATAATGTATTCCTGGGTTTTAGGTAAATTAAAGCCCTCTTCGGGAATTTGATGAAGATCTCGGCGAATCCGCTTAGCCTCACCGAAATAAAAGTTTAGAAAATCTTTTTTTTGCATTTCTTTCCTTTCCCATTTTATCTTTAATTTCGCCATCTGGTATCTGATTTAATCATAAGTGAAATTCCTATGAGATTCAATCCATAGTTTGAGGATTTATTCCAATTGTTTGAATGTGTATTTGCTTCCATAGTTTTCTTTATCAAAAACAAAAATATCTTTAAGTCCTTTGGTTGCAATGATCTGATTATCTTTGGTAACAAAAATAGCTTCAACACCAGGCATTTGTTCAACTAGAGCAAGGCCTTTATCCAATCCAAGAAGAAATAAAGTTGTAGTTAAACCATCACCATCAATGGATGCATCTGTAACCGCAGTTACTTGAGTTAATCCTGATTCTGAGGGATATCCAGTGAAGGGATCAAGAATATGATGGTAGCGTTTTCCCGCTGCATCTGTAAAATATCGCTGGTAGTCTCCAGAGGTTACTACAGAACCATCTTTTTTGGATAATACCCCAATGTATCCCTGACCGGGATCGTTAGGATCTTCAACACCAACACCAAAAGGAGTGCTATCAGCTTTTCCTCCCATTACCAAAACATTTCCGCCTAAGTTAACAATGGCATGCTTAACACCTTCATCTTTAATAGTTGCCATGACAACGTCAGCGATGTACCCTTTTGAAACAGATCCAACATTAATTGACATTCCAGACTCTGTTAAATAAACGGTTTTTTTATCAGGGTCTAACACAATTTTTTTGAAATCAATCTTTTGTTGAGCCGCTGCAATAGCCTCTGGAGACGGTGGTTCTTTGATTTCAGGGGCATGAATACCCCATAAATCAATGAGGGGACCTGCAGTAGCATCAAAATAGCCACCCGATATTTTTGAATAATTAATGCCTTTTTCAATAATTCGGTAGGTAGCCTCTGAAACAACCACCGGTTGAATCCCGGCATTATCCTTAATTCTGGTCAAATCACTTTGACTATCAATGGCTGTAAGTGTGTTGTTGAGTTCTTTGATCTTTTCAAAAGGTTTATCTAAAAGAGCCTCATCAGATTCACCATAGAATGTGATGCTTACAAAAGTATCCAGTAAGAACTCACTTCGAGTTACCGTTTTTCCCTGGTTGCACCCTGTGAACATCGTCATGACTAGACTTAGTCCCAGAAGCAAACAACTTATTTGAATCAATCTTTTTTTTGTTTTCATTATTTTCCTTGCCTTTATAATTTTCTATCTAAGATTAAGCATTATACCAAATTTTTTAAGAAAAAACAAAATAAATGGTTAAGTCTTTACCATTTTCCAGTTTTCGTATAAAATGTATCTATAAAAGATGTAAAAACTTAATAAATTTAATTAACGAGGATAAAATGAAGAAAAAAGAATTAATGATAATTACCCTTCTATTGGTAATCAGTTTAGTTGGCATTGCCCTTTTTTATACAGTGAATGCCTCAAATCAGCCTTTAACGGTTCGGGTCAGCCGTGATGGTGAGGTCATCGCCACGCTCCCACTTTCACAGGACCATTCTGAAACATTTAGTAATGCTTCGGGTTATAATACCCTAGTGATTTCAAATGGCACGGCTGATATAACTGAGGCTGATTGCCCCGGACAAATCTGTGTAGATACACATAATATCTCTTCTCCAGGGGAAACCATCGTGTGCCTTCCCCACAAATTAATTGTAGAAATCATCACCGGTGACAAATAATGCATTCAAAATCTTATCGGTTGGTTATTTTGAGTTTATATGTTGCGATGGCCCTTATTTTGAGCTATGTTGAAAGCTTTATACCGCTTCCGATTCCAATTCCAGGTGCTAAGCTTGGCTTACCTAATATTGTCACCCTCGTTTCCTTGATCACCTTAGGATGGCCTCTTACCCTGTTAGTAGTCGTTGCACGGGTACTACTAACAGGGTTTATGTTTGGCGGCGGCTTTTCCATTGTTTACAGCCTGGGTGGTGGACTCCTAAGTCTTTTGGTTATGGGACTTCTCCTTCATTTATTCAAAGACAACTATTCCCTGGTCATCATTAGTATTTTTGGTGCCATTGCTCATAACCTTGGGCAACTATTAGTTGCCGGCATTGTTCTTCAGAATACAAATCTGATATTTTACTATTTTCCTTTTTTAATGCTAATTGCCATACCCACTGGTTTTTTTATTGGTTTTGTTGCTAAAGAACTCATTGGCCTTCTTAATAAAACCACTATTTTCAACCGTCTAAATTCATAGCTTTTGGTAAGTGAATGGTAAATGTGGTTCCCTTACCTAAATCACTATTGACTTCAATACTTCCAGAATTATTATATATGACGTGTTTTACAATTGCGAGGCCCAAACCGGTGCCTCCTTTTTCTTTGGATCGACTTTTATCCACCCGATAAAAGCGCTCAAAGATTCTTCCGATGTCTTTTTCCGGGATACCGTAGCCATGATCTTTGACTACAATTTTAATATCCTCTTCACCCTGTGTCAAACTAACCTCAATACTTTGGTTGATTTCAGAATATTTTATGGCATTATCAATGAGATTCATCATCATCTGTCTAAACTCATCCGGATTAAAATTAAGAATGATGGTTCCATTCATATTTAATTTCAGAGTTATATTTTTTTCTTCGGCACTGAGTTTTAGAATATCAAAAATCTGAATGATTTCTCGATCTAGCTTTAGTGATTCAGACTTTTCACTGATACCGCCTTTATTTTCAAGATGAGACAATACAAGAATGTCGTTGACCAACCGGCTTAGGCGATCACTTTCCTCTGAAATAATGGAATAAAAACGATTCAATATTTTTTCATCCTGAATATTATTTTCCTGGATAGTTTCAATGAATCCCTTTATAGAAGTAATCGGCGTTTTTAACTCATGGGAAACATTAGCAATGAAATCTCGTCGCATTTTTTCCAGACTTTTTAAAAAGGTAATGTCTTCTAAAACAATGATGTGTCCATTTGAGATATTATTGTTTTCGATAATACGATTAATATAAATTCGCAGAAACTGATTGCCATTAATGCGGGATTCAAAACTCATTTTTTCGTTATCTTCATCTTCAAGATGCATCATTAATTCATAAATAAAGGAATCTCGGTAAATTTCAAGCAAATTTTTTCCAATCACTTTTTCATTTAACGATATTTTCAAAACTTTCTTAGCTGCATCGTTTAAATGGATGATACGATTTCCACCATCAATGGCGATGACCCCATGATTCATACTTGATAAAATTGATGTGAGCTCTGCATTTTTTTTATTCATTTCAGTGAAAGAATCATTTAATTGAGATGACATCTGATTTAGGGATTCAACCAGTTCTCCAATTTTATCTCTACGTATCATTATAAGCTTTTCACCATATTTTCCAGATGCTATATTCCTAGCAAAGACCGAAGCCTCATCAAGCGGTTTCAATTCACGATTAATCAAATAGGTCACCAAACCTATTGTTACTAAAATTGATATGAGTAAGATCAAAACAAGTGAGTCAATCATCTGATATAAAGCATTTTCCATGGCATTGAGTGGTAAAGCAACCCTTAGAACTGCTTCAATATTATTGTTAGCATAATAGGGCGTAGCCACATAAATCATCTGGTTTTTAAATGTATCTGAATATCGAATTTCTGCAGTTGTTACCCCTGACAGTGCCCCAGCAATTTCAGGCCGATTTTTATGATTTTCAATGGCATCCAACCCTTTAAGAGATTCATATATAACATCTCCGTTAATATTTGTAATCGTCACCCTTTGTTCAGTACTATCCGAATAGTTATCTAAATTATCAGTATTCCCGGTTTCTAAAAATACTGGTAACATAGTAGTTAAGATATAATTACTGCTTTTCTTTAAGTTATTTTCAGCATCTGAAAAATAGCTTTGTCGATAGTTTATTGTTGTAAACAGTCCACAGAAAGTAATGCTCACTACAATAATGATAATAAATGCAATGGAAAGGCGCTTTTTCATTTCTAATCCTCTATTTTTTCTACAAATCGATAGCCAACCCCACGGACCGTTTCAATGAATTTTCGTCCATGCTCGGATTGATCTTCAATTTTCTTTCTTAAATACCTTATGTGGACATCCACGGTTCTTGTTTCTCCATAATAATCAAACCCCCATATTTGATCCAATAATTGATCCCGGGTTAATACCTGTCCTCGATGTTTCGCAAGAAACACCAGCAGTTCATACTCTTTTAAAGTCAATGCAAGCTTCTTCCCATCAAGATAAACTTCAAATGCCTTGGGTTCAATGAGAAGCTCGCCAATTTTTATTGCCTCTTCTTCTTTGGATAGTAGTGATTCTGTTCGACGCAAAATGGCTTTTACACGTGCGCAAAGCTCTTTGACGCCAAAAGGCTTTGTCATATAATCATCGGCGCCAATTTCTAAACCTAAGACCTTATCAAATTCCTCGCTTTTAGCAGTGAGCATGATAATCGGGGTATATGATATATCAGGGTTAATGCGTACATCCCGACAAATTGTAATGCCATCTTTTCCTGGCAGCATGAGATCTAAAATAATAAGATCAGGTTGATAATCCAGAATTTTTTCAATGGCCAACCCACCGTCCTGAACCCCTTCCACATTAAATCCCTGTGTTTCAAGGTTAAACTTAATTAATTCAAATATATTCCATTCATCTTCAATAATGAGCACTTTTTTCATATTGTCTCCTTTTAGGGTTTACTAATTCTTATGGATAAAATTATATCATATTCCATGTTAAGGCCTTGTAAATTATGAAAATTAAGTGTAAACCTTTACTTAAACCTGAAAACGTTATATTAAAAATAATGATTGTATTCTTGTCGGACACTCCATATAATGAAACTATCACATATAATCCTTTATTCCAAATGAATTACTCCCCTTTTTCATTTGGAAAAACGAACTGTTTCTTTTTCGAGGCAGTTCTTTTTTTATACAAAAAAAGCATCCAGGTGTAAATCAAACTTTGCATTGGTATTGTGCAGGTATTCATTGCTTTTTTAATTATATACTGACAGCTTAGGAAATTTTATGATATATTAGTTTCAAAAACACAAGTGAGGATAAATTGTTAATGGAATCCGTAGAAATAACAGCAAAAGAAAAAATCTATAATACTGCCAAACAACTCTATTTAGAAAACGGATTTGAAAATACCCCTATAACCCTTATTGCTAAGGAAGCCGGCGTTACTCTAGGTTTAGTCACATACTACTATAAAACAAAGGATATCATTGCTAGCGATATGCTTAATCTTAATTTCGAAACCCTTTATGCTCACTTAATAAAATATTTGCCGGAAAATGACGGTTTATTACAGTTTGTTGCCTTTAATCAATTACATTTTAAACTAGTGGTAAATTATATTTTATTCCCGGCGCAACTATGGGTGGCCCTGAAAGTACATATCCTGGAGTTTATTAAGCCGTTACTGTTGAAATTGATAATTTGAGCAAAGAAATGTTTTAAACATAAAAACAGTGTTGCCCATGATTGTTTGCGGCACTGTTTTTCTTTCATTTTTCATGTAAATATTTCGTATAACAAAACGCCATTAGAGATGACATTCTAATGGCGTTTTGACTAGGGTCTGAAACCTGTTATTGCGGGTCTTCCAATTTAAGGTTAATTCTTTTGGTTAAATTTTTCTTTGCTGTCCCCATCATGAGCTTTATCCGATTAAGCTGATTAACTTCACTGGCTCCGGGGTCATAGTCAATGGGAGCAATATTAGACATGGGATACTTATGGCGTATGGGTTTAATCATACCCTTCCCCATCACATGATTTGGCAAACAGGCAAAAGGCTGTACACACACAATGTTTTCAACACCATTTTCAATGAGTTCCATCATCTCTGCGGTTAAAAACCAGCCCTCTCCGCCTTGATTTCCAAGGGAGATTAATTCTTTTGCTTTGGATGCTTTTTTTTCAATGGTTGATGGTGAAGTAAAATGGCTGCTTTCATTCAATGCTATTTTCATATTTTTTCTTGTAAACTCTAAAAATTTAATAATGAGTTTTGCATTCTTCATTGATCTTCGACTCCCGGAAAGCTCTTCATATTTATAAACCTGATTATAGCAACAATATAAAAAGAAATCCATGAGATCCGGCATTATAACTTCTGCTCCCTCAGCCTCCAATACTTGTTGGAGGTTATTATTGGCCGTGGGGTGGTACTTCACTAAAATCTCCCCGACAATGGCCACTTTCGGAAGATTTTTCTCTGCACGAGGCAGTATGTCAAACTCTTTTACAATATTTCTCACATTTTCTTTATAGTCCCGAAGACTGCCATTTTTCATGTTTTCTTTCACTTTTTTTCGCCAGTATTGATATAAGTCTTCGGTGGATCCGGGATGTAATTCATAGGGCCTTGTGGCGCTGATGACACGTTGTAAAAGGTCTCCATATACCATACCCATGAGTAATCGTGAAATTAATGGAAGACTCAATTTAAAACCCGGGTTTTTTTCTAGTCCTATGGCACTCAGGGAAATCACCGGAATCTGTGCCATTCCAGCGGATTCCAGGGCCTTTCGAATAAAAGCAACATAATTAGAGGCGCGGCAAGGACCACCGGTTTGAGTCATGAGAACAGAAACGCTGTCCAAATCGTATTTCCCGGATTTCAACGCATGCATTATCTGGCCAGTGGTAATAATTGTGGGGTAGCATGCATCATTATTCACATAGGTCAAACCTTCTTCGATGGCGGCATTATCAACACTTGGCATAATTTCCAGTTTATACCCCTGACCCTCCATAGCTTCCTGAATAAAATCAAAATGAATCGGAGACATCTGAGGTGCCAGTATGGTATGTTTCTTTTTCATTGCTCGAGTAAAAATAACCCGTTTTGATAAGGGCGTTGGCGTTACGGTAATATGTTTTTTTTCTCTCTCTATCATTGCGGCCTTCAGGGATCGCATTCGAATCCGAATGGCCCCAAGGTTATTGACCTCGTCAATTTTAATCATGGTATAGATATTGCCGCAACTTTCCAGAATTTCCTGGGTTTGCTCCGATGTCACAGCGTCAAGACCGCAACCAAAGGATGTTATTTGGACCAATTCTAAAAAGTCATGCTGATTTACCACATTGGCAGCTTTATAAAGACGACTATGATATTTCCATTGGTCAAGAACACGGAACTGTTCATCATCTTTTAGGTCATAGAGATGAGCAATGGCATCCTCGGTAAGTACTGCCATATCCAACCCGGTAATAATATTATCAAGACCATGGTTCACTTCAGGATCCACATGATAGGGGCGTCCAGCTAAGACAATCCCCTTTTGTCCTGTTTTTTTAAGATAGGCAATGGTTTCCTCCCCTTTTTTCTGGATATCTTCCCGAAAACGGTCTTTTTCCCTTAATGCTTCTCTGACAGCAATAGCTATTTCATTTTTGGTGATCCCAAACTCCTTAAAAACTTCACAAAGACGCTCTTCTAAACGCTGATTATTATCAAGTGGGATAAAGGGATTTATAAAAGTAATGTTTTCATTTTGAATATCATCCTGATTATGTTTGATGGTTTCAGGATAAGACATGACAATGGGGCAATTATACCAGTTATCCACTTTTTCAAATTCCTGTTCCTCATACGGTATGCAAGGATAAAAGATCGTTTTTATCCCTTGCTCAATCAGGCTTTGAATATGACCATGGGCAAGTTTAGCCGGATAACATACAGATTCCGAGGGAATGCTTTCCATTCCTTTTTCATATATTTTTCGATTGGACTCAGGCGAAAGTACCACACGATATCCGAGATTCGTAAAAAAAGTATGCCAGAACGGATAATTTTCATAAAGGTTTAATACCCGGGGAATCCCGATTTCTCCTCGAGTTGCTTTTTCCAGTGGCAAAGATTCGTAATTAAAAATACGCTGATAACGATATTGATAGAGATTGGGTAACCGATGATTATTCTTTGGACTGCCTTCACCAATTTCACATCGGTTTCCGGTAATGTGACGGCTGCCATCATTAAACTTATTAATGGTTAGCAGGCAATTATTACTGCAGCCGCCACATCGTTTATGGCTTACCTTAACTTCAAATTCATCTAAAGCATCCATGGTTAAAATACCGCTGCGCTCTCCCGTTTCGTAATTCTCCCGTGAAATAAGAGCAGCACCAAAGGCCCCCATTAATCCTGCAATATCTGGGCGCGTCACTTCTTTTTCGGTAATTTTTTCAAAGGTCCGAAGCACCGCCTGGTTGTTAAAAGTCCCCCCCTGAACAATGATATTTTCTCCCAATTCTTTGGGATTGTGTATTTTAATAACTTTTTGCAAAGCATTTTTAATCACAGAATAGGATAGGCCAGCGGAAATATCCCCTACCTCTGCCCCTTCCTTTTGAGCCTGTTTTACTTTAGAATTCATAAAAACCGTGCATCGGGTACCGAGATCCACAGGATTTTCTGCCATCAGTGCCGAATTTACAAATTCGTCCATGGTTAAATCCAGTGATTTTGCAAAAGTTTCTAAAAATGATCCACAACCTGAAGAACAGGCTTCATTAAGAATAATGCTGTCTATGGTACCATTTTTGATTTTCATGCATTTCATGTCCTGTCCGCCGATGTCCAGAATAAAATCAACCTCAGGTCTAAAATAACAGGCACCTTTGTAGTGAGCAATGGTTTCAATTTCTCCAATGTCAACTTTTAGAGCGGTTTTAATCAAACTTTCGCCATAGCCGGTAACCGTTGATTTTCCAATATAAACAGCTTCAGGGAGGACTGTATAAATTTCTTTTAAAATTTTAATGGTTTGAGCAAGGGGACTGCCTTCATTTCCTCCATAGTAACTATAGAGTAGGGCTCCGTCCTGACTGATAATAACCGCTTTCGTGGTAGTAGAACCAACATCGATGCCTAAATAGCAACATCCTTCATAGTCATTAAGGATTCCTTTTTTTACCTGATTTTTATTGTGTCGGTTTCTGAATGTGTCAAGTTCATCTTGGTTACTAAAAAGAGGCGCAAGATGTCCAACTTCATTTTCCGCTAAAGCATCCAAATTTCCTACTGCTGTAACCAGGTCACCCAAGCCCATAAAATCTTCCTTTTCTGCCGAATAGGCGGCGCCAATGGCGACAAAAAGATTTGATTTCTCTGGAAAAACGATTTGATCCTCACTTAATTTAAGGGTTTCAATAAAACGTTCCCTTAATTCTGATAAAAAGTAAAGCGGGCCACCTAAAAACGCAACATTGCCTCGAATAGGATGTCCGCAAGCCAGGCCGCTAATGGTTTGATTCACCACGGCTTGGAAAATAGATGCTGCAATATCAGCTTTTTCAGCACCTTCATTAATGAGTGGTTGGATATCAGTTTTTGAAAAAACGCCGCACCGGGAAGCAATGGGGTAAATCATGGTATGATCTTTTGATAATTCATTGAGCCCTTGGGCATCGGTCTTAAGCAGAGTGGACATTTGATCAATAAATGCACCGGTTCCGCCAGCACAAGTGCCGTTCATCCGCTGTTCAATCATGCCCTTAAAGAATGTGATTTTTGCATCCTCACCGCCAAGTTCGATGGCCACCTCGGTTCGAGGAATGCATCGTTCGACCGCTAATGTTCCGGCAACAACTTCCTGAACAAAAGGAATTCCCAACCATTGAGAAATCATCAGACCGCCTGATCCGGTGACACAAACTCTTGCTTTCAAATCCCCTAATTTTTCATAGGTTTCTTTTAACAAATTGACGATGGTTATTTTTATATTTGATAAATGTCTACGATATTCTTCATAAATTATTTCATTTTTATGATTGAGTACCACCACTTTAATGGTAGTGGAACCAATATCGATACCCATTTTTAAATTGTTTTTCATTAAGTTT
>Ga0209430_1002296_pt1 | contig 12497 bp, 10 predicted proteins | sample BarGraIncub1133A_FD_184504 | JGI IMG/M metagenome (GOLD analysis project Ga0209430, IMG submission 184504) | Arctic peat soil microbial communities from Barrow, Alaska - Barrow Graham LP Incubations 11-33A (SPAdes) (version 2) | ecosystem: Environmental > Terrestrial > Soil > Wetlands > Peat... | reverse complement strand
CAGGCGCCTCTGGCTGGCCGGTTTCACTGAAGTCTGCTGCTGACGCGCCCTCGAGCACCCACACATCCCAGCCCATTTGGGCTAGCCATGAGGCGCTCATGTTGTCACGCACGCCCTGCCGGTCAGCCAACACCATTCGGGCACCGCGCACCGGTGCAGCGTCATCGGTCTCTTGCACCAACTGACCGCCGGGTGCGCTGCGAAAACCCACGAGGTGGCCTGCTGCAAATTCCTCGGGTGTACGTACGTCAAACAAATAAGTGGTGCGTTGGCTCTCTGCGGCAAAACGGGTCAAGTCTGCCGGTTGGGCACGCTTGACACCGGCCCGGTCAGCCACGCCACGGGCTTGCTGCACGGCCTCAAGACGCTGTTGATTTGACACCGCCGTGAAGCGGCGACTGGCTCCGTGATCGAGCGAGAGTCCTGCCAGCGTCCAGCCGATCGTGCCATTGCGCAAGGCCGCAACGGGATTGGGAATACCGGCATTGATCAGCGATTGCGCCCCCATGATGCTGCGGGTACGGCCCGCGCAATTGACAATGATGCGGGTGGCCGGGTCAGGTGCCAGGGCGCGCGCACGCAGCACCAGTTCGGCACCCGGCACGCTGACTGCGCCGGGAATGCTCATGGTCTGATACTCGTCAAAGCGCCGAGCATCGAGTACCACCACATCGACTTGCCGATCCAGCAGCGCACGGACCTCTTGGGCTGACAGTGAAGGCGTATGGCGTCTGGCTTCAACCAATTCACCGAAAGCCTTGCTGGGCACGTTGACATCTTTGAAAATCTCACCCCCGGCGCTGCGCCAACCGGCCAAGCCGCCGTCCAGCAGGCAGACTTGGATGTAGCCCATGGGCTGGAGCACATCCCTCGCAGCTTCGGCCAGGCCTTCGCCATGGTCGTACAACACGATCAGGGTGTCTAGGCGCGGAATCCGGCTGCGTGCCACTGACGCCAGGCTGCCAAGCGGCAGATTGGCGGCAAATAGCGGGTGCGCCTGGGCGAAAACATCTTCTTCGCGCACGTCGATCAGCGCGATCTCGATGCCTGTCAACAAAGCCTGGCGGACATCCTGAAAGGTTTTTGAAGACGCAGGGGCCTTCACAGCGTGTATTGACATAAATTCATTGCGGTTGGGTTGGTGTTATTTGCGCAGCACATCAAGTCAAGGTGCAGTCTGGTTCTAGCATCGGCTCAAGGAGCTTCAGGCGCTGAACCTTGCCTGACGGCCCGCGCGGCAATTCGCTGACAAAGCGAATCACCTTGGGGGTCTTGTAGCGCCCCAGTTGACAATGGCAAAAGTCGCGCAGCTCAGCCTCGGTCAAATTCTGACCGCAGCGCAGCACCACGCAGGCCATGATGTCTTGCCCGTAGTGGACATCGGCAATACCGACCGACGCCGCTTCCAGCACAGCCGGGTGGCGCAGCAGGGCTTCATCAATTTCGCGCGGAGCAATGTTCTCGCCCCCTTTGATGATCAACTCCTTGATGCGACCGGTGACAAAAAAGAAACCGTCGCTGTCGCGGTAGCCCAGATCACCGCTGCGCAGCCAGCCGTCCGGCGTGAAGGCAGCTTGGGTGACTGCGTCATTTTTGTAATAACCTTGCATGACATGCAGACCACGGACCGTGATTTCGCCGATTTTTCCATCGCCCACAGGGGCCAGGTCGGCGTCAACAATGCGCGCCTCGCCGCCCGACGCCAGGCCGACCGAACCCGGCTTGCGCTGGGCCGCAGCCAAGGGATTCGAGAACGAAGGGGCCGCCGTTTCGGTCAAGCCCATGGTCTCGATGATGCCAATCCCAAACTGCTGCTCAAAAGCATGCAGCTGCGCAGGTGGCAAGGCAGCCGATGCCGAGCGACAGAATCGGATCGAGCGGGTTTGTTCTAGATCAGGTAGTGCAACTTCGAACAAATAGGAAATCATGGTCGGCACCACGTTGAGCCAGGTGCATTGGTGCTCGGTCGCTTGCAACCAGAACCGTGTGCTGGAAAACTTGGCGGGCAGCACCAGGCTGCCGCCATGCGCCAAGGGGGCGAGCATGGTCACGACGAACGCATTGACGTGGTAGAGCGGCAGCACGGCAAGTACGCGGTCAGCGCTGCCCAGCGCATGCTCGGCGCTGATCGCCAGCGCATTGGCCACCAGGTTCGATTGACTGAGCATCACGCCCTTGGGCAAGCCGGTGGTGCCAGAGGTGTACATCAGCAGTGCCAGAGCTTCAGCCGGTGGCGCTGAAATCTGGGTCGCGGACAGTTCAATGGCTGGCACTGTGCTGGCATCCGGCGCTATGACCACAAGTGCAATCCTGCGCCCGATGCCGCTTAGCATGACGCGCACAGCGGGCTCCAAGTCGGCGCTGACCAGCACCAGTTTGCAATCGCTGTGATTGAGCACATAGTGCATCTGATCCGGCTGGGCCAACAGATTGATGGGGTTGACACACCAGCCACCCTGCATGGCACCCAGAAGGAGTTGCAGGGTCATCAAGCCATTGGGCATGATCAGCGAGACCGTGTCGCCCGGCGCCAAACCATGGCTGCGAAACAGTGCGTTGACACGGCGACAGGAGCGCGCCAGTTCACCAAAACTCAGTTGTTGATGAGCTTCAGCGTCGATCACGTAAACCGCGTCAGGGCGTTGTTGGGCGTTGTGCTCAATCAGTGCGTGGACGGTGCGAGGTACTGCGCTCATGACTTGCCAAACTTCGCAAAAAAAGCACCAAAAATATCGTCTTCACTCGGTTCACGCAACGCAATCGGCCGCGAGATGCGCGTGATGTTCAGGTAGTGCCGATAGTTCAGGTTGTCCGAGAAGTTGTTCTTGCCCCAGGTGCCACAGCCCATGGACAGAGAAAACGGCAGACCGTTGTCAAAGCTGCCACCCGTGGCGATGCAATGCGCCTGGTTGACGATCACTCTACAGACCGGCAACGTCAGCCCGAGCCACAGCGCCCGCTCAGACACCGCGCTATGCAGGCCAACCGAGTGGCCGGCGCCTTGGTAGGCATAGAGGCGCTTGACAATATTCACGGCCTGGTCGAAGTCAGATGCCCGGTACAGCGTCAACACCGGGCATAACTTTTCACCTGAAAATGGATGGGTGTCACCAAAACCGTCCTCTTCCACCAGCAACAAAGTGGGCGAGCGGTTGGCAATTTCAATCAGTCCGGCAAGTTGCGCCACACGCTGGGCAGATTGACCAATGACTGCAGAGGAGAGCTTGCCTTGAGGCCACATCAGCGCTTGCAGCTGGGCTTTTTGGCTGCCGTTCAATAACACGGCACCTCTTGCCTGCAGCGCGGCAAGGAGTTGATCGTGCACCGAGTTCACAATCACCAGACTGTTTTCAGACGAGCAACTGGTGGCGTTGTCAAAGGTCTTGGAGCACAGAATGCGATCCGCAGCCAGGCGCACATCTGCGGTCTCATCGACGATGCCCGCCGCATTGCCCGCACCCACCCCAAAGGCCGGTGTGCCGCTGGCGTAAGCCTCTTTGACGTTGGCCTGCGACCCGGTGGCAACCACCAGATCACACTGGCGCATCAGTGCCATGGTGGATGCCTTGCTGACCGGAGCTGGCAACATTTGCACCAAGTCGTGCGGAGCACCTAGGCGGTCAAACTGGGTGTGGATGAACTCAATCAAGCGCGCGGCGGTCGCCCAGCCCTTGGGTGAAGGGGCCACGATCACGGCATTGCGGCCCTTGAGCGCATTGATGATTTTGTTGGCGGGTGTTGCACCCGGGTTGGTGGAGGGCGTGATGGCGCAAACCACGCCCACTGACCGGGCAATCTCGATGATGCCGTGGATTGCATCTTCCGCAATCACACCGACCGACTTGGCTCCCTGCAGGTCGCGCAACAACCCCAAAGTCTTGCGGTGGTTTTTGCGTATCTTGTCGCCGACGTTGCCAATACCGGTGTCGGCCACCGCCAGCTCGGCAAGCGCGCGGTTTCGCCCAGGCTCGAGCATGGCCCAACCGGCCGCTGCAACCAGTTCATCCACTCGCCTTTGGTCATAGTTTTCAGCCACACGCTGGGCAACGCGCGCTCGGGTGACAAGATTTGCGATTTGAATCTGGGTGTCGTTGGGAGTTTGGCTCGCGTTGGCGACTCTGAAGTGTGACAATTTCAATATCTTCCATTCTTCATGTTATTAGCCTCCAGCCCCCGTCCCACTTGCGTAAATAGCTATCATATTTGAAGCAGTCCAAACAGCCTGGCCGCATTGCCTTGGAGCAATTTATCCAGCGCGCTTTCCTTGAACCCCAGTCGCAGAAAGTCATCAATGCTTTGCCCAATCGGGCGAAACGGGTAAGACGACCCAAACAACAATTGATCACCTAGAAAACTGTTGGCCGCCTCCACATAAGCGCTGCTGCCCGCTTGAAACAGGTACATGTCGGGCACCAGGTGGACGTTGTCGTAGCGAAATGCCACGCCAATCGCCTGCTGCACGTTGGGCCAGTAGCCGTGGTAAACGACGATGGGCAGGTGGGGGAACGCCTGCGCCACCCGCGCCAGCGGAGCCGGATCGTTGAAGCGCAAATCGGGCGTGGTGGGGCCGCTCATCAGAAACACCGGCACCCCAAGCTGCGCGCACAGTTCATAGACCGGAAAGTACGCCAGATCGTCGGGGTGACGCGGCGGCGCACCAAAGCCGGGTTCCAGGTCGATGCCGGACAGTCCCAGCACCTGAATGGCACGCTGTACCTCAGCCAGCGCGGCGCGTTCGCCCTGCAACACCGGGTCAACCGCGCCAATGCCGATCAACTCAGGGTGACCGTCGACGATCTCGTGAATCAAGTCGTTGGGCAAGTGCTGGCCAGGTGTGTGGCGGCCCACCACAACAGCCCGGCTCAGGCCGGCTTCATGGACCTCGGTCAAAAAGCCCTCAGGTGTGCGTGAGCGCACAAAATGCGCATCGTCGCCCCGCGTGCCCACGCGGCGATTCAGCCAGCGCGCGGTGGCTTCACCTAGTGAACCTGGCGTAGCGCCAAAAAAGTCGTGCAGATAGGACGGGCGGCAGCGCATGTCGATGACGCGCGGGGCGCTGCTGAGTGCTGGCGCGAGCGGTGGAGTTGTGATTGCCGGGCTGGTCATACGGTGGTCTCTTGATGTTGCATGTTGGTGTCGCGGTCTGTCGGTCTATGAGTAGGACGTGGCAAACGGCGAGCGAATGTCAGACAAGAATTGCTGCGCCCGTGGATGTTCCGGTGCATTGAAAAAGTCGTGCGGTGTCGCGCGCTCCAGCACCTGGCCCGCGTCCATGAACAGCACCCTGTCGGCCACGTCGCGGGCAAAGCCCATCTCATGCGTGACCACCACCATGGTCATGCCGTCGCGCGTCAAACCCTTCATCACGGAGAGCACCTCACCCACCATTTCGGGGTCCAATGCGCTGGTGGGCTCGTCAAACAGCATCAGCGGCGGCTCCATCGCCAAGGCACGGGCAATGGCCACGCGCTGCTGCTGGCCGCCAGAGAGTTCCGTGGCGTAGGCATCGGCCTTGTGCGCCAGGCCGACCCGATCCAGCAAAGCAAGCGCTTGTTCGCGCGCTTGCTTCTTGGTCAGACCCCGCAGATGAATTGGTGCCAGGGTGCAGTTTTCCAGCGCAGTCAAATGTGGGAACAGGTTGAACTGCTGAAAGACAAAGCCGATGCGCGAGCGAAATGCGTTCACGTCCAGCCCATGCGCATGAATGTCTTGCCCATCAACCGCAATGCACCCACTGTGGATAGGCTCCAGCCGGTTGAGCGTGCGAATCAGGGTTGATTTTCCCGAGCCGGAGGGCCCGCAGACCACCACTACTTCGCCCTTGTTGACGGACTCGCTCAAGTCCACCAGTGCCTGGTAGGGGCCAAACCATTTGTTGACGTGTTCAAACTTGATCATGCGGGGACTCTTGCTGCGGGTTGGGCTTGTTCGCGCTGCGACAGGCGGCGCTCCAGCCCATAGGCCAGGCGCGACAGCCCAAAACAAAGGGCGAAATAAGTCAAGCCCAGGGTGAGGTATATCTGGGTCGGCAGGGTAAAGACCAGGGTGTTGATCTGCGTGGCAATGAAGGACACTTCCGCCAGCCCGATGATGTAACCCAATGAGGTTTCCTTGATGGTGGAAACAAACTGGTTCACCAGCGACGGCAGCATGTGGCGCAGCGCCTGAGGCAACACCACCAGCCGCATCGCGCCGAAATAACTCAGACCCAGCGAGCGGGCGGCCTCAATCTGTCCCTTGGGCAGGCCCTGGATACCGGCACGCACGATCTCGGCCAGGTAAGCAGCATCAAACACCACCAGGGCAATCAGCATGGTGGCGAATTGATCGGTTCTGACCCCAGTGATGCTGGGCAGAAAAAAGTAGGCCCAAAACACGACCATCAGCAGCGGGGTGCCGCGCACCACAAACACCAGCGCGGTGACAGGCAAACGCACCCAGCGCCATGGGCTGATGCGCCCCAGACCCAGCAGCAGCCCCAAAGGCACCGCCAGCAAAAGGCCCAGCGTGGCAAGAACCAAGGTGAGCGCCAGACCGCCCAAAGGGCCTTCAGGGTAGCGGCCCAGCAGAAAGTAGAGCCAATAGGTATCAACCACTTCCAGGTAGCTCATTCGTGGAATCCTGCATTTGATCGGGGCTTCATCACAGCGAGCGCGCCGGGTAACGGCGCTGGTAACCCACCGCCAGCGCCGTGATCAAAAGCGACACGGCCAGATAGCTCCCGGTGGCGAACACAAAAGCCTCAAAGCTTCTAAAGGTTTCAGTCTCCACTTTGCTGGCCTGGTACATCAGCTCTGCGGTGCCAATGACGGTGGCGATGCTGGTGTTCTTCCATAGATTCAATGTTTGAGAGATCAGCGGGGGCACCGTCACGCGCAAGGCCTGCGGCAGCACCACCAAGCGCATGGTGGATAGATAACCAAAGCCAAGCGCCCGACTGGCTTCGAACTGAACGTGGGGGATGGCACGTATGCCACTGCGCACGTCTTCGGACATGTAGGCCGCAGAGTAGAGCGTAAGCGCTGCAACGGCCGCCACAGCCTCGTAGTTGTGCGCATAAAGCCACTCGCGCACCGGCTCGGGCAAGAGCTCGGGCGCGCCGAAATACCAGAACAGCATGTGGGCCAGCAGCGGCACATTGCGGATGGCTTCAACAAAACACCAAGCCGCTGCGCTGACGACGCGCCAGGTGGACAGGCGCATCAGCGCGACCAGAACCGCCAGAGGTACAGCGAGCAGCAGCGTCACGCCCAGCAATTGCAAAGACAGCCGCAGACCCGAAACCAACATATCGTGGTAGGGGCCTGCGGCGAGTAAGGAAAAATCAAAAGCTGGCATGAAAGAATTTCAATGCGTCAAAGGCCTGTCAATGCTGGCCAAGTAAGTCACTCATGGCTCGAAGCAGATCAGCCTTCAATCTTGTCAGAGTCGATCTTGAAGTCGCGTTTGGGAAACAGCTTGAGCTTGGACTGTGGTCCGTACCACTTCAGGAACACCTGATTGGCTTCACCGGACTTTTCCAGGCTGCGCAGCGAATCATCGAGCGCCGTTTTGACCGTGACTTCACCCTTTTTTATGCCAAAGGCCAGGGGCTCAACATTCAGGTTTTGCGGCAAGATGACATAGTTTTTGCTCTTGGCGCCGAGCTTGGAAAAGTCGGCCAGCAGGCTGACTTCATCATTCACGTACGCCACGCCTTTTCCTTGTTGCAGGGCCTGAAAGGCTTGCTGCGTAGATTCAAACGTGACGATCTCAGCCGTGGGCACGACGCGCAGCAGGTTCGGGCCCTGTGTGCCGCCTTTGACGGCTAGCGCCTTCTTGCCGGCGAGTTCAGCCACGCTCTTGATGCCGCTGCTTTTCTTGACAAGGACTTTGGAGCCGGTCACAAAGTGGGTCAAGGCAAAGTCCACTTGCGCTTCACGTTCTCTGTTGTGCGTGAGCGAGGCGGCCAGCACATCCACATGGCCTTGTTGCAGCTCGGGGATGCGTGCCGCCACGGCCACCTGCTTGAATACCGGCTTGACCCCCAATTGCTTGGCAACCGCAGTAGCCAGATCGATCTCATAGCCAATAAATTCACGTGTCTTGGGGTCAACATAGCTATTGGGCTCGTCGATGCCAAGCACACCAAAAACGATTTCTCCTTTTTTCTTGATATCGGACAGTTGGTCTGCTTGGACGGTCACGCTGGTAAGCGTGATCAGCGAGGCGATCAATACAGTAAGAAGAGAAGGAATGCGCATAAAAATAACTCCTGAAAAAACGTTGAGGGACTTCTTCATACGCCCTCCGGCAAGATTTTTGTCAGCCGCATGAATTCGAATAGCGAGATTAGTTGCTGGCGCTGCAGATCGGAACGAATGATTCCGAATAAGCTATTTCAAAAACATTCTGTCGAAATCAGCCCATCCAATGAAGTCAACCCCGCCCCTTCCAAGGCACAAGCCGGTGGGTCGCCCAGCGCATCAACAAGTCAAAACCATAGGCCAGCAAACCGATGACGATGATGCCCATCACGACAATATCGGTGCGCAAGAAGTTCGACGCATTCAGCACCAACTGCCCCAGACCGAGCGACGCAGCCACCATCTCGGCGGCGACCAGGGTGGTCCAGCCAAAGCCCACCGCAATGCGCATGCCAACCAATATTTCAGGCAAGGCCGCCGGCAAAATGACATGACAAATCAGTTGCCAGCGGGTGGCCCCCATTGATGCGGCTGCGTGAATTTGTTCCTGGGTGGCCGTCTTCATGCCAGAGCGGGCCGCCAGCGCCAGCGGGGCAAAACAGCTCAGGTAGATCAACAGCACTTTTGGCAACTCGTCAATACCAAACCAGATGATGATCAGCGGCAAATACGACAGCGGTGGTAACGGACGATAGAACTCCAGCGGTGGGTCGAAAATTCCGCGCATCAAGCGTGAGGCCCCCATCGCAATGCCAAGCGGGATGGCCGTGACGCAGGCCAGCGTAAAGGCCGACAGCACCCGTAACAAGCTGGCCGACAAATGTTGCCACAGGGGTTTGTCATTCGCCTGCCCACTGGCATACAGCACAAATTGCTCCCACACCGCTTGCGGTGAAGGCAGGAAGAGTGGCTTCACCCAGCCCGCTTGAGTGACGACAAACCACAGTCCAAAGAGCACCGCAATGGTGATCACGCTGATGGCGGCGCTGGGGCCTTCGCCCATCTCGTGAAAAGTGCTGGTCTTGACCGCTTCGTTGGCAGACCGTGTCTGCTGGCCGGCAGAAAAAGACTCGATCGCGACCGCCGTACTTTCAAGCATAGCTTGCCTCACGCTGATGAATCAGACTCAGCACCTCCTCGCGCACAGCGATGAACTCTGGCAGAGATTTGACATGGCGAGCATTCCCCTCAGCCAGAAAGCGACGAGAAAAAGGCAAGTCTTCGAACACGCGAACAATGCGGCCCGGGCTGGGACTCATCACAACCAGACGGGTTGCCAAAAACAAGGCTTCCTCCACCGAATGGGTGATGAAAAACACCATCTTGCGCGTTTGCGCCCACGCCTGGAGCAAGGTTTCTTGCACCTGCTCCCGGGTGAATGCGTCCAATGCACCCAGCGGCTCATCCATCAGCAAAAGAGCTGGGTCGCTGGCCAACGCCCGGGCAATGCCCACGCGCTGTTGCATGCCGCCCGACAGCTCCCAAATGGACCGATCCCCCACGTTGTCGAGCCCGAGCAAGGCCAGCTTTTCTTGTGCCAGCTCATGCCTGGCGGCGGGCGCGACGCCGCGCAAGCGCAGCGGCAGGGCCACGTTCTCAAGCACGTTCAGCCATGGCATCAAGGCGTGCTTTTGAAACACCACACCCCGGTCAGGGCCGGGGCCCTCAATTGGGACATCGTTCAATAAAACGGTGCCGTCCGAGGCCGGCAAAAACCCGGCAATGCAATTGAGCAGCGTGGTCTTGCCGCAGCCAGAGGCTCCGAGTGCCACCACAAAGTCATCGCCGTGCATCTGCAAGTTGACATCGGCCAGCGCGCACCGGTGGCCGCCCTTGACGGCGTAGCGAACCGTTAAGTGACGAACATCAAGCACCGACATGATGACCCTATTTGCCCAAGGCTTGCTGCACGTAATGTGATGTGACAAATGCTCCGTAATCGGCTTTGACTTCTTGCACCCGGCCCTGTTCTTTCAAAAATACGGCCGTTTTAGCCAGGGCTTGCGCGGCACCGCCACCGAGCCAGGCGGCAGAGTTTTGTTCTTGCAGTGTCGGGAATCGGTACAACGCAATGGCAGCGGGAACGGCCTTCGGGTCGGCCTTGCTCCACTTGGCAATGGCCTTGACAGGTGCCGAATCCGCCGTCCATTGGGCGCTGTTCTTGCGGTAGTTGTCGTCCGCCTTGGCCAGCGCCTTCACCAGCGCCGTCACGAAGCCTTCGTTGGCCGCTGCCCATTTGGCGTTCACCACCAGGCCGTCAAACGTGGGGTAGCCCTTTTTGCCAATGCTGCCGGATGTGGCAATGGCTGTGCCATTGGCCTTGATTTTGGACAACACCGGGTCCCAGATGAACGCGGCATCAATATCGCCACGCTCCCAAGCAGCGGCAATTTCTGGCGGGCGCAGGTTGACCACGTCGACGTCTTTGGCATCGATCCCTTCGAGCTTCAGGCCAGCCAACAACTGGTAGTGCGCGGTGGACACAAACGGGGTCGCCACTTTCTTGCCCTTGAGGTCCTTCCAGCCATTGATGCCAACGCCGTTGCGCACCACCAGGGCTTCAGCGTCGGCAATGTCGTCCAGAATCCAGAAAAGTTTGATGTCTTGCCCCTGACTGGCCGCAGCAGTGATCGGGCTGGAGCCGGCCTCGCCAATTTGTACATCACCGGAAGCCATGGCACGGATCACGTCACCACCGCCGCCAAATTGTCGCCAATTTATTTTGTAGCTGGTCGTCTTTTCAAGTTCACCCGACTCGATGATGGTGCGCAGCGGAACCAGCATGTCCTGGTAGGCAAAAGTGACCTCGTTGGCTTGGGCAAAGGCAGTTGAAGCTGCGACGAGGCTGGCGGCAGCCAGCCAGCGAAGCAAGGCGCGTTTGGTTGTCATCGGGTTTTCCTGGTTGAGTGAAGACGCCGATGCTAGGCAGGCAAGAAGCAGATGGAAACGACGTATTTCAACGATCGATAGTTGCAAATCACATAAGCAAAACTCAAAGTTCTGGAGAATCAGCGCTACATCGTGTACCTACCCGGAGACATCAGCCCATGAGCAAGCCAGCCGACCCCACATCTCTTCCTATTCGCAGCGTCGCCACCGGCCTGCAAAAAATGACCCCGTCCGAGGCCTTTGTTGAAACCCTGGTGGCCAATGACGTGACTGACATCTTTGGCATCATGGGATCGGCCTTTATGGACGCGATGGACATCTTTGCGCCCGCTGGCATCAACCTGATTTCCGTCGTGCATGAACAGGGCGCTGCCCACATGGCCGACGGCTATGCACGCGTCAGTGGTCGCCATGGGGTGGTGATTGGTCAGAACGGGCCGGGTATCAGCAACTGCGTCACGGCCATTGCCGCCGCCTACTGGGCGCACAGCCCGGTGGTGATCGTCACTCCAGAAACAGGCACCATGGGTATGGGGCTCGGCGGTTTCCAGGAGGCCAATCAGTTGCCAATGTTTCAGGAGTTCACCAAGTACCAGGGACATGTGAACAACCCACGGCGCATTGCCGAATACACCGGCCGCTGCTTTGATCGCGCCTTGAGCGACTTGGGCCCGACGCAACTGAACATTCCGCGTGACTATTTTTACGGTGAAATCGAGACCGAGATTCCGACACCACAACGTGTGGAGCGCGGTGCCGGTGGCGAGAACAGTCTGAACGCCGCAGCTGAACTGCTGGCCAACGCCCAGTTCCCTGTGATTCTGGCCGGTGGTGGTGTGGTGCTTGGCAATGCGGTGGATGCGCTGAAAGATCTTGCCGAATTTCTGGGTGCACCAGTGGCCACGGGTTACCTGCGCAACGATGCCTTTCCCGCCAGCCATCCGCTGTGGGCCGGTCCGCTGGGCTACCAGGGCTCCAAGGCCGCCATGAAGCTGATCGCCCAAGCCGACGTGGTGCTGGCCCTGGGCTCTCGCATGGGGCCGTTTGGCACTTTGCCGCAGCACGGTCTGGACTACTGGCCCAAGGATGCCAAGATCATCCAGGTTGAGGCCGATCACACCAACCTGGGGCTGGTCAAAAAGATCACCGTAGGCATTCATGGCGATGCCCGTGCGACTGCGCTGGCGCTACTGCAAAGACTAAAAGGGAAAATCCTTGTAGCCGACACCACGCGGGTGCAACGTGCTACTGTTATTGCAGCAGAAAAAGCCGCGTGGGAAAATGAGCTGGATGGCTGGATCCACGAGAAAGACCAATTCAGCCTGGACATGATTGAAGAAAGCGCCCATGAGACCACTTTCAACGGCGGCCACTGGCTGCACCCGCGCCAGGTGCTGCGCGAACTTGAAAAGGCCATGCCCG
>Ga0209430_1002295_pt1 | contig 12498 bp, 13 predicted proteins | sample BarGraIncub1133A_FD_184504 | JGI IMG/M metagenome (GOLD analysis project Ga0209430, IMG submission 184504) | Arctic peat soil microbial communities from Barrow, Alaska - Barrow Graham LP Incubations 11-33A (SPAdes) (version 2) | ecosystem: Environmental > Terrestrial > Soil > Wetlands > Peat... | reverse complement strand
ATGGTAGGGCCAGCTTTGAACTGCTGCGAAGAAAGGTAATTTTGTCTCAAACCGGGTAATACTTCCCCAAATATGACGAAGAACCAACTTCGACCGCTTTATCTACTTTCTAACCCAAGCCAGAAAATCGCTTTCACCCAGATCCGGATGAATCTTATAAGTATAGTTCACAGTTAGTAATTACATCCGGTTGGCAGAGCGGTTCAGTCGACAAAAAAAACGAATTGGTACTGTATCAATCCCACAGTTTGCTCAGTACGCACCTCCCTTATCTGTAACTTATTTTTATCCAGCGAATAAGTTGGATCGCCGATCATAAAAATATTGAAGGACCAAAACCCAATACAATACTGCATAAAAAAAGAACCGGCTTAAAGCCGGTTCTTTTATATAATATTATAGTTGGGAAATTATCTAGCCGAGATAACAAGAACCTTAGAAAGACTCCAGAAAGCGGCAGGGTCAACAATCACAAGTTTATCAACTGTTTTATCACCTTCGAGACGGTAAGAGCCACTTGGATGAGCGGTGATAATGTTAATTTTCTTTTTCATGATTGGAATTTCATTCACTACGGTGATATCCACCTTAACAAAATCGTTCATATTAAGATCAGCCATAATGTCTTTGGTACGACCAATTCCGATAAAGCCACCTTCACCTGTGATGATTTTTTTATCTTTCAGTTCGCGGTTCGTTCCAATCACATAATAAGCAGTATTCAACTCAGCGGTTTTAGCATCAATATCAGCCTGTTTCTTAGCGTTGTCAGTACTTAAATTATCTACATTGGTATTCAGATCAGTAACTTTAACATTTAGGTCTTTTACCTGAATGTTTAGTTTGCCTAATTCGTCAGTCATCTGAGCAATCTGAGCATCTTTTTCAGTAATCGATGCATTTAGATTGTCAATCATTTTCTGAAGTTGGGCAGCGTGTTTTCCTGATTTGCTAAGTTTAGATGAAAGTTCAGCAACCATCTTGCGATTCTTTTGTTGCAGATCGTAGATATATTTAATATCACTTTTGATCTGCTCTTTACGTGAACCTTTAACTTCGCCGGCTTTTGCATTTTTGTCAATTACAAGCTCAGCTTTTTTAATTGAATCCAGATTAGCTTCAATATCGTTAAACGTAGCAACGAACTCAGAAATATTTGAATCCTTGTCTCCACCGACAGCTCTTAGGCTATCGTTTTGCGCCTGCAGGCGATCGATTTTTTTCTGATTACAACCGGATGCCAATAAAAGAACCGGAATTAGTAAAACGTAAAAGAACTTTTTCATTTTTGTTGATGTTAAATTAAAATTAAAGTTGAAATTAATATAAAATGTTTAACGCAGATAAAAAATTAGCATTAATTAACTAAACATTCAATGTTTTTACACATTATAACAATATTAAGCGACTGAGATACAACTATTTTCACAAAATAAAAACTAGAATCATAAAATCCAAACAGGAAGAAAATCAAATTAAGTCCTTTTTATGTCATCCGAATCCTTGGTTGAATACCAGACTTTCTTTGTGTATTTCCTAATTCTAATGTCTATTTTTCAATCTATCTTCCAATCTCTTCAATTAGTGGAATAATAATTTATATTTACGATGCAAATTTATATAAGTTCAGAATGAAAGAATTACACAATTCTATTTAATTATTACACATTTCACACATTTAAAAACTTAAATTGCTTTTAATACATCATATTACGCCTCTCCTTCAACTCCTCATTGGCAACATATTCATCAAACTCAGTTATTTTATCAATCATTCCTTTTGGAGCCAATTCTATCACCCGATTGGCAATGGTCTGAATGAACTCATGATCATGCGACGACATCAAAACATTCCCTTTAAAATTGGTAAGCGTATTATTAAAGGCCTGAATAGATTCCAGATCGAGATGATTCGTCGGCGCATCAAGTACCAAAACATTCGCATTTTTTAGCATCATTCGCGATATCATGCAACGCATCTTCTCTCCACCCGAAAGTACAGACGTTTTCTTATAGATTTCCTCTCCAGAGAATAGCATCTTACCTAAATATCCCCTTATATAGTTTTCACTGGTATCGCTCGAAAACTGCCCAAGCCAATCAACAAGATTTAGATCTGAATTAAAGAAATCAGAGTTATCCATTGGTAAATAGGCATTTGTAATCGTCTGACCCCAGAAGAAAGTACCTGCATCTGGTTTATCATGACCAGTGATGATCTCGAAAAGTGCAGTCATCGCCCTTGGATCGCGTGAAAGGAAGATCACTTTGTCATCCTTTTCGATGGTAAAATCAAGATCTTTGAAAAGTACTTCACCTTTAATGCTCTTGGTTAATCCCTTTACTTCAAGTATTCTGTTTCCAGGATCACGATCAGGCATAAAAATGATACCGGGATATTTTCTAGTCGAAGGTTGAATATCCTCTATGTTCAACTTTTCGATCATTTTCTTGCGACTTGTAGTTTGCTTCGATTTCGCCACATTTGCGCTAAACCGTGCAATAAATTCAAGTAATTCCTTCTTTTTCTCTTCTGCCTTTTTATTTTGATTCTGTTGCTGACGTAAGGCAAGCTGGCTCGAATGATACCAGAAACTATAGTTCCCTGCGAACAACTGAACTTTACCAAAATCAATATCAACGGTATGGGTACTTACGGCATCCAGAAAGTGCCGGTCATGCGATACAACCAAAACTGTATTTTCGTAATTGCCCAGGTAATTCTCGAGCCACATTACCGTATCAAGATCAAGGTCATTGGTAGGCTCATCAAGTAACAGGTTATCCGGCTTCCCAAAAAGAGCCTGAGCAAGTAATACGCGTACTTTTTCCTTTCCGCCTAACTCCTTCATGAGTTTATGATGAAAATCCTCTTTAATTCCAAGACCACTCAATAACATGGCAGCATCACTTTCGGCATTCCAACCGTCCATTTCAGCAAACCGCTCTTCGAGTTCGGCGACTCTCATCCCGTCTTTATCCGAAAAATCAGCTTTTGAGTATAAAGTATCCTTCTCTTGCATAATGGTCCACAATTCATTGTGCCCCATTAATACGGCGTTAAGAACTGTAGACTCTTCATAATCATAGTGATTTTGCTTCAAAACAGATAAACGTTCACCTGGCCCAAGTGTAACAGAACCCTTTGTGGAAGAGAGATCGCCCGAAATAAGGCGAAGCATTGTCGATTTACCTGCTCCGTTGGCCCCAATCACGCCATAGCAGTTACCTGGGGTAAATTTTAGATTAACATCTTGAAATAAAGGCTTTTTGCCAAACTGAATTGCTAAATTTGAAACTGTTATCATTAATTAACTTCTTGAATTTCTTTAGAATAAAAAATCTGTATTTTGACGCCAAAGTTAGACATTTCTTTTTAAACCCCTATTTTTGCCCGTTTTAATGGTATGATGTTAACCAAAATATAATCTGAAATATTTGAATAATTCCATTTGAAAAAAAATTGTATTTTTGGTTCAGAATATGTGTTTTATGAATTTCATCGAACTTGCCACCCAAAGATCCTCAGTCCGAAATTTCGAGCCAAAACTGGTCGAAAAGGAAAAGTTGCTTTATGTTCTTGAAGCAGCAAGAATTGCCCCATCTGCTGCTAATTTCCAACCCTTGAAATTTTTGGTTATCACTGATCCTTCAATACTTAAATCTGTTCAGGCTTTATATCCCCGGGAATGGCTGGTTACCGCCCCTGCAATTATTGTAGCAATGGGTGACCATAACAAAGGTTGGCACCGAAAAACGGATGGGAAAGATTTTACAGATATAGATGTTGCAATTGCAGTTGACCACCTGACTCTTGCAGCAGCCGAACAAGGTCTGGGAACCTGCTGGATTTGTAATTTCGACGCTGAAAAATGCACCGCCCTTTTTAATGCGCCTCCTAACATCGAGATGATAGCGCTTATCCCAATCGGTTATCCTGTTTTTGAACCTAAATCAGTGAAAAAGCGCGTGCCGATCGATCAATTGGTACGCTGGAATATATTGTCGCTGGCAGCCGATGAATAACAACCTGCAAAAATCGTAATCTAAGAATGTCCAGTTATCAATTTCCTTATTAGTTTCAGGGAAATGGGTAAACCTTATATTGTGGAAAGCTTAAATCAGATGATTAAAAATTGATCGGCATCTTTTGCCACCTGAAATTTCTCCCTGAAATCGTTCAGTTCTTTCATAGATATTTCATAGGTAATAAACCCATCGTAGCTCGAAACAGGTTCTGATAGCAATCCCCCCCTGGAATTAATAACCTGGCTATCACCAACGTATGTTATGCCACTCCCATCTTTCCCAATTCTGTTTACTCCTGCAACATAAACCTGGTTTTCAATTGCCCTTGCTTTCAATAGTGTTTTCCAAACCTCGTTGCGCGAGGAGGGCCAGTTTGCCGTAAAGATCATTAAATCGGTGTCGTTCAGATTTCTGCACCACACTGGAAAACGGACATCGTAGCAAGTATACAACGCGATTCTCCAGCCGAAAAAATTAATGATCATTCTTTGATTGCCGGCGGTAAAAGAAATCGACTCACCTTCGAATGTAAAAAGGTGCCGCTTGTCATAGCAAGAAATTTCACCCGTAGGCGTGACAAACACAAACCGATTATAAAACAAATCCTTATCCTTTATTATTACACTGCCCCCTATTGCAATACCTGTTGTCAGGGATAAATTTAGCATCCAGTTTACAGTTGGTCCATCCATAGGCTCAGCCAGATCAGCGGCATTCATCGAAAATCCAGTAGTGAAGGTTTCAGGAAGAATCACAAGATCACTTTGGCCCGTGAGCTTCCTGATCTGAATTTCGAAATTCATCCTGTTTTGTCCGGGATTTTCCCATACCAGATCGACCTGTGCAAGCGTAATACGTAAAATCTTTTTTATTTCCATATAAATCTGATTAATCAAGGTCATCACCAAGAATAAACCGCTCAGGATGTTTTCCTGTAACGCCCCTGTCTTTATACCACTGCCGGATACTACGGATGTCGGCATTCATATCCTTTGTAAGCTCAACTTTGTGAGGCACTCCAATCTCTTTCCTTCCCCAATCAAACACCGCTAAATAGACCGGAATATTTGCTAATCTGGCGATCGCATAAAATCCCCCCTTCCATTCAGCAGTAGGTTTGCGCGTACCTTCAGGTGCAATCGCCAAATGGATTGTTTTACGTCTTTTAATTTCAGCAACAATCTGCTTAATCGAACTTGCGCCCTTTGAAGTATCAATGGGTATGGCTCCCATTAGTTTGAGCAAAAAACCAACGGGCCAAAAGAAAAACTTCTTGTTTACCAGAATATTAGGAGTTCCTCCTACCGATGTGTAGTAGATCCATGAAATAACGAAGTCCCAAAGTGACGTGTGCGGAACACCAAGTACGATACATTTTGGTTCAGGAAGAACACTTCCGATTACTTTCCAGCAAAAAAGCCACAGAAGAAATTTTGTAAAATATTGCATTCTTTATATTTTAAAAAGCAGAATTAATTCAAGAGATAACAATTGACTTATTTGATGATAACGGTCTCAATATTGTCAGCCTGGGCATATTTCTTTAACAGACTCACAGACAGATCAAGTGTTTCTGAGGTACAAATCTCACCCGAAAAGCCAATAATAACCATTAAAAATCTCGTCGTTTCGCTGGTAACAGAAGTTCTTACAGAATCACTGGTCGGTGAACCAAAAGGAGATATTGCGTCACGGAATACCGGCAGAAACTCAATATTCATCGCCCCCCTACCGATCGCTTCGTAGGGCTCATCTTTTGTACCAATGTCGAATATCGTGCTACCGGAAATCTTATCAGCATCGTAGCCACCAATCGAAAAACCGGTCTTCAGCGAAACCAGGTTGAGCAGATCGACCACGTTATTTATTCTGTAAAGTTGGTGTCCTTTTACCACCCTGCGCATCAATGCTTCGGATGAGAGCCTATACCTGGCGGGGTCTTTGCCACAAAGCCGGTAAGCGACGCGTGATGCCCTAATAGCTGGTTGACTACCCACTTCTGCAAGTTCGCCCGAATGTCCGATTGTTCCGCAAGTAGCCTCAATCTCTCTCCATAATTCGCCATTATCCTCCGATATCACCACATCACATTCGACACATCCCAGCGTCAGATCCGGCAATATTCCTTTAATAGACTGACTAATAATTATTTCCCTCATAACTTAATTACAGTTTTCAAAGGTCTGTTACTTTCCTAAAATTAGAATTACTTTTGGTAATAACTAAAATATCCCTTAACTATTGGATAAAAGCGAAGGTTGGTTACCTGAAAATTTATTTTAACCTAAAAAAATCAATCAAAGTGAACGTTCCGTTTATAGATATCCATACGCACCATCCCATGAATTCGGCAGAGATCTTATCTATTCCGAGCTTTTTTCTTCAGAATATTGACTTTAAAAATGTAATTAACACCCCGTTTTCAGCCGCAATTCATCCCTGGCACGCCGCCAAATTCTTCCACGGGCAAGTTAGGGCAATGCTTGATGCGCTGATAGAACAACCTGGGTTAATTGCCATTGGGGAAACGGGCCTTGACAGGGTTTGCACTGCAAATTTTCAGCAACAGAAACTTCTCTTCGAATTGCACCTCGAATTTGCAGAGAACCATCACAAACCGATGATCATCCATGCTGTAAAATCATGGAACGATTTAATATTGTACCTGAAAAAGGCAAAAGTACCGTTCATCCTTCATGGGTATTCAGGTGGAACAGAACTTACCAAACAGCTGATTGACCTGGGATGTTATTTCTCCGTTGGAAAACGGTTGCTCCAAATAACACCGCGTTTTCGTGAGGCTTTTCAGATAATCCCCCTTACTTCTCTCTTTCTCGAAACCGACGATTCACCTTCAGATATCAGGGAAATCTATCAGGAAGCATCCAAAATCCTAAATATCCCACTGGATCAATTCAAAATTCAGCTGAACCAGAATTTTAAAAACCTTTTTAACCTGCAAGAACGGGAATAACTTTCACCTGAAGTTTTTTTCAACTATCTTATATTCTACAATATAACTTTCATGTAAAGTTAGCACACGTCATTTATTGCACCCAATTAAAATAATTCGATAAAATTTAAATTTTTTTCGATTTAAATTTTGAATTTGACTAAAAAATGTTATTCCTTTACACCAAACCTATACTGATTGACTATGAACAAGCAAAAACGATTTGCCGTAATACTAGCAGGGTGTGGTGTATTTGACGGCACCGAAATTCATGAAGCAACACTTACTTTCCTGGCCATTGCGAAAGCAGGGGGTAGTTATGAGTGCTTCGCTCCTGATAAAGAACAAACTCAGGTGATTAATCATTTGACTGGAAAACTGATGAATGAAGAGCGGAATGTATTGGTTGAAGCTGCCCGTATCACCCGCGGGAAAATCAAACCGCTCAACCTTTATGAACCTGAAAAGTTTGATGCTGTAATCTTCCCTGGAGGTTTCGGTGTCGCAAAAAATCTCTCTACGCTTGCTTATGAAGGAAGTGAATGTACCATCGATCCGGAAGTGGAATTGGCGGTACTTGCTTCGGTTGAAGCATGCATCCCTATTGGTGCGCTTTGTATCGCTCCGGCCTTAATCGTTAAAATTCTTCCGGGTGCTGATGTAACAATTGGTAAAGACCGAGAAACGGTGAAAATAATTGAAAAGATGGGAGGAAATCATCACGAAACAAGTCATGCAGAGGTGATTATCGACGAAAAGTATAAATTAGTCACCTCTTCGTGCTACATGCTTGATGCACATATCCTCGATATAGCAGAAGGCACGCAGAATGTTGTTGATGAATTATTTAAATTAATGTAAAAATGGCTGAAATTACTTTCAGCCATTTTTAATAATATTTTATTCAGCGATCAAAATTGGTATCGAATACTGAACGCGATACTGTTTTGGTAAGAGTCCCCGTGATTAATCAGACCTATCTGGGGTCTTGCATCAAGTGAAAGCTGAATTCCAACCGGGAAGGCGTATTCTATACCGATATCTCCGGCAGCCGCAAGGAAGAGTCCATTACCTTCCGTTGTGTAATCCTTGTCCCAAGTCCATGAACCAATTCTACCACCAGCTCCTGCATACCAGTTAAATCCACCATCAATATTCCAAACCCATTGGTAAAGCCCGGATAAACCCCATGAATTATAGTGGTTACTCGAATGCATTCCAAGATCGAACTCAAGGCGATTACGATCAGAAAGACCATGCTGGTAGGATATTTCAGTCCCATACCCGTCACCGCCACCCAATCTCAAACCAATAGCGTGATTTGCCACTTGAGCATTAGCAATATTCGCTGATAAAATCAGGACAAAAGCAAATAATAATCTTCTCATAGTTTTTACTTTAAATTAAAAATACCATAGTTTTCAGCATCAATTATTACGCCAAAATAATTGAAATATAACAACTCCATCCTATTATCTGTTCATTAATTGACAATTAAGTTTTTAAATCGTTGATATTCAATATCCCAATTTTCAGCATCCTGGGGCATAAATATCTTTGTCTCAAAAGAACCGAAGACCATCTGCCTTATCTCATCAAGTGATGAAACAGCTCCAAGTGCTTTAGCCTGCATCATGATATTGCCAATTGCGGTAGCCTCTGTCGGGCCTGCATAAACCGGGAGATTTGTAGCGTTCGAAGCATACTGGCACAATAATTCGTTATTTGCGCCACCTCCTATAATGTGTATCTTTTCAATTTCAGTGGTGCTAACCTCCCTGATCGAATCAAGCGTAGTGCGGTATTTCATTGCAAGGCTCTCGAAAATGGTTCTAATCACTTCTCCATGGGTGGCAGGTTCTGGTTGACCAGTTTTCAAACAGAAAGCTGCAATTGCAGCGGGCATATCTCCCGGGTTCAAAAACTCACGTGCATCGGGATCGATCAGGCACTTAAAAGGCTGAGCATTTAAGCTCATTTCAACCATTTCGGGCCATGAATAATCGTGTTCAGCTGACCAGGTGCGCCGACATTCCTGTAACAGCCACAATCCCATGATATTCTTAAGAAACCTTGTCGTCCCCTCAACACCACCTTCGTTGGTAAAATTTAGTTTTTGAATCTCTTCCGAAATCAGCGGTTGATCACTTTCAATCCCCATCAGCGACCAGGTCCCTGAACTGATATAAGCCCAGTTGCGGCCTGTTGCCGGTACCGACGCAATTGCAGAGGCAGTATCGTGTGCTGCAACCGCAACTACTGGAATCGCTGCACTTCCGGTCTCTTTTTGAATATCCATTTTGATATTCCCAAGAACAGTTCCCGGCAATACAAGTTCCTGCATCAGATTGATATCAAAATCGATGGCATCAAACAGTTTCTGCTCGTATTCGAGTTTACCGGGTTTCAGAAACTGGGAGGTTGATGCGATTGAAAACTCATTTTTCTTCACACCACTGAAAAGATACCCCAATGCATCGGGCATAAACAGGATATCAGTCGTAATTTCGAGCAGCGGAGATCGATCGCGTTTATAAGCATACAACTGAAACAGTGTATTAAATTGCATCAGCTGAATGCCAGTCATCAGGTATAATTCCTTTTGAGGGATGATTTTAAAAACCTCCTCCATCGCTGTATCGGTACGCGGATCGCGGTAAGCATAGGGCAATCCTACAATCATTCCGTTCCGATCGAGCATGGCAATATCAACGCCCCAAGTGTCAACGCCCACTGACTCGGGTTGAACTCCAAAATCATGTATACATTTTTTCAATCCGGTTTTCAATTCACCAAAAAGACTGAAAATATTCCAATAGAAGGACCCGTTAATCTCGACCATCTGATTGTCAAATCGATGGATTTCCTTTAAGCTTAATTTGTTTTCCGAAATAGTTCCCAATATTGCCCGGCCGCTTGATGCGCCCAAATCGAAAGCCAGAAAGTTCCTTGTTATCATCTTATTATTTTGCAGGTTTATCTAAGTGTTGATGAACGGTACTGATTAATTTTTTCCCAAAAATAGAGGAATTATGGGTCTGTATTGATAGCCGGTCTTAAAAAATAACTTGCTTTTAGCAGCTAACGGCCGACTAACTACAAGCTGCCAGGAACCAGTTACCAATCGCAAGCTGCCATTTACATCACCTTCCAGACAGACATCCATACAGGAATCACAACAATACAAGCAATATAGGATATCAGCATCAGACTTCCGCTCTTTTGCGCGTCGCCCCCGTAGTTCTTAATCTGGATTAAAATGGCGATTGCAGGTGGAGAAACAGCCTGAATCAAAATAACATCGCTCACCAGTGAATTGGTCACTTTAAGGTTCACAAGCATCATTATAGCAATCGTTACTACCGGAATAATCAGAAATTTCACCCCTAAAACACGGATTGTGTCAGCAAACGAGGGCCAGATTTTTAATGATATACTGCCCAATACTGCCCCAAGTACAAAATTTGCGACCGGAACCGTTGCAGTGCCAGTCAGTTCGATGGCGTTATTGACGATTTTTGGAATGTATTGATTCCATCCTGAAAGCACAAATAGAATTCCCAGCAAATTGGCAATAAACGGGGGTGTTATAAGCTGTTTCCACGAAAGCTCAATCATCTTGCCCCCCGTACTGAGGAATTTGCCTACACTCCACAAAATAGGATTGAGTCCCATGATGATCAAAAAAGTGTATAGCGCATACAGGTCAAACTGTTCAGGATAAATGGCCTGTCCGAGCGGTAAGGCGAGATAACCTGCATTCTGCATGCTAGCAAGGGGCAATAAACTGCGCTTTGCCGAGAGGTCTTTGTAAAAAAAGAGCATCGCAAACACGATTCCGATTGCTATTAATCCCAGTCCGACCAGGGGAAGTATCCACCATAACGGAAAACGCTGAGGATCGAGTGTGCCGACGATATTTGAGAATATCATCGCCGGAAGAAGCACATTAATAATGATTAAAGTGAGGCCTTTTACATCACCCGATTTGAATACCTGTGTGCGAACCAATATCGCACCGGCTAAGGCAATCAGCAACACCTGAACCAGCGCCAGCGTATTGCTTGTTAGCGTGACGAAAAAAATTTCAGACATTAATATTTCTTATAAAACAACCTTCCCGTGATTAGTAGTCCGGCAAAAACAAATATCGCAAAAACCATGCTACTGACAGCCATTTGCATGCCACCGGATATCACGTGACCACTCGTACATCCGCCCGCCATCCGGGCACCAAAAATAAGGATAAATCCACCAAACATGGCCCAGAAAATCCGTTTACCGTTACTGTTTCCTTTGTATTTTGACCAGTTACTGTGAATCAACCGGATCTTAAAGTCTTTTTTTAACAGTGAAATGATCAGCCCTGCCAGGAATGATCCGCCAAGGAATATCACTTCCCAGTTGCCCGGCTTTGCAATCTTCGTAAAATATTCATTGTCCGTGTTTCCTGTGAACAAGTTTGCAAGATAGGGGAAGGCAGTCGAAGCGCCGATTGGCCGGTCCGTTCCAATTTTTAAAAAGACTATGCTGTTGAGAATGGCAAGTGCCACACCCGCAAAAATCCAGGTGCGGTCGGTTACTTTTTCAATTTTATGCACATAGAAAGCGATGGAAATAAACAGTGCTCCGAACAGAACAACCAGTGAATAAAAGATGACTGGCGTTGATCCGGTGAGTGAATAGAGTGAAATGGTTCCAAGATCGGGACCCAGTAAACCGGCAATCGAAGGCAAAACAAGCGTGTAAATCAATCCACCGAGCAATCCACCAGCCAGACCGGCGGCGGCGTCGAGTGAACCTTCACCTAGCGAAACAATCATGGTTCCGGGGCAATAACCCAGGATGGCCATGCCGGCACCAAAAATCAATCCGCCCAATACGATTCCGCCAACGATCAGTGGTTTTGCATGATAAGAGGCAAAACCCAGTCCTATTTCAATATTAAGCAGGATCACCCCTACTCCAATCGCCAGTGCAATGGCTTTGGCCACTTTGTAGTTTTCGAGTGTCGCCATCCCGCTGATAGTGTCGAAACGGTTCAGTTTTGCACTTCGTAAAATAGCGCCAAAAAGAAAACCAAAGAATAAAATCATGATTGTCATAGTGTTCCTCCTAATTTTTGAATCGGTTAATCGGGCCAAATTTAGGGAAAAATAGAGGAAATGTGCGATATTAAATAAGAATTTTGGTTATTAATTATGCTTTATATTCATTCAAATCCCGTCACGAGTAATGACTGGGAAAAAAACATGGGTGGAATTAGGTCGTGGTCAATTAGATCAATTGTAGAGACAGATGTCAATTCATAATTACCTGACTACCGCCAGCATGTAGTTTAAAGTGTTTAAACGTGCTAACCCCGGGTGCAAACGACTTTGCTGCCCGGGGTTATTTTTCGCCCCGTCGCTGACTCGTCCTGATTTTTGTTTACAGATTTTGTGTTAATACTGCATTTACTTTTTTAACTCTCTACTTTATAATGGGTAATGATGAACCAGAGCTTTGTTGGGCAA
>Ga0209430_1002294_pt1 | contig 12502 bp, 14 predicted proteins | sample BarGraIncub1133A_FD_184504 | JGI IMG/M metagenome (GOLD analysis project Ga0209430, IMG submission 184504) | Arctic peat soil microbial communities from Barrow, Alaska - Barrow Graham LP Incubations 11-33A (SPAdes) (version 2) | ecosystem: Environmental > Terrestrial > Soil > Wetlands > Peat... | reverse complement strand
AGCGGGTAAAAAAGGTGCCGTTGCGCGCGTTGCGGGTCGGCATGACGCAGTCAAACATGTCCACGCCTTGGGCGACGCCCTCGATCAGATCCTCGGGCGTGCCGACACCCATCAGGTAGCGCGGTTTGTGCGCAGGCAAACGGTGCGGCGTGTGCGCCATGATGCGCAGCATCTCGTCTTTGGGCTCGCCCACACTGACGCCGCCCACCGCGTAGCCGGGAAAGTCCATGGCCACCAGCTGCTCCAGCGACTCTTGCCGCAGTCCCTCAAACATGCCGCCTTGCACAATGCCAAACAGGGCGTTGGGGTTTTCCAGCCGGGCAAATTCGTCCTGGCTGCGTTTGGCCCAGCGCAGGCTCATTTCCATCGAGACCCTGGCCTCGGCCTCGGTGGTCATCTGGCCCTTGGTTTTGGGCTCCACCGACAAGTAAGGCGTGCATTCGTCCAACTGCATCGCAATGTCGGAATTGAGCGTGGTTTGAATCTCGATGCTGACCTCGGGCGACATGAACAGCTTGTCGCCATTGACCGGGCTGGAGAAGTGCACGCCGTCCTCAGTGATTTTGCGCATGGCGCCCAGGCTCCAGACCTGAAAACCGCCAGAGTCGGTCAGGATCGGTTTGTTCCATTGCTCAAACTGGTGCAGGCCGCCAAACTGCGCCATCACATCCAGCCCAGGGCGCATCCACAGGTGAAAGGTGTTGCCCAGGATGATTTGCGCGTCCATGTCTTCCAGGCTGCGCGGTGTGACGCCTTTCACCGTGCCGTAGGTGCCCACCGGCATGAAAATCGGCGTTTGCACCACGCCATGGTTGAGCGTGAGCGTGCCACGGCGCGCGTGGCTGGCGGGGTCGGTTTGGAGCAGGTCAAATTTCAGCATGGGTGCTATTGTCTTTGATCTGCAAGGTCGGCTTGCATTGCATTCGCTTTACATTTATGCTTTGCTTTACTTATTTTTTTGTAAAGGATGCATGATGCGAGCAGAAGCGATAGTGTCTAGCAAGGGGCAGGTGACTCTGCCTGCCGCCATGCGCGCCAAGCTCGGAATTGGGGCGGGTTCGCATATCCGGTTTGAGTTGCGCGGCAAAGAGTTGGTGATCAAACCGGAACTGCCGATGAGCGCGTACCGCGGCATGCTCAAAAAATACAACCTGAACCCGGCGGATTTGGAAATTGAGAAAGAGCCGGACCGGGAATTTGAATGAATATTGTTGATTCATCCGGCTGGATTGAGTATCTGCTCGATACCGGGCGTGCCGACTTGTTTGCGCAACCGATTGAGCAACGCGACAAGCTGCTGGTGCCCGTGATTGCTCTGTATGAGGTTCACAAGGTGCTCAGCCGCAAAGTGCCGCCAGACGTGGTTCAGTCTTGCCTGGATGTGATGCGACTCGGTCGCGTGCTGGAGATCACCGACCAGCGTGCCATTGCGGCAGCCAGCATCGCTTTGCGTCACGGCTTGGCCATGGCCGACGCCATGATGTACAGCCTGGCACAGGAGCTTGACGCCACGTTCTGGACGCAGGATGTTGACTATCAGGGTTTGCCAGGCGTTCAATGGTTTGCCAAAGCCTGACGCAAGACCCTGAGGCTTTAACCCGCGTCGGTTCGTCATCAAACGAGACAGCCTGTTGATTACATGTCAAAGTGCTTGCGCACGCGGTCTTCCAGCAGTTTGCGCGAGTCGGCTTCGCTGATGTTGGCCAGCCGGTCAAAAGTGGCGCGGGCCATTGGGCGAAACACGGCCATCACGGCCGGATCAAAATGGCTGCCGGTGTCTTTCTCCAGAATGGCCATGGTGGCATCAAAGCCCATTGGTTCCTTGTAAGGGCGCTTCGAGCAGAGCGCATCAAAGACATCGGCCATGGCAAAAATTCGGGCTGACAACGGGATGGCTTCGCCCTTGAGCTGACGCGGATAGCCCGCACCGTTCCATTTTTCATGGTGCGCGGCCACCACAGCGTTGGCACCATCGAGCCAACCCATGCCGGTGACGATTTCTTCGCCTTGATTCACGTGCGTGCGCATGATGACAAACTCTGCTTCGTCGAGCTTGCCGGGCTTGAGCAGGATGGCGTCGGGGATGCCGATTTTGCCGACATCATGCAAAAAGCTGCCGGCAATCAAGGCCTGCATCGCGCTACCAGCGACGCCCATGCGCTCGGCAATGCTGGCCGCTATCCAGGCCACGCGGTAGTTGTGGGCGCCGGTGTCGGAGTCGCGCTTGGCAATGGCGCGCCCCAGCGCTTCCATCATCGAAATATGCGAGTCCAGCACTTCTTGCGCCTTGCGCTCGTTGTCTGCTGACAAGTGCACCACCACCGGATAAAGCGCCGCGCCGCATAACAGAGAGGCCAGGATGACCATCAGCGCCGCGGTCATGGCGGTGCTGAATATCTGGTCTTGCTGCCAAGTCGGCATGACGCGCACGCCCTCGAAATAGCCGGTGATGGGTCGGCTCATGTCTGTGACGGAGTCACGCAGTGGCACAAACACGCGCAAGGCCCAGACCCCCGACGCAGGCTGGTGGCCCTTGTAAAAAGCCGTCGTGTAATTGGGCGTGCCATGGTGCGGCAGCGACGACTCCACCGCGTGGCCCTCCGGCGTGACCGACTCGGCCAGCTTGCGCCCTTGCGCGTCATAAATCTCGACAATGTCAAACATGCCGCCCGAGATGGCGTTCGCTGCCAAAGCTGCGTGTTGGGTGGCTTGCGGGCCGGTCAAGTCGATGGCGTCAAATTGGTGCAGCAGACGCCCCGACTCCTCAACGGCCAAGGCCACAATGCTTTCTTCAGCACTTTCGCGCGCCACGTACCAGGCGATGGGGCTGGCCAAAGAGGCCAGCAAAATACTGACCGCGGCGATGCGAATGGCGGTGCGCTTTTGAAAAGTATTCATCGTCGTCTGCTTTCTCGGTGTCTGCGCGTGTTTCAGCGCTGGCGTGCCAGCAGCATGGCATCGCCATAGCTGAAAAACCGGTACTGCGCTGCAATCGCGTGACGGTACAAGGCCATCACGGGCTCAAAACCCGCAAACGCGCTCACCAGCATCATCAGGCTGGATTTTGGCAGGTGAAAGTTGGTCACCAGCAAGTCCACCAGCTTGAACTCAAAACCCGGCGTGATGAATATCTGGGTGTCGCCTGTGGTCTGGCCGGTCTTGGCCCACGACTCCAGTGTGCGCACGGTGGTGGTGCCCACCGCAATGATGCGGCCACCCCGGGCGCGGCAGTCAACAATCGCCTGCTGCGTGGCGGCGGGCACGTCGTACCACTCGCTGTGCATCTGGTGCTCGGCCAGGTTTTCGGTTTTCACTGGCTGAAAAGTGCCGGCGCCCACGTGCAGCGTGACAAAGGCGCGCTGCACGCCCAGGGCGTCGATGGCGGCGAGCAGGGCTTCATCAAAATGCAGTGCGGCAGTCGGCGCGGCCACGGCACCGGGATTTTTGGCGAACACGGTCTGGTAACGCGTGGCGTCTTCAGCCGAATCGGTGTGTGTGATGTAGGGCGGCAGCGGCACATGGCCATGGCGCGCCATCAGTGTGAAGGGGTCGTCGCCGGCGTCGTTGGTGAGTACAAAGCGAAACATGGCACCGTTGGCATCGGGCCAGCGCCCCAGCAGCGTGGCACGCAAATTCTCATGCGTGCCGGGGGCGCCCGTCAGTGCCACTGAGGCGCCCACTTCCGGTTTCTTGCTCACGCGCATGTGCGCGGCCACCTGGTTGCCGCCCAGCACGCGCTCCACCAGAAGTTCGAGCTTGCCGCCGGTGGCCTTCTCGCCAAACAGGCGGGCGTTGATGACACGTGTGTCGTTGAAGACCAGCAAATCGCCCGGCTGCAACAAGGACGGTAGATCACGAAAAATCCGGTCTTGCGGGGTGGCGCTGGTGCTGTCGAGCAGCCGTGAGCCGCTGCGCTCGGGCGCGGGGTGCTGGGCGATCAGCTCGGGCGGCAGATGGAAGTCAAAGTCGCTGAGGGAGAATGCGCGGCTGGCATCGGCTAAAGAGTGCGGCATAGTGCTTGAGAGGGTGGACTGGCCCCGTACCCGGTTGCGTAAAGAGTCCGATTGTGGCAGGCCAAAAGTTGATGCCCTGTGCTTTCCATCTTTGTCATCGACATGACATGATTTGTGCGCTGGCAGGGTTCCCGTTTCCAGCCTGATCGCGTTTAATAGAGTGTCTAAAACAAATGGAGAAAATTAATGACAATACTTGTAGCCTATGTGCCACGCCCCGAGGGTCAGGCGGCCCTGGACAAAGCGATTGAAATTGCGCAACGTCGCAATGAAAAGCTGGTGGTGGTCAACGCCACCCCGGGCGGCAAGAAGGAAGACGCGTCGTTTGCCGATGTGCAAGACTTCGAGCGAGTCCAGCAGTTACTGGAAAAAACGGGCCTCGACGCAGAAGTCAAACAGTTTGTGCGCGGCAAAAATGCCGTCGAGGAAATTGAAGCCTTGGTCGAGTCCTTGCAGGTATCCTTGCTCGTCATTGGCATGAGAAAACGTTCCCCGGTGGGCAAGCTCATCATGGGCAGCGTGGCCCAAGAGCTTCTTCTTTCCGTTTCCTGTCCGGTATTGGCGGTCAAGTTTGCTGGGTGACGATACCGGGGATGGCGACTTTCAGTGGTAATCATCTTCCAGCTGGTGTCGCACTGCCGTGACCACGACGTCTTCGGTGTCAATAATCTCAAAAAGCGCGACATAGCCGGAGCGACCAAATGGAATCACCAGCTCACGCACAAACGGACTTTGCCCCGCTTTGCGGCAAGTGAATGGGGTCGTGCGCAGAGTCGAAATGCCGTCCTTGATGGCCTGGAGTGCCCTCTCGGCCAGTTCCAGATCGCCGTCATGACGCTGTAGTTCGCGCTCCAGCACGAAATCAAACAATTGCGCCAGGTCCTCGGCTGCCTCCCGCGTCAGGCGAACGCGAAAGCTCACCGCTGGCCTGCGGCTCTACTGGCCTTGGCGGCAACAAGCTTGCGCTCCAGTTGGCCGATCAACACATCAGCATCCACATAGTCGCCGGTGCGTCTGGCATTTTCCAGAGAAGCCATGCCTCTGGCCATGAACTCCACTTGATTACGCCTGCGCTGCACGCTTTCTCGCACGGAGGCTTCGACGAAACCTGACAGCGATTCGTCGTCGTTCAAGAGCGCCTCAATGGCGACCCGGAGCTCGGGTTTTACGCGAATGGATGGGAGTGTTGCCGTCTTCATGGTCAAATTGTAGTGCAATTGAGATGCACACCATGGCCCAAAATAGGTGCATGAGCCCTGCTGAAATCAATAGCTTTGCCGCCGTCTTGGGGCAATTTGAGCCAGACCACTTTTCACTAAATTCAGTCTCCAGCTCTGGATGCCGCCAAGTCAGAGGACTGGGAGCAGGTGGTGCGCTTTGAAGGCGCTTGCGCCGTGTTGATCGAGCAGCGCATCTTGCACAACGATGCGCAAATCCGCTACCTGGCCGAGCCGTGGTAAGCGGTCAAAAGGTTTGACAGCCACCCGCTGCTCAGGGAGAGGCTGAAGATTTAGGAGTAAAATCCGCCTCTTCACTGAGCTGTCATGTGGTTTCAGTCAGAAGAAAAGTCGTTTAAAGACAATGACTTGCAATGCGGGTGTAGTTCAATGGTAGAACGGCAGCTTCCCAAGCTGCATACGAGGGTTCGATTCCCTTCACCCGCTCCAATCGATAAATCTCCAGATTAAACCGGTCTCTGCGCTTGGCTACGCGCCGTGGAAATTTGCCAGCTGGTAGCTGCCCGTCGGCCCGGCAATGATTTCACCACGGTCAGTCAGCTTCTTGATGGCCGCCGTCATGGACCCCAAGGGAATGCCAGTCGCATGCCCAACGGCGGTCTGATTGATCACGGTAAATTTGTTGGAGTTCAGCAGGGTATTCAAGTGCTGCAGCAGTTTGGCGGCGTTCCCGCTGAGTTCCAGCGGGCTCGTTGCTGTGCCAGTGGGCCTGGCCGCGCGCGGGCTTGCGTTGGTTTTGAGCTTTCGGGTTTTAGAGGCTGCCGTTTTTTTCTTTCGCTTGACCACCACATCGGTCGTCGTCAGATCCTGTTGACTGCCCAAGGCCGGTCCGGCCAAGGGCCTTTTTGGCGCGGCAAGAGCGGGTATTTCTCGTACGCTGGGTTGGTCGTCGGCGATCAATTCTGAGGCGACGCGGTAGACCTTGTTGAGTTCCTCTTCGATCCCGCTAATCGTTTGCGAGAGTCGGGCCACCACCTTCCAGTTCTCAAACAGCGCGTCATTGCCCAGGCCATAGGGGTTGGCGCTCATGGCGGCGTTCACACGCGCTGCATAGTCTTGGACTGCATTTTTGAGCTCTGTATCGGCCGCGTATGCGGCGGCGCCAGCCTGTTGAATGGCGGACAGTGTTGCGCTGGAAAGTGACATGGGGACGCCTTTGGGAATGGAGTGGTGAAAGAGATTCGTGCTGCTTAAGCTGCCGTCGCGATCAGTTCATGGATTGAAGAGATGAGGCCAATTGCACGGCTGCAAAGATCGGATTTTATCGCGCACTCATTTTGGCGGTCGTTCCAGTGCTGGCTCACAACGCTTTTTTCACCACCGCGCCCTTGAACAGATAAGGCAGGCTGGGCTGGCTGCGCCCACAGTTGCATGCTGTCGGCGCGGCAAATTGCAGCCGATTCAATGGCGGCGGCAGTGCCGTGAGGCATTTAGCTGGAATTTGGCCGCATTGCCCACGGGCTTCAAGCGAGTTTTGATCTGGGTCAAAAGAGTAGTTCAAAAGGCCGCTAGCATGCAATATTGGAGACCGCAATGTTTGATCAACCTATTAAGAGCATCATGGAGCAGAAGAGGTTTCTGACTGCTCCGCCAGAAACCACCGTCAGCAACGCCGCCAGGTTGATGGCCGACCGGAATGTCGGCGCCGTCCTGGTGGTCGCAAACGAACACCTGCTTGGCATTTTTACGGAACGCGATGCGGTTTTTCGCGTGATTGCAAAGGGACGCGATGCCAACACCACGCCGCTCACTGAGGTCATGACCGCAGCGCCCAAAACGCTGGAGCCAAGCAAGACCTACGGACACGCGCTGCTGCTGATGCAAGAAAACGGTTTCCGTCATGTGCCCGTGGTGGAGAATGGCCGACCCGTCGGCGTCATTTCGTCGCGCAATGCGATGGACCCTGATCTGGAAGAGTACGTTTTCGAAGCGCGGCGGCGCGAACACCTTCGTTAGCCGTTTCGGGCCAGAATTTACTTCACATTGCACTCACGGCGCAGCAGGGTCAAGGCGTCCTGCAGTCCGTAGTCCCGGTCGCTTTGCAGCGTGGGTTGCGCATCCAGCAAGAAGTCTTGCCACAGGCGGGCATAGTCGCTCTGGTGCTGCGCCGGGGCGTGTTGCGCCATGTACTGGCTGGCCAGACCCGGTTTGAGGCCGGTTTTTCGGATCTTGCGAATCAAGGCCATTGCACTTTTTTCAGTCAGCAAGGTTTTTGGGGCGGTTTCAGTGGCCACGCACAAGAACAGGGTAAGCAGTGAGCTGTCATCGCTGTGCCCACCGGTGACCTTGTGCCAGGCCAGCGAGGCCGATCGGTCGTAGTCATCGACCTCGCTCAAGCCGTCTTCGACCCAAAAGTACCGGCCCACGAAGGCAGGCGTCTGGTTAAACAGCTTTCTGACGGGCACTTTGGCGTCCAGAATTTTCGGCAAATCAGCTGCCACCGACTGCTGCACCTTTTGCAGCACGGCCTTGAAATGGATCGGCAGCTTGGCCGGCATGGCGACTGGGAACAGGCTGCACGCGTCAGCAGCCTCCCCATACTTTTTGCGCAGCGCCAGCACCATCTTTTCAAACCCGACCCAATCGGGCATCGTGCGGCGTCGGCAGGCGAGTGTCAACAGCGCGGTGCGGATCACGGCCTCGGCATCCGGGTCGGCGTCTTCCAGTTCGGCGGCCTCCATGCCCAGTGCGCCCGCCAGCCAGATGGCGGCATCCATCACCTGGGCCACCTGGCTGCGTTGGGCCAGCTCGGCCTGGTAGTCGCTCAGGCTGGCCAGCGACCATTTGGCCAGCAGCGGAATCTTGTCATCACTGAAGCCGCTGCGTTCGTTCATGCCAAAGTGGCTGTTCTGGGGCATGGCCAGCAAGGCCTTGAGCAGGTCGGAGCCGCCCTTGGAGCGCGACAAGAACGAGTGATCGCGCAGCGACTCGGCGGCCAGTCGCAAGTCGCCGCCGCTGCTGCTTTCCAGATAGAGGCTGACCAGATTGATGATTCGATCTTTCGCCTTTTCAAGCTCCGGGCGCAAAAACTCAGTGCCAAAATAGCGCGCAATTTGCACCATGCCTTTGGGCGCCTCGTTGCCAATGGCATCGAGTTTTTGTCGGTCGATGATGCCGTGTTGCACCCCGAAAATGAGTGCCTTTTCAAAAAATGGTCGCTTGTCGTAGAGCGAGACAGATGACGCTGGGGCGAGGGACGCGGCAGCGCCAGGAGACTTGGGCATGGTGACGCAATGCGCTGGGTCTTTGTGGCCGTTAGATGGCGGACTCTTCATCAGACTCCAGCGCCGCAGGCGTGGCCTGGCCGCGGTCGGTGTCGCCCGTCTCCACTTTGCCGTCATCCTCTGTCAGGTCTTCGTCCTCGCTCAGTCCGGCCTCAAACGCACGCGCCTTGGCGCGCAGAACCAGCAGCATTTCAATGAACAGGTCGGGGCACTGGTAACGCAGGATCCAGCCCAGTTCCATCCAGTCCTGGTCGGCGACTTCGTCTTGCTCGGTGCGCGCCGGCACATAGGCTGAGGCCAGCAGCGCGGTTTCGGACAGCATCTGGCCGTCGTCGTCGACGGCATCAAAGGTGCCGGTGCGCGCAAAGGCCTCGATACGACTCCATTTTTCTTCAAAATAATCGGCCAGCGCTTCCGCGCCGCCTTCAAGGTCACCCATCGCCGTCAAAAACTCGAGTGGATCAGCGCCGTCCCTGAAGATGATTGAGTTGACCATGCCGCGCAGGTGGGTACGGGTCAGGTCCTTGTATTGCTTTTCAATCACCACCGCGTGGGCAAACTGCTTGGGTGTCACCAACAGATTGATGACAGACTCCTTGGAATTGTCGTATTCGCGGATCACCGCCAGGATGTCTTTGGGTGGCAGTTGCTCCAGCACCAGCATCAGCGCTGAATCGCCCTCGGTGTCGGCCAGCTCGACCAAGGCGGACTCGGCGCCAACGATGTCGCCCGCTGCAATCAAGCTTTGGGTTTTGGTGATGAGGGCAAGGTAATTCATATTTTTATTCTTTGCGGTCGAAGCCCTGCTCGACCATCCAGTCGGCGCCCGCTTCTTCGCGGTTGCGGGCGTCATTTTCTTCTTCTGCGTCCAGTGGGTTCATTTCTTCTTCGACGTCTTCTTCGACCTCATCCTCGGGGTCGTGAATGCGCGCGGGCGCCGAAGCGGGCTTGTGGTGCATGTATTCCAGAGCGGCAGCAACGGTCAAGAACCAGTCGCCCATCGGCTCCTTGCGGATGGCCAGGACCAGGTCGTTCGCCCAGGGCGCCAGGTGGACCGCCTCGGCCAGAGCATCCCAGTCGGGAAAATCTTCCGGCGCCAGGCTCAGCAGATGCTCCATCATGGAGGGCGATTTGAACGTGAAGCCCTGATGCAGGACCACCGCCACCATCTCGGGGCTGAGCGCCATCATTTGCAGCAAGAACGCCAGTTCCTTGCGCCTTTGGGTCAAGCGCTGGCGCAGTACATCGCGGCCTTCGGAGTCAAAGCGCAAGTCGTCCAGCTCGGCCTCGTAGGCCGAGCGCAGGTTGCGGAAAAAGGGTGAAATATTCATGGTCGTGTACTCCTCGTGTCTTGGGCGTTGCGCAGCAACGGATCAAAATAGTTTTGCCAAATCGCGCGCGCGGCCTCGATCGGGCTGTCGAGCAGGTTGCGACGTCGATTGTCGTCGTAAGCCTGGCGTTTGGCCACATCGGAGAGCACTTCATAGGCCGCCTGCACGGCGCGAAAACGCGCTGCGGCGTTGGCGGCCGCATTGCGGTCAGGGTGGTGCAGCGAGGCTTGTTGGCGAAAGGCTTTTTTAATGTCAGCCAGCGTCGCATCGCTGCGCAGGCCCAAAGTGGCGTAATGGTCGGTCATGCGTGCTTTGAGGGTCTGAAGGCGCTTTGGTTCAGATGGCCGAGAGTTCTTCCCAGCGTGCCAGGGCCGTCAGCAGCTCGTCATCAATTGCGGCGTCGCGCGCATAAAGTTCGGTCGCGCGCGCGGGGTCTTTGGCGTAGAGGGTGGCGTCGGTCAGCGTGGCGCGCACGGTGGCCTGCTCCTGCTCCAGCACGTCAATTCTGGCCTGCAAGGTGTCGACCTCGCGCTGCGCCTTGTTGCTGAGTTTTTGTGCCGTCACGTTTTTTGTGTTGTCGTTCGACTTTATGCTTTTTTGGCCTCTAGCCCCCGTCTGTTGTGCGTTGGCAGCTATCGAATTAGCAGCGGCTTGAATTTCCTTGCTGCGTTTGGATTGCAACAGCCAGTCCTGCACGCCGCCTTCGTATTCGCGCCACAGCCCGTCGCCCTCACAGGCAATGGTGCTGGTCACCACGTTGTCCAGGAAGGTGCGGTCGTGGCTGACCAGAAACACGGTGCCCGCGTAGTTTTGCAGCAGTTCTTCCAGCAGTTCCAGCGTTTCAATGTCCAGATCGTTGGTCGGCTCATCGAGCACCAGCACGTTGGCGGGCCGGGCAAACAGGCGTGCCAGCAGCAGCCGGTTGCGCTCGCCGCCTGAGAGGGAGCGCACGGGCGAGTTGGCGCGCGCCGGTGAAAACAGGAAGTCGCCCAGGTAGCTCTTGACGTGCTTGCGCTGGTTGCCAATCTCGATCCATTCACTGCCCGGGCTGATGAAGTCCACCAGCGTGGCGTCGAGGTCGAGCGCGTTGCGCATCTGGTCAAAGTAAGCCACTTGCAGGTTCGTGCCCGTGCGAACCTTGCCGCTGTCGGGCAGCAATTCGCCCAGAATGAGCTTGAGCAAGGTCGTCTTGCCCGCGCCATTGGGGCCGAGCAAGCCGATTTTGTCGCCGCGTAAAAGGGTGGCAGAGAAGTCCTTGATGATGACTTTGTCGCCGAAGGACAGGGTGACCTGCGTCAACTCGGCCACCAGCTTGCCGCCCAGCGCGCCAGCGGCAACATCCATCCTGACTTTGCCAACGGCTTCGCGGTGCGCTTTGCGGCTGGCGCGCAGGTTTTCCAGGCGCACGATGCGGCTCTCGCTGCGGGTGCGCCTCGCTTCCACGCCCTTGCGGATCCAGATTTCTTCTTGCACCAGCAGCCGGTCTGCCTTGGCGCTGATGACCGCTTCTTGTGCCAGCTGATCTTCCTTGAGAAGCTGATAGCGGGCGTAATTGCCGTCATAGGAGCGCAGGATGCCGCGGTCCAGTTCAATGATGCGCGTCGCCACCCGGTCCAGAAAACTCCGGTCATGGGTGATGGCGACGACGCTGCCCTTGAAGCCAATCAGCAGGTCTTCCAGCCATTCGATCGAGTCCAGATCGAGGTGATTGGTGGGTTCGTCCAGCAGCAGCACGTCGGGCTCTGCCACCAGCGCTTGCGCCAGCGCCACCCGTTTCTTGGTGCCGCCCGAGAGTGTGCCGACGATGTCGTTTTCGTTCAGATGCAGGCGGTGCAGCGTTTCGGTGACGCGCTGCGCCCAGTTCCAGCCGCCTTGCGCTTCAATCTGGCTTTGCAGGGCGTCAAGGTCGCCCACCCCCTCGCAATATTGATCAATCAGGGCGATAACCCCCGCGATACCTGCGCTAGCAGCTACAAAAACAGTAGCGTCCTGGTCGAGCTTCGGTTCCTGCGCGACATAGGCCAGGCGCAGGTTTTGCTGCAATTGCAGGACGCCGTCATCGGCTTTCTCAAACCCGGCGAGGATTTTTAAAAAAGAGGTCTTGCCCGTGCCGTTGCGTCCAATCAGGCCGACGCGTTCGCCCGTCTCCAGGGCAAAGTCGGTGTGATCGAGTAAGGGAACGTGGCCGAAAGCCAGCTGCGCGTTGAGAAATGTAATTAATGCCATAGGGGGAGGATTATCCCGCCCCCTGAATAACCTGGCTTAAACGTCTTTTGGGGGGCGCCTAAACTTGAGAATGCGCGTGGCCAACAGCGTCTCGTAAAAAAAGCACAGCAGCGCCACCAGGAAAAAAAGAACCCCCGACAGAAAACAGAAGGTTGCGACGCGATAAATCTGCAACTCTGTCGTTTCACCGAGAAACAGGACCACGATGGTCAGACCGATCAAAAGAGAGCAAAAGGTCAGCAGCGCAATGCAGGCGTTGACCAGCGCGCCGCGTTTGCGCAAGCGTGCCAGCTCGACGTACTCCGCCGCCATGGGCTTGTTCGCCGGGGCCGCTTCGATCCGATCTTCCAGCAGGCGGGCGCGGTCGATGATGCGCGCCAGCCTTCCTGCCACCGCGCCAATCATGCCGGACACGGCGGTGAGCAGAAAGACCGGAGCGACGGCGAGCTGAATGCCATGCGAGATGGTGG
>Ga0209430_1002293_pt1 | contig 12507 bp, 8 predicted proteins | sample BarGraIncub1133A_FD_184504 | JGI IMG/M metagenome (GOLD analysis project Ga0209430, IMG submission 184504) | Arctic peat soil microbial communities from Barrow, Alaska - Barrow Graham LP Incubations 11-33A (SPAdes) (version 2) | ecosystem: Environmental > Terrestrial > Soil > Wetlands > Peat... | reverse complement strand
GATTAAGTATTTCATTTAATTAGTGAAGATTTAATATAATAACTAAATCTTTAAATATTGTTATTTATTAGGGTGCTAAACATTAAGTGCAACCCATGGTTGACAAAAGGCAAATGAAAATCGGTAGTATGATGGATAAGATTTTTTAATTGTTCGTCTTGTTTAAGAAGCACTATTAATAACATGGTTTATATAATGAATAACTAATCTAACATTGATAATATCCCCAGTTGTTTATTGTGAGAGTATATATAACAAACAGGACATGGAAGCTTTGTGTTAAACCTAAACATCTATATTTCAAAAGGAGGTATCTCTTTGAGTAATAGTAAATCAAGCAAACTACAATTTAATGATTTCTTGAAAAAGTACACTATAGTTATCCTGATTTTAAGTATAGTCACGGTTATCCTATCCGTTTTATCAAATTTTAGTAACTTATTTAGCATATTATTAATAATAGATATAATTACATTGGTAATAATATGTCCAATAGTTATTGTGAAAATAATAAAAAATACACTAAATTCATAATATTCTTACCTCCTACCACAAGTTTTACAAAATTAATGTAAGCTAAAACAGACAGGCTAGAAATTGGTGATGAGATCACCAATTTCTAGCCTGTCTGTTAAAAAAATTCCCCAATCAGCTCTTAACTTAACCAGTTATTGTATGAAGTGCAATTAATACACCTATTGAGGAATGCTCAAAGGTTAGTCCTCCTTGAAGATACGCTATATAAGGCTCTCTTATAGGCGCATCTGCTGATAATTCAATTGAAGCCCCTTGTATAAAGGCTCCAGCTGCCATTATTATTTTATCTGTATACCCTGGCATATCCCAAGGCTCGCAGGTGGCAAAGGAATCTATTGGGGAAGCCATTTGAATACCCTTACAAAAGTTTATAAGCTTTTCCTTATCATTAAATTTTATAGCCTGTATAATATCGCTTCTTTTATCATTATATTTAGGTAGTACTTCAAAGCCTGCATCTTCCATTAGCTTAGAACAAAATATTGCCCCTTTTAATGCTTCAATTGTAACATGAGGTGCTAAAAATAAGCCTTGGAATAATAATCTCATAACACCAAAGGTTGAACCACATTCCCCACCTATTCCAGGTACAGTTAACCTATAGGCTGCATTGGTTACATACTTTTCTTTTCCTGCTATATACCCACCAGTTGGAGCGATTCCCCCTCCTATGTTTTTAATCAAAGAGCCTGCAATTAAATCTGCTCCAACATCCGTTGGTTCTAGGTAATCAACAAATTCCCCATAACAATTATCAACAAAGCATATTACATCTCGAGCTTCCTTAACCTTTTCTATAATAACTTTAATATCCTCAATTAGTAAGGCTTTTCTCCAACCATAACCGGTTGATCTTTGAATATGAACCATGCTTATAGATAAATCCGATTTTAAAGTTTTTATAACCTCTTCTATATCCACAATTCCATCTTTTAAATCTATTTGTTTATACTTTATTCCATAATCCTTTAAAGAACCCATGTTTTTATCAGAATTAATACCAATTATATTATGAAGGGTATCATAGGGGGTTCCACAAATTGTAAGTAGTGTATCTCCAGGCCTTAGATTTCCCAAAAGTGCTGCTCCAATAGCGTGGGTTCCATTAACAAAATGTGGTCTGACTAGAGCACTTTCGCAATTAAAAATTCTGCTATAAACTCTATCTAAAGCATCTCTTCCGATGTCACCGTAACCATAGCCTGTAGAGTTCGTAAAGTGGCTGTCGCTGATTCTTTCCTCTTGGAAGGCTCTTAGTACCTTTAATTGATTATATTCCTTTATTTCATCATATTTCTTGATTTCATCACTGATTGAAACTTTAGCTTCATTATAATGTGAAATAGTATCCTTATCTATTTTATATTTATTTATTAACAATTCTTCAGTAATTTTATTCATAATACTCCTCTTCTGTTTTATAAAATAATATACGCTTGCAACTAGTACAGTACCAAAAAAACTCACTAAAATAACACATCTTAAGATGTGTTATTTTAGTCCCTTATTATTTTTAAGTTATAGCTCTTCTATATATTCATCGAGTTTATCGGTAAATAGTATTTGTTTAGATGGCGTAATGGTAGACATAGCATGTTTATATACCATCATTTGTTTACCTTCACAATCAAAAAGCACAATAAAATTGTCAAACCCAGTAACAAAACCTTTAATTTGAAAACCGTTTGTTAAATGGATAATTACTGGAATTTTATTTTTTCTAGCATTATTTAGAAAAATATCCTGTAAATTATTTGTTAATTTATTCATAGCAATCACCTTCCACACTATTATTATTTTGATAAGTATTTATTATAAAATCTACAATTTCTTCTTCCGTATTAAATTGTTCTTTATCTATCCAAATAGCATCTTGTTCCTTTCGAAACCAGGTTAATTGCCTTTTTGCATAATTTCTGCTTCCCTGTTTTATCTTTTCTACTGCCAGATAGTAGCTTATGTGCCCATCTAAATAATCCAAGAGCTCCTTATAGCCAATCCCTTTCATAGATTGCGTTGAAATATTATAACCTTGTGCCTTTAAAGTTGAAACCTCATCTAATAAACCCTTTTTTAACATGTCTTCAACTCTATCGTTTATTTTATTATACAAATCATTTCTATTCATAGTCAATACAAAATATTTAAATTCAAAGTCTAGAGGCTTTTTTTTATTTTCTTCCTTGAATTCATTAATAGTTTTACCAGTAAGCTTATAAACTTCTAATGCCCTTATTACCCTCTTCACATCGCTAGGGTATAATTTTTCGAAGGAGTAACTATCAACTTCCTTCAATTTAGAATGTAGATACTCTGCTCCTTCAGTTTTAAGAAGTTCCTCTAAACTATTTCTATAATCTTGATCTTTATTTATTGATGCAAAATCATAATCGCATATTAAGGAATTTATATATAAACCTGTTCCTCCCACCAATATAGGAAGTTTCCCTATCTCCCACATTTCCTCCATTTTAATTTTAGCTAAAGTTTTAAACTCAGCCGCGCTAAAGGAAACGTCTGGCTCTATAATATCGATTAAATGATGTGGAATACCTTCCATCTCGCTACTTGATATTTTTGCACTTCCTATATTCATATGTTTATATATTTGCATAGAATCTGCTGAGATAATCTCCCCTTTAAGTCTTTGAGCTAACTTAATTGAAATATTTGTTTTCCCAACAGCAGTAGGACCGGATATAATAATTAATTTTTTATTCTTCATATCTATATTCTTTTGAACCTCTTTTCAATTTCGTTAAGAGTTAATTTTATAATAGTTGGTCTCCCATGAGGACATGTAAAAGGGTCCCTAAGATTGCCTAAATCAATTATTAGGGAATCCATTTCCGATAAGCTTAAAGCATCCATGGCTTTAACTGCCGCTCTACAAGCTTTTCTTGCTATATTTCCATAAATAATATCTGTGGTTTTACCCCTGCCCATATTCTTTAAATCATCTAATATATCCTGGAAAAGGGATATTAAATTGGGTTTCCCAAGTATTATTGGAACTTCTCTTATATTAACTGTATTTTCACCAAATACCTCAATATTAAATCCAGTTCTTTTGTAAATATCTTCATTTTCTTTATAAATATAAAAATTCTCTAAAGAAAGCTCTATTATTTTTGGTATTAATAGAATTTGAGATATCACTACATTGTTTTCTATTTCCCCCATATATTTTTCAAATAACACTTTTTCATGAGCAGCATGCTGATCAATTAAAAATAGTTCTTCTTTAGCTTCTGCAATAATATAGGTACTATTAAATTGTCCTAGTATCTTTAAAGCTGGAAGCTTACTTAGACTTTCTTCCCTTATATAGGTTGCTTGAGTCATTTCCAATTCTTTATGTTCGATACCTTTTTCTTCTTCACTAAGATATGTACCCGAAACTTCTTTTTTAAAATCTATAGGCAGCTGATAGGCCATCTTCTCGTGAGGTTTCTCTCTTTCTTCATAAGAAGAACCTTCCCCAAAGCTTTTTTCTTCTTCTATGACAAAACTTCCCTCTAAAAAGTTTCTTAAAGCTTTATGAACTGAATCAAATACCATTTTAAATATTTCTCTATCATCATTAAACTTAACTTCTGTTTTTGCTGGATGTACATTTACATCAATAAGTTCAGGATATATATCAATAAATATAATGAAAAAAGGAAATTTATTTATTGTTATAAAGGATTTAAAAGCTTTTTCACAAGCAGCAGTTATAAGCTTACTTTTAATATACCTGCCATTTATATAAATATTTTGATTATTTCTACTACCCCTTGATAGGTTTTCATTGCCTATATATCCATAAACAGACATTGTATCCCCGTGGCTTTCGATTTCTATTAAATCATCACAGGTTTCCTTATTAAATAAATCTCTTATCACATTTAAGGTATCCGGCGAGCTGAAGGTATTAATCACTCTTTTAGAATTATTAAATAATTTAAAGGCAATTTTAGAGTTTGCTATAGCAATTTTACTTACGATTTCAGAAATTAATCCTGCTTCCCTTTGGGTAGATTTTAAGAATTTTCTCCTGGCAGGAACATTATAAAATAGATCAAATACCTCAATTGTAGTTCCAATGTTAGCCCCTACGTCCTTAATATAATCAAGATGTCCTCCTGTGTAGGAAACTTCCTTGCCAAAATCGAATTCCTTTACTCTACTTTTTAATATAACCCTAGAAACTGCGGCTATACTTGCTAGGGCTTCCCCTCTAAAACCTAAGGTTTTTATTTTAAATATATCTTCGATCCCTTCAATTTTACTGGTTGCATGGGAAAGAAAAGCCCTTTCTATATCCTCCGGATGAATGCCTTCACCATTATCAATTATTCTTATTAATTGTTGCCCTCCCTCTTCAATCTCAATTGTTATATCTTTAGATTGAGCATCAATACTATTTTCAATTAATTCTTTAATAACTGAGGCAGGCCTTTCAACAACCTCCCCTGCTGCTATCTTATTTGCAGTATTTTCATCTAAAATATTAATCCTACTCAAATTTTCACCTTCTATTATTAGTATTTATAGGTAAGCCTTAAGTTATACTTTTAGCCCCTTTTATTAATTCGTTCATTTTATTCATACTTCCAATTGGGGTCATATTTAATATATCAAGCTTGGAAATATCCTTAATGAAATTTTCTCTTTCTAAATCCGATATATCTAATTGTTTTTCATCCTTAGACTTTACTTCTTCCTTTAATTTGTTCTTTATCAATTTATTGTCCTTATTTTCAAGACTTAATAATATTTCCTTTGCTCGAACAATCAGTTCACTTGGAAGTCCGGCTAGCTTAGCAACTTCAATACCATAGGATTCATCTGCTCCACCTTCAACAATTTTTCTTAAAAAAGCAATCTCTCCCCCTATCCTCTTAACAGCCACAGAATAATTTTTTACTCCTTTAATTACCCCTTCTAATCGGACTAGTTCATGGTAATGAGTCGCAAATAAGGTTTTACAGGATAAACTATTAGAACTGCATATATATTCAATAACAGACCATGCAATACTTAATCCATCGTAAGTGCTTGTCCCTCTTCCAACCTCATCAAGCAATATTAAGCTTTTATTTGTAGCATTTTTTAATATATTTGATACCTCCCACATTTCTACCATGAAGGTACTCTTACCCGCAGCTAAATCATCTGAGGCACCTATTCTTGTAAATATTTTGTCGCACACTGAAAGCTCTGCCTTGGACGCTGGAACGAAGCTTCCCATTTGAGCCATAAGAATAATTAAAGCTACTTGCCTCATAAAAGTAGATTTACCTGCCATATTAGGGCCGGTTATTAGCAGAAATTTCTCATCCTCCATATTTATATAAATATCATTAGCTACAAAACTTCCACTCTTTAAAACCTTTTCTACCACTGGATGTCTTCCATCTTTAATTTTGATAACTCCATCATCAAAAAATACCGGCTTACAATAATTATTTTCTCTTGCTACCGTGGCTAAAGAAAGCATGCTATCAATTTTAGCAAGTACAGTTGCTGCCTCTTTAATCTGTATTATCTGCCCTTCTACAGTGTCTCTTATTTGAGTAAATATATCATATTCAATAATAGATAGCCTGTCCTCTGCTCCCAGTATTTTATCTTCAATTTCTTTTAATTCCTTAGTTATAAATCTTTCCGCATTCGATAAGGTTTGTTTTCTAGTATATCTTCCCTCCGGAATGTTTCCGGAATTAGCATTAGTTATTTCAATATAATAGCCAAACACCCTATTATATCCTACCTTCAAGGATTTAATACCTGTAAATTCTCTTTCAGAATTCTCCATATTTGCAATCCATTCTTTACCATGGGCCTTAGCCTGTCTTAATTCATCTATCTCTCCATTATAGCCTTCCTTAATGATATTGCCGTCTTTTATAGACAATAAGGGACTATCCATTATTGAATTTTCCAAAATATCATATAAATCTTTAAGTGTATCAAAATTATCCTTTATATCTTTAAACAGGCTACTATTTAAAGTAAATAGATGTTCTTTTATGTTTGGCAGTTTAGAGATTGAGCTCTTCAAGGCAATAAGTTCTTTTGCATTAACACTTTTAGAGGATATTTTCCCACAAATTCTTTCTATATCATATACTTCCTTTAAGTCTTCCTTTAAGTCTTCCATACAATTTACATTATTTAATAGCTCTTCAATTGCATCTAACCTTTTATTTATACTTTCTTTATGGATTAGAGGCTGTTCTATCCATCTTCTGAGCTCTCTGCCCCCCATAGAAGTAACAGTTTTATCAATAACCCATAGCAGTGACCCTTTCTTAGATTTATCTCTTATGGTCTCCGTTAGCTCTAAATTTCTTCTTGAATTAATATCTATAGTTAAATAATCTGTGATATTATAATAATCTATTTTAAATATGTTAGTTAAAACGATTCTTTGAGTTTCCTCAATATAATTTAATAAACCATTACAAGAAGCAAGAAAAGCTTTTTCATAGCTGTCAGTATTAAAATTATCAAATTTGCTAAAGTTTGATCCAATATTTTTATTATAAAATTCCTTAGGTCGAATTGTAAAATGTATATTAAATCTTTCATTTATGCTAGCTATTATTCCGCTTTTAGAAAAGTTATCTTCAATTACAATCTCACTAGGATTAAACTTAGATATTTCATCTAGTATGGAAACAGTATCAACATAAATATTGGTACCTAATAATTCGCCAGTGGAAATATCCGCAAAGCATATACCACATTGATTATTTTCGCTATAAAGGCTCATTATATAATTATTTTTGTTTTCTTCCAAAAATACTCCTTCATTATATGTACCTGGAGTATATATCTTCACTATATCTCTTTTAACTATTCCCTTAGCAAATTGAGGATCCTCCATTTGCTCACAAATAGCTACCTTATAGCCCTTATTAATAAGTCTTCCTACATAAGTACTTGCAGCATGATAAGGGATACCACACATAGGTGCTTTCTTTTCTAAGCCACAGTCTCGTCCCGTTAAAACGAGTTCAAGTTCTTTAGATGCAAGCTCTGCATCCTCATAAAACATCTCATAAAAATCTCCAAGTCTAAAAAAAACTATACAGTCCTTATAGCTATCCTTTATTTGAAAATATTGATTCATCATTGGTGTCAGAGCCATCTTAACACATCCTTTATAATGTTTGATTACAAGGCTTCCCCATTTAAAGAGAAGGAAAAAGCCTCCGTTATTTTAACGTTTATTATTTTGCCTGTAACATCTTCTTTGTTATTTACATTTACAATCTTTCCAGTCCTAGTTTTTCCAGTATATACTTCTTTGTTATGTTTACTTATTCCTTCAACTAGTACTTCTACATTTTTTCCAAGATAAGCTTTGTTTTTATTAATTGAGGATTCATTTATAACCTTTACTAATCTTTGAAATCGTTCATGCTTTACTTCATCTGATATCTGATCTTCCATTTCATCCGCCGGGGTGCCCTTTCTTCTAGAATAAATAAAAGTAAAGGCAGAATCAAAGCCAACTTCTTTAATTAAGGATAAAGTATCAAGAAAATCTTCCTCAGTTTCCCCTGGAAACCCTACAATTATATCTGTAGTTATTGAGACCTCAGCTATAGATTTCTTGATTTTCGAGACCAAACTTAAATAATCCTCTCTGGTATATTTCCTATTCATTTTTTTCAATAAACTTGTAGAGCCAGATTGAACAGGTATATGTATATGCTCACATACCTTTTTAAGCTCTAAAACAGCCTGTATAATATCATCAGAGAGATCCTTAGGATGAGAGGTCATAAATCTTATTCTTTCAAGCCCCTCTATTTTATCTAATCTATAAAGTAGTCCGGCAAAATTTATTTTCTCTTCCAAATTTCTGCCATAGGAGTTTACGTTTTGACCAAGCAAAGTTATTTCCTTATAGCCCTTTGCTATTAAATGTTTTATTTCATTTTCTATATCAATAGGCTTTCTACTGCGTTCACGCCCTCGTACGAAGGGAACAACGCAGTAAGTGCAATAATTATCGCAGCCATACATTATGGTTACAAAAGCCTTTAAGGAGCTTAGTCTGTCCACAGGTAAACCTTCAACAATACCTTGCTCTTTATCTGAAACTTCAATAACTGAATTGTTAGTTTGCAATACTTGATTTAAATATTCTGGAAATTTATAAGAATTATGAGTACCAAAGATTATATCTACAAAGGGAAACTTTTTAATAATGTTTTCTGCCATACCTTTTTGTTGCATCATACACCCACAAACTGCAATTATTAACTTAGGATTTTTTTTCTTTAAAGCTTTTAGTTCTCCTAAATTGCCATATACTTTAAGCTCTGCATTTTCTCTTACACAACAGGTATTAAAAATAATAATGCTAGCTTCATCTCTTGCCTTAGTACTCAAATATCCTATGTTTTTAAGCATTCCTGATAGCTTTTCTGAATCTTCCTCGTTCATCTGGCATCCCCAGGTCTCTATACAATAAAATTGTTTTTCCTTAGTATTATTCAAAAATTAAACACTCCTTTTATTGAAAGTATGTCTTCCAACCTAATTAAAAGAGAAATACTTTTTAAAGAATTTCTCTTTTATAGCTATTATTTATATTTTATAAAGTTGGAAATTATAATTTTGTTTGCTAATTTTAAAGCCCACACTTTTATACAGATTATAAGCTGGTGTGTTGTTTGAGTTTAATTTTATAAAAACCTTGGTATAACCTAACTGCTTAGCCGTTTTAATAAGGTTATACAATAGCATTTTACCAAATCCATTTTTTCTGAACTTATCAATAATACCAAAATTAACAATTAAAGCTACTTCTTCATCCTTTATAAGCTGGCCATAGCCAACATATTCTTGGCCGTTTTTAATGAACAAACCCCCTGCTTCTATATAATAATCTTGAATTAAATCACTAATTATATCCTCAACACTTAAGGGTGTTCTATCCATATTATGAAATATTGAGTTTTGAATTGAGCATCTTAATTCTTGATCCTTATTTTTTTCAAAGGGTTCAATATTAGCTCTATCAATAGTATAAGGTATCACTTCATCAATGTCTAAACACATTCTTAAAGTACCATCTAATCTTTTAAAATTTAGATTTTTTAAAATAGTATAATTATAATTATTAAGTTCACAATTATAATTTATTTTATTTAAATATTTGAAACTGTTTAATAAGTATCTATACCCTTCTTCAGGATTTAGAGAACTAACATACATGGAGTTTATTTTATATTCTTTTCTACTAATTCTTTCGCTCCAAATATACCCAATAGGTATATTGCCATATAATAATAGGCTTACTTGCTTCCTAAGAATTATTTTCTTAATAAAATTATAATCATTATATATTGAAAACAAATCCTTGTTCATTGGATTAAAATTAGTTCTACCTGTATTAAACTCTTTAATGATCTGAATATTTCCTTTTATATTAGATAAACTATACATAAATATCCTCTTAAATTACCAAATAATATAGTCATAGTATAAATCTTAAATATGCTCTCGTCAAATCAATCCTTATCAAGTATATATTGTGAAAAGTTATTTATAAATGCTTCTTCCTCAACTAAGTACTTTACTATTTTATTAAGTTTATGAATATAATTATTTTCCTCTATTTCTACATGTTTTATATATTTATTATACCCTAACTTCCAAAAATCCTTTGGGAAAATTATAAAGGCAAGTATAATTTTTAGTTCATCCTTAGATAGTTTATTTTCTAAAGAATATGCTTCAAGAAAAGTTTTAGCATACAGAAAATCCCAATGGAAATTGCTAATGAACATAGTCTTTCTTATTATTCTGGCTATATCCCAAAGCTTGTAATTTTTTCGGAGCTTTTCTATGCCATCAATAAAATATTCGTCACTTTTACATATTCTCTTAAAACAGGAAGTAGAAAGTTCGATAACCTTTACCGAATCTTTAAGCACAAGATCTGAGTCTTGTAACAATTCTATAGCTTTAAGTCCAAATGCTCTAGCACTATCTAAAGTATTAATATATAGTTCATCAAAAGCATCAAGATTTCTTTTGTTATTTACTATTTTCTTTATATACAAAAGCATTTTAAATCTCTTGTCAAATTCTACATACCAATTAGTTGACTTATCCTTAATTCTTATGTTTTCTTTCATAATTATTGTTGAAAGGTAGTGAAATCTTGCCACCAAGGAAAATATTTTTTCGAAGTCTTCACTATTATAATCTATAGCCTTATTTTCTTTATAATTTGTTACAAAATATAAAGTTTCTTTCGATTTAACAAAGAGTTTATCTTTTTTTGTTTTATAATAACAGATAAAATTGTTGAAGCCAGCTGTCATTAGCTTATCTGATATAATAAAACTTGCTTTAGTTTTATCTAAGCCATGTTTAATTCTACTAAGTTTAAAAGTTTTACCCTCTGCATCTTTTATTATATAATAGCCACTTATATAACATATATCTAAAACCTTTATGTCATACTCTAAAATAACTTTTTCTATTTCTTTTTTCTCTTTTACACTCAAACTTCTACTGCGTAATTTATTATAAATATCTGATTCCATATATACCTCTTCAAAATAATACTTCTAAAGTATATTTCTGATATATGAAATTAATGACAAAGGGACACATCTATTACTAGAGTATCCCTAAATATTTAAACTTCTTCAACCTCTTTTATGCTGAGGGCTATTTTTTTTGTTTCATTATTTACTTCTAAAATTTTTGCTTTTACCATTTGTCCTATAACTAAAACTTCACTTGGTTTATTGATATGCTTGTGGCTAATCTGTGATATATGAACCAACGCATCCACTCCTGGCTCTAATTCTATGAAGGCTCCGAAATTAGCAAATCTAACAACCTTTCCTAAAACCACTGTATCCACTGGATATTTATCTATAACATTATTCCAAGGATCCTCTTGAAGCTTTTTAATGCTTAAAGAAATCTTTTTCTTTTCTTTATCTACTTCCAATACATATACCTTTATTATATCTCCTTCAGTTAATACTTCTGAAGGCTTGTTAACTCTTCCCCAAGATATTTCAGAAACATGAAGTAGTCCATCAATTCCCAAGATATTTACAAAAGCTCCAAAACTTGTGAGTCTCATAACCTTGCCTTCAACTATTTGACCAATCTCCAAATTAACTATTGCAGCATTTTCAACCTCTGCATGCTCTTCCTTTAAAATATCCCTTCTTGAACCTACAATTTTAGTAGATCTTCTATCTTGCACAAATTCGATTATATTTATGTCTAATTCCTTACCCATATAGTCGTTTAAATTATCAACCCTAAATAGCTCTAAATGAGAAGCTGGAATAAATATTCTAACCCCCTTGTAGCTAGCTACTAAACCACCTTTAACATTTTCTTTAACGGTTACATTTAATATTTCCTTCTTTTCAAAGGCATCCTTAATAATATCAAGAGTCCCTTCTCTTTCTAATTCTTTTCTTGATAATACAACATATCCGTCCTCATTTTTTCTACTTATAACCTTTACTTGTACAACATCTCCTATTTTAAAGATATCATTTAAAGATTCTTCATCGTTATAAGCTACTTCACCTATTGGTAAAAGTCCATCTGCCTTATAATTAATGTTTACAAAGGCTTCCTTATCATTTAATGATACTATTTCTCCTTTTAAAACATCACCTACAGCTATTTTATTACTGTTTTTGTCCATAAAAGCTAATTGCTCATTCATTTCTACTTCTTCATTATTATCCATTTTTTTAATTGTCTCCTTTATAATCCACTCTGGTGTAGAAGCTCCAGCTGTTACACCAATGTTTTGTATGTTATTTAATAAGTTAATCGGAATTTCTCCAGCATTTTCAATATGAAATGTATTTTTACAATTGGTTTTACATATTTCATATAGCTTACTGGTATTTGAACTATTCTTACCTCCTATTACTAGCATCATGCCAACTTTTTTAGAAATATTCTCCGCAG
>Ga0209430_1002291_pt1 | contig 12515 bp, 18 predicted proteins | sample BarGraIncub1133A_FD_184504 | JGI IMG/M metagenome (GOLD analysis project Ga0209430, IMG submission 184504) | Arctic peat soil microbial communities from Barrow, Alaska - Barrow Graham LP Incubations 11-33A (SPAdes) (version 2) | ecosystem: Environmental > Terrestrial > Soil > Wetlands > Peat... | reverse complement strand
CCCGAATATCCCAGGATATCCCAGAAATATCCCCGAATATCCCAGGATATCCCAGAAATATCCCCGAATATCCCAGGATATCCCAGAAATATCCCCGAAAACCCCAGCTAGAATTTTAGTGTCCGTTAATTTAATATACCTTTTATGTGCAATTTACTAGTATACGACGGTAACTTACCGTTGTATTTGAGATATGCGAAAAATATAAGAAGTCAAGGAGCCTATTAGAGTTAGGTTTCTCGTTTTCAGCTTTGGAGTGGGTCGTATCGCTCCGAGCTTACTCTTCTTAAATCCGTTGTTCACTCAATTGTCTTCCCCGAAATATCCCCCCAAGATCCCCGAGGGATACAGGAACTGTAAAATGAAAAAAAGAAAGTAAATATTTCGTTTGGCGGTAGTTGACTATTCGCGTCTAGCATTTAAACACTCACCGTCTTTGAAAATATAATATGAGTAAGATGGGACAGAATTAAGCAGAGTGCTTCTTGGTCCGGGCTCATTTGGATAAGTGATATATCCCTTTAGTCTGATTTCCTTATGTTTAGATTTATCCGATATCCATTTGCATTCAGTATGAATTTTAATCATTTCACGTTTAACCATTTCAGTTTTAATTCTATCGATTTTATCATCTAACTCTCTCGTCGTTTTAGCTATAAAGTGGACACGTATCACCCCCGATATACTATGTACTGTCGACCGAGTGCCCGGAACCCCAAATATACAATATTTTCCATGATATGTTCTGGGTTGCCTATCAATTTTTACTATTACATTTGGCAAATTTGCAATCTGTGTGATCACATCCTTTGTAATTTTTACAGGCACGTAATTATCATGTTCATATATACCCACAGACTCCAACTCTCCGTGCTCAATCATTACTCATCAACCCCTTCCATACAGTCGTGGATACGTTCATATGGTGATTCTTCCCCTTTTACTTTAGTCATTTCATACACATAATCTACGATTGCGTGTTTAGTTTTATATAGTTCGTCGTTGTCAATTGCATTAAACCGAACATCGATTTCCTTTTCAATCGAATCGTAAAAAGTCCGAACATAGACACCATTGATTTTCGAACGGGTGTTTGTATAATCTTTTTGTTTCGGCGATAGTGTACAACCGAGATCCAAAAGTAAGTCAAATGCATCCCCCGACAGAGTGCGGCCATTGAAACACGCATCTCCTATCTGGATATCATACACTGTTTGTTTTCGCTTTGAGAAAAATATATCATAAACTTCTTTTATTGGAGTTGGATATATTACATGCCCTATAATTTCAGTCGTTTTGTTCTCGTTTCGCGGTTTTGTCATTTTCGATCAATCTCCAAATTATTTCATCATAAGTGATTTTCGGTTCAGTAATTTTTAGAGTCATACGTATTTGTTTTAGAAGTTCATTCGTATCAGGCGGGACTGATATGCGAACATTTTTATATTTTGATCTTTTTATCTGTAACGTCTTATAATTATACATTTTATTAACATTTGATGTTTTTATCAATCGTTTGATTAGAACAGTTATTGGTTCTACCCATCTGTATGTTTGAGCACATAATTTAGGTTCAGCATACAAAATCTGTTTTCGTAAGAGTTCTTCGTAAGTAAAACTAGACATCCCTATAGTGCCACGTTTAAGTCTTTTTGTTATTCGCATCTTCTGATTATTTACTAAATTGTTTTTGACAATCTCTCGTTTTCGCAGCATGTCCCTTATATTCTGGCATTTCTTGCATGTGTTCTCAAAACATCTATGGTTAAGTCTAAAACTATCGATCGGCAAAAGTTGATGACATTTTTTACATTCTTTGGTTCCAGTTTCCTCCAAAATCATCCCTTCTTATTTTACAAGAGGATCATCTTTGACATTCTCAATTAATCTCTTAATAACCTCATTCCACGTTTCTTTTTTATACAGTTTTAAACTCCGTAGTTTGTCTTTTGTTTCGGGTTCGACGGTTATTACTTCAGTTGCATTACTCACTTTTCAACCCCCGTTAGGTTATCTTACAATAGCATTACAATTGTTATTAATCAGAATGGAAGACTATACTAAATAAACTTTGTTATGCAATCATTATCAAAATCATATAAATTTAATATAGCTACATTTATGTAAAACGTAGCTATTTTCAATTAAACCACTTAATATTTTCAAAAAAAGAAGGTAAAATAATGCTGGAATCATTTAGGATAGCTACGTTTTATGTATAAACGTAGCTGTTTGTTTTGTGGGCTCAAACTCCGGTTATTTCCATTCTATGTACTTTATATAATTCTCGGCGTCTAGCGTTAATTTTTTCTTTATTCAAATGATACAGTTCCAGACTTTGAGCGTTAAGCTTTTCTCGATTCCTCTCATAGTATTTACTCAAGTGCCGTTGTTCGACTGTTTTTTTATTAAGTGTTTTGGCGTTGGTCGTTTTATATTTATGATCTTTTCGGGCAAACATTTCAATTGTTTTAAGGTTTTTACAATCAAGTTTCCCATATTTAGTAGGGGCAATATTTTTAGTTCGATATATGATACTCGACGCAAAATTTAAACACGATGTTATTTTATTATAAGTGAAATTTGTTTTGACTGAAATCACATGGTCATCTTCACTATCGATTTTGATACAAATGGATTTGTGCAAATGATTTAATTTTTGATAACATCGTTGTTTTTTAATTAGATTACAGACATTTTCAGATGAATACATTGTCAACCTCGTTTGTAACTCATTCAATCTTTTCAAACGCCGGTTATTTTTATCGGTTGGTATATGAAAATTATATAAATGTGGATTAAAAAAATGGAAAGGAATATAAATATATTGAGATAAGCAATTGCTTTTCTATGATACATTTTCAACACCCCGTAACTTATCAGCTATTTGTAGTGCGTAATTCATGAATATCATATATTATTTAGTTTGTTCCACTGAAACACTTTGACTTTTTGTCAAAGGTTCCATATTTAAGCCTCCTTTATACGGACTCAATGAGTTTATATCTGAAATCCATCATTTTAAGGCCATTCTCAACCTTTATTAATTCGCGTATCCCGATTTCTTTTGCTTCGTCGTCGTTGATTATTTTTTGAGTAGTAGTATCCACACAAAACACGCCTTTTATAGTTTTTATTTGAATTTTGTAATTGTATGTCATTTGTCTCAACCTCTTAACTTATCAGTACATAGTATAGGCTTCGCTATTATATAAAGTTTTCTACAATAAAACACGAAAAAAGAGAAAGATGTCAACCAGGGAGCCACCACGTTTTAACTGTTGGTAGTCACCTCTCATCCTTTTTGACAACATCTGTCAAGATAGCAAATTTACCGCACTTTTTACACTTTATTTTAGTTTTGACCAAATCTCTTACATCTTCATCGGCGTCATCCGCTGCCAAATAATACCCCATATAGAGAGTACCACATTGACACGAATAAAGACAGTTATATTTTGACATTTTATTCCCTTTTGACCCAGACTTGACGGCTGGCATACGCCGTATTGTCTATAGATAGTCGCATTCTCGCCTTATTATATTTCGACCAGGCATGTAAATAGAAAAGAGGTTTGTATATAAAATTTTAACTTACGATGCCACCCTCTTTATTATAACAGGGCTCGTTAATATATAGTTAATGTCGACAGATCGCCCGATACTATCGGAACTGATAGATGCCCTCAAGAAAAAGTCTGTAGGAAAAAAAACTCAAAAAAACCAAGAATTCTAAAAATATAGGCCATTTTACCTATCTTCTCGAATAGCCATGTTGTATAGTTATGGAATTAATATAATATATACTTGTTTTTAAAAGAAGTTTTGAGGGTTCTTGAATTTTGAGTATTTTTCGTTGTTTTTGCGTTCCACCGAGAAAAGTTAGAGCCCATCTATCAGTTCTGATAGTATCGGATCATTCACAGAAAAAGAAGGAAAAAAAAAGAAAGCTTAGTTTGTTGGTTCGTATCTGAGATATTTCATGCCCTTGAACCCCTTCATTTTGCAGATGGTTGCTGCCCCATCATCAAAGAATCCTGGGACATATGACATCGCCTTAATTACTATATCATAAGGGTTTGTCAGGTCGTCCTTGAGTTCCAGTTCATCGGGAGCCTTCATCATCAGGTAGTAAGCACACTCTGAACTATCAAGCTGCTTAACGCCTGCCCAATTAGGCTTCTGGAGTAAGAGAGCTTTTCCGAGTTCGTAGCCTCTAGCCTTCGCGATGGATCTAAAATACGCGGGTTTCCGACTTTCGTACTCTGCAAGCGCGGGATTCCCGAGGGGGAGATATCCAGTGTATCCAGTTATATCAAAACTCAATGACATCGGATAGCCTCCTTACAACAGGAGATTAATATCCAATCAAAACTTATATATTCGTTCAGTACATAGTGTAATCTAAGCAAGTCAATTACCTTCCTGTAGAGGCTCCGTTTCCGAGATAGAGCCTCACAATCTTATCTTTCTTACTCTATTAATCTCAAAGTATTTAACATGTATTTTTATTATTGACCCAATCAAAAATTATATATTCTCGTGGTGTATGGTATAGACTAGGCATTCGTTATACATCCTTTAGAGGCTCCGTCTGTGAAACGAAGTCTCTCAATCTTATCTGTTCTTATCCAATCGATCTTAAACTATATAACATCTCTTTTTATTTTTTAAAGTTCCACTCAATGCGTGAACCAGTAAATTATATAATCACGAAATTGGTATACGGATCGAAGCGGTTGGTCTGACGTTGAAGCGATAAAAAACAACAACTGGCCGCAAAAATAAATCACTACTGCAACCTCAACCCCGAATATCCAATATTTTATGCTTTTAAGTTGTTTTTCTAAGACCTCGATTCTTTTCTGTAAATCATATTCTGATATTTCACTCATTTGTGTCCCCTCGCGGTTTTACGCTACTTCCTATTTTTGAATTAACACGATCTGTCCCTTTTCGTTGGTGAACTACCTCACGCTAAAGCTGTGAGGCTTCCTACTTCATTCTTGGCGGTTATGTCGTTTTTTCCAAGTCCATAGGCTTTACCGGTAGTCCCTACCGGAATTTGATAATCTCTAATTGCGAATTTTTTGATATTGATAGCGGCATTAATGTCTCTATCGTGCATTGTATTGCATTCGGGACAAAGCCATTCCCTATCTCCGAGTGTTAATTCTGAATTATGATAACTGCAAACATGACAAGTTTTACTGGAGGCTTCCCATTGTCCTATCTTTAAAACCGTTTTACCTTGCCACTTTGCTTTATATTCTATTTTAACACAAAAGCTATACCAACCCACGTCTCCAACTGACTTCGCTAGACAATGGTTTTGCTTCATGCCATCGATATTCAAAGTTTCCAATGCAATTGCTTGGTTTTCGCGTACTAATTGCAATGAAACGTTGTGTTGAAAATCGTTACGTTGGTTAGCTATCTTCTCGTGCGTTTTGGCAAGTTTACGAACGGCTTTCTTTCGATTCTTCGAACCTTTAACTTTCTTACTTACACGTTTCTGTAGCATTATAAGCCGTTCTTCCGATTCACGGAGAAAACTAGGGTTCTCTATAGTATCTCCATTTGAACAAACCGCGAATGTTTTTAATCCAAGGTCTATACCGAGAACATCGGACTGAGTATATGGTTGAGTTTCAGGAAGTTCAAGTCCATTTTCAGTTAGAATACTGATATGATACTTTCCGGTAGCTGTCCGTGAAACTGTTAATGTACGGAGAAAAGCAATATTATCTTTATGTTTTAGAATACGTTGGTTCTTAACAATCGTGACAACCATATTCTTTTCTATGAACTCTGGACTAAAGAAATCTCTATGGAAGACAACTTTAACCCAACCAATATTGGGCAAGTAAACTTCCGATGTTGTGAGATTAATCTGATAAGCATCTGGATACTGATATGAGAAATGGTTGTCTTTCTTCTTATGTTCTTTTGGGTATGCACCGAGTCCTTTGAAGAACCGTTGATATGCCACATCTAAATTATTATTTGCCGAAAGAAGAGAATGAGCAGAAATATCGTTGAGCCAAGGATAGCACTCTTTAAGCACCTGTATATGGTCAGCTAAATCTCTTTTAGAAATACTGCATCTACACTGGCTATACGCTGTACTTTTAGTATGCAGGAGCTTGTTATAGATGAATCTAATCGCACCAAAATGTTGTTCAAGCAATTGTTTTTGCTCTTCGTTTGGATAGATTCTAAACAAGTTTCCTTTTCGCATGTTCTCATTCCTTTTTCTTTGGCGTTATGATTATGCTTTTTCCATCTGTTGTTATATCGACTTTGCTTTCTGTTGTTATATCGAACATTTTTCGCAGAAACGAAGGTATATAAACATACGTTCTGTTCTTAGCTGTATTAATTATATGTGTATTCACCATATGATACTAATATACGTATCTAATCTATTTAAATATTACTATGGAGAAGTTTACGGGCTATCCCACCGCTAAAGCATGTGGGTTTGCGCCCTTCGATTTCCATTCATTTATGTATTTTTAAATCAGATCCGGTTTCTTCAGTGGTCCCGTGATCCCCCAAAATCTGAAACACTATCCCGCATACTTCATTCTGTTCGTTCACGGTCATTAGACGTTTCATTGTCACTAGTTCGTGGATGCGTTGATAATTATCCAGAACTTTAACAAGTTTGCTCGGGTCAATCATCCCCGTGTCATCCGATGCGTGTGTCTGTAAAATATCAATAATTTCATCAGACAGTTGAAGTTTTGCAAGTGCATCCCCATTATGTTTCGTGAGTTCCATAGAAACGTCGGCTGGAATTGCGAGTTTTGACCTCCAAATCTCAATATAACCTTTGGTTTTGAGGTACCCAAAAATCGCAACGAGAATAGATACTATCCCGGCAATAACGGAGCCAATGGCCTCGATATCGATTGTGACATCAGTCATTTTTCATCTCTTACTTGCTTTTTGCAGCTTCGACTAGCATTATCCCGATATTCTGCGCTTCCAGTGCGGTGAATCCATCGACTGAGTACTTTTCCGCAACTGTCAGGATTGACCCCAATTCTTGAGCTGATATGTTACCCGTAACTGCCAGAACATCTTGAGCGATTGTGCAGTTCTCAGTGAGTTTTTTTATCTGTTCTTCTCCATCAGCAATTTTTGCCTTTCCTGCTTCAACCCAAGCCACGGGATATGTGATTTTCCCCTGTGCCCGCATGGTTGTATATGCCGTCAAGATGGCGACCAGCGCGCCAATAAAAAACGTCAGCCATTCGTTCAATACTACAAAATTAATCGCCATAATTATTGCCTCTTTTTATTTTTTGACAATCATAATATACAAATGTGATCAAAAGCGTGTAGCTTTCCTGTTTTAGGACATCTACCGAACAGGGAAAAATCATTGTCGATTTCCAGATCATCACACACCCGACAGCGTTTTTCCAAAGAGATTGTTACGATCTCATGTTGCTGTTTTTCAATCTCAAACCGTGCGTGAGTCTGACACATTTTACCGCCTTGATAAAACCCTATCGACTCCGACAGTCCCGATATCGTACATTTCTCCAATACTGACACTGAAGACGATTTCGTCAATGTTGATTGTGGATCCATTGAAAGTAATATAATTCACTTTATTTTCACCAGCTGGCAGTTCAATTTGAAAATTTCCGTTTCCGTCAGTGACACTAGTCACCGTGTTTCCGTTTGCATCAATTATCGGTACTTCTGCGCCTACGATGGGCGCACCGGTTGCGTTGTCAATAAATATTCCGGTTACAGTTCCAGTTCCGGTAGTAGGGGGCTGCGGGATTTATCGGGGTTCAAAGAGATGAAAAAATTTGAAACATTGACGTAATTAATCGACAAACTTAACATTATAAGTAAAGTTCTTTTCCGGAAGGAAACTATTATTTTTAGATGTAATCGTATGTCCAGACAGGACGTTGGCGATATGCTTCCCATTTCCAGTTGCTGGAAACTTAGACGGTTTTGTGTCAATAATTGTATTATTTTCAGTTGTAATAACGAATCCAGATTTTGTAAACCGTTTTCCGTCCGGACTATATATTCCGGTAGAGATTGCATTCTGATAATTCCCGTTAAAAAGACAGTTTTTTATCAGGACGTTAGCACCATTTACTAGAATTCCTGCGACTCCATAATCATTAGTAAGAGCAAAGCTACCGTTATTCAGTAGTTCACAGTCTGAAATTTCAATCCCCGTATTATCGAGTCCAATTACCTCAATCCCGCAACCCATCATACTATCGACGGTACAGTTTGATATTTTTAGATCATTACCACTGACTTGAAAACCGCTATTGTAATTCAAAGAGGTTCCAATTGCACGGATGTTCTTAATTTCCAGATCCGAACATCCATTCTGGCACCTGAACGCCCCATTAGCCCTCGTAACGACCTTGATATTCTCGACTATAGAGTCGGTTGTATTTTCTAAAAGAACTCCACTGTGCCCGCATAGGTTAATTACCCAATCATGTATATTAAGCCCCGAACTCTTCAGCCACTGGGTTGTTCGGAAGGCATCACCTGCTGTATTCGAAACGTGGATATTCCCAAATTCGCAATCTTTAAACGATGCCCTGACCGCGGATATGAAATTATGACAACTCTTTCCGGTCTCTTTTCCTGCCAAAACATGATTCCCAGGACAGGTAATCGCTTTCAGGTATTTTTGTTTCCCACCGACGGAGGTACAGTTTCCATCATATGCGATATTTGAAAATGTTATATTTTCCCCGATGGTCTCTGTCGGTCCAAAAACAGCAATGTCGCATCCAAATGGTTTAACCGGCGCATCTTGCATCAGTTGAAAAAAAGTAGTAGGGTGTCCGTTTTCGTCTTGGCATCCGGAAATATCAGAGCCGGAATTTATTCCGAAGATACTATAAGCACATTTTTTGATTGAATCATCTATTAGATAGTTTCCTGCTGCCAGATGGAGTGCCTCATATCTTTGATTTTCACCCACCAATGATAGTGCATCCTGTATATTTTTCGAAATCGTTTGATGTCCATTTGTAATTGGGGCCAGGTCTAGAGTTGACATATTCGTCTCCATTATTTTCATGATAACCCTGTTTTCTCAGGGTCGTGATCATTCTATTAATGTTGTAATATTATATCATTGTTCACAGTGTTAACAATGGAAACAAGGGCGGGGAGTTCGAACTGTGTAAAATTAAAAAAGAAGAAAAACCGGAAGCCAAGAGGCTTTGGCTATTTGTGATAAACGGGGCCGAGCGGCATCAAATACTCTTCCAACGTTCGGAATTTTCCGCAAAAATCGGGATCATCTGATCCGTTGCAACCAGCAGAATTTTCTTTATATAGCTCACATTTCACTAATTTTTTAGAGGATGGGGAGTATGGGCAGGACATCAAACCTCTTCTTTAAACATTTCCAAATTGAGTGACTAATTCCCTGAAATCAATATCCTCTTTTACCTATGATGAACATATTTGTACAAAATTGTATATATTCGACTTAACCCAGTGTATCCCCCCATCAAACACAGTCCAACAATAGCTAAAATAACAATTCCAATATGTTTAACAAGTCCCATGTTTTATAGCTCCTTTTTGCTCTTAAAGATTAATAATCGAACTTTGAAATTTTCACGGAAAAAAAAGAAAAAAAGAAGTTTTGAAATTAGGTGTTATAATACGATACTCCTTTCCATACCCTCCATGATGTTAATCCACTCAAGGTGTGCTTTCCTATCATTTCATTACCAGTTCCACCGACCCAGTTTGAATCAATCACTTCGGCTGAAGTAACCGTTCCAACGCTAGAACTTCCCGTAACTTTTGTCACTATCGCGGTGTGGTATGCATTTATAAAGAGTACGTCTCCTGCTTTGGCATAATTTCCGGCTTTACTGTTTGCCTGCATGGTGTTGTAGGTTGGCATCGGATCAACGTTAGATACTCCTGCTCGGTATAATACCAGGTTGGCAAAATATTTGCATTGTGCTCCCCTCAGGGATCCGCCATAACGACCGTATGCTGGTATGTTTCCGCTTATGAAGTAGTTCCTTAGTATGGGGTCCTTTGCATTTGTCATAGTACCGGCAACGGGATATCGACCTGTCCAATAATCTCTCGTATGCCAATACGCTCCAACGTTACTTAACAAGTAGTTCCAGGTTACTGGGCTGGATAATGAAGACCCATGAACTCCAGAATACGAGTAATATGCCTCGTCTACTACTGATTGCCTATTATTCCCTGCTTCTGCGGCCATGCATCCAGTTAAAATAACCAAAAGCGTTATGACCATTAATTTAAATATCCGGGTTTTTGATGTCACATTTTCACCTTTTACATTTCAAAAGTCGAGATCATATTTTCACATGCGCAGATTAATTCAACCGTGTCGTGTTGGTTATATATATGGTGCAATTTGTGCGTCCCCACTACATCGGGCCCATCGGGATGACTGCCGGTGTATACTTTCAATGTGTGGCCGGGGAGAATATCAATGTCTTTAAATGTAATTGTGTTATTGCATGCCATTTCATGTATCTTGAAGCCTTCAATATGTGCAGTGAAATCATTGTAATTGGTTATACACACGTATTCGACTCCTTCACTTAATGGGTGGAGTGCTGTAATCTGAACTCCTTCGTTGTTTGTGTTAGCGTACTTTACTTCTCCGTTGTTGACAGGAGGTGTCTGTATTTTACCTCCGTTATTGGCTAGAGGGATTGTAAGTTTGCCAGGTATCGGTTTCGGAGTAACTGTTGCATTGTTGACCGGCTTTGGAATAACTGTGCCAGGTATCGGTTTCGGAGTAACTGTTGCATTGTTGACCGGCTTTGGAATAACTGTGCCAGGTGTCGGTTTCGGAGTAACTGTTGCATTAGTGCCATTGGTTCCATTTGTGACATTGGTTCCATTGGTTCCATTTGTGACATTGGTTCCATTTGTGACATTGGTTCCATTTGTGACATTGGTTCCATTGGTCTCTCTAGAAGAAACTAATTTTCCTTGAGAATTATACAAATATGCTGTATCCCCGTTGTTGTTCCAGATAAATGACCACTTATTCCAATACAGCGTATTTGCAGTATTTGTGCCCGATCCACTGCGTAGAGTCACGATAGATTTAGCGTTCAAGGTGTAAGACGGGAAAAGATAGGTATGTTCTGCGTCGGCGTCTTTAATTGTCCAGCCATTCAGGTTTATTGCTGATGTTCCTTTATTTGCAATTTTTACATATTCTTGATTTGCAGTTTCACCAGGCGCGCCAACATCCAAAACACTGATATATATTGAATTTGTCAGAGGAACCGTTGCATTAGTGGCATTCGTCCCATTTGTCACATTGGTTACATTTGTCTCATTCGTTACGTTATCAGTATTGTTAGTCGTGTCTGATATGTTACTGGTCCAGTTACCAGGAGGCATAGTATCCACATTATTCGTGGTGTTGATTAGAGTTGAGTTTCCGCTGTCCTGGCTACCTGCTGCGACTACACCTATTATCGCAAGCATGGCAAAGACAATGGCCAGATTTGTGAATATTCGTTTCATAATAAACCTTCTTATTCAATGCAATAGCTGTTTATAATCCTGTTTATAGAGTTAAATAGTTTTAACTGATCTCACTTTTTACACTCTTGTCATTTTTTCAGGTCCTTTTTTTTTATCACTCCGGCAGAGAATAAAATGAAATCATGCCAGTTTTTTGCGCCGGATTCGTCTTTTTTAGAGTTTAACGAATTAATTTCGTCGTCGTCAAATGTTACATTTATTGTCTTCATGAATTCTCCTTCGTTCAGTTACGATATATAGGTACGCATAATATATAAATTTAACTAAGTAAGCTAGTGTGGTAACTAAGTAAGTAACTATATATACTATCAATGCCTAGTATATTATATAGCAAAGGATTAGGAGCGCAACAAATATGAAAATGGGAACAGCACAGAAACAAAATATAAGTGTTCAACACAGAATGTGGAATAAGAACCCACAAAAACAGACAATCCCTGAATTCTCAGAATGGTTCCTTAATGGGATCAGAACCTTTGAAGCAAAAGGCGCAGAATTTGAACTTCTGCTTGGAATGGTAAAGATAAGCTGGCCTGGAAAAGTGCCAATTGTCAGAACAGTAGAAGATTTCAGGAGAGAATATAACTCTCTCTTTAAAAGGAGCTGAAAATCGTGAAATGTAGTGCATGTAACACCGAAATCGAAACTGATTCTTGTCCAAAATGTGGATTACAACAGCCTAAACAAAAATGCAAAAGTTGTTATCAAAAGTTTTACACGTCATTTTTAATAAACGGTAACTGTCCAACGTGCGATAAAAAAGAGAAGGACATGCCATATAAAAGTCCGTTTTTGGCTTTTTTCTTGTCAATAGTGCCTGGGTTAGGGCTAATTTATGTAGGAAAAAAGGAGAAAGGAGTCGCTATTATTATTGCGATGTCTATTTGTCTCTGGATACCAATATTAGGTTGGTTAATGATCCCTTTATTATGGATGTGGAG
>Ga0209430_1002290_pt1 | contig 12516 bp, 8 predicted proteins | sample BarGraIncub1133A_FD_184504 | JGI IMG/M metagenome (GOLD analysis project Ga0209430, IMG submission 184504) | Arctic peat soil microbial communities from Barrow, Alaska - Barrow Graham LP Incubations 11-33A (SPAdes) (version 2) | ecosystem: Environmental > Terrestrial > Soil > Wetlands > Peat... | reverse complement strand
CTTATCGCCAAACCATCCTCCTGGGAATCCAAAACGCCTCAAATATGATGCTTTTGCATAATAGATGTCGCCCATCATTCCATTATCTATAAAATCCTTCAAGATTCTGGCATCATTGCCAAATCTTCTTACAAAGCCTATCATAAGGAGCTTATCTGCTTCTTTTGCAAACTTCTCCATTTCAATAGCTTCTTTAGAGTTCATTGCCATAGGCTTCTCGCATAGAACATGCTTTCCTGCCTTTAACGCAGCTATAGCTACAGGCGCGTGGGAACTGTTCCAGGTACACACACTAACAGCATCAAGTTCAGAAAGCTTCAGCATCTCATTATAATCTGTAAAGGTATGCTTTACATCATACTTCTTAGCACAGACCTCAACTCTCGACTCATTTATATCGCATACTGCGTATATCTCTACATTATCAAGGGCTTTGTAGCCTGCAAGATGTAATTCGCTTATGCTCCCAGTTCCTATAATTCCTACTTTTATCTTCTCCATTATAGATCTTCCTCCATTTAGTGATTCAACCGATGTCTAAAATTCAGAGCTAATAAAAGCTCCTGCTCAATCAAAGAGCACTGTTTATATTATTAATAGTTCTGTTTAAGAAATTAACAGCAGTCCTGATGTCCTTTTCAGGATTGTCTCCAACCTCCCTTTCAATTGTCAAATATCCTTTGTATCCTATAGAATCCAACGCTTTTAAGTACTCGTGGAAGTCAACGCTTCCTTCTCCTAGAGGAACTTCTCTAAAAGCCGCTTCGGATTTAATTGCTTCTTCAATCATCCCGTAGATAATCTCAGGATTCTCGCGTCTTAGCATGATTCCATCCTTGGCATGGGTATGTACGATATAATCTTTAAGGGTAAAAACAGCCTGCACAGGATCATCCCCGGTTACCATTACAAGGTTTGCAGGATCCATATTCACTGCAACACCCTTTGAATTTAGGCTGTCTAAGAATTTCTTCAATACAGCAGATGTCTCGGGTCCGGTTTCAATGGCAAAATAAGCACCAACACTATCACCATATCGTCCAAGCTCCTCACAGGCTTCTTGAAGTACGCTCCATCTCGGATGTTTTGGGTCTTCTGGAACAACTCCTATATGTGTAGTAATAATATTTACATTTAAATCCTTGGCCAAATCCATTATTCTTTTTGATTTTTCTATCTTCCAGTGATTTTCTCCTTTATCAGCGAAGCCACTGCCAAGGTCGCCGCAAAGAGCTGAAATAACAAGTCCATTTGCTGTAACCAGGTCAAGGAATTCTTCCCTTTGTTTTGCAGTCAGATTTTCGGGAGACATTGGCCCGCTAGTGGCATAAACCTGTATCCCCGAAGCGCCAACTTCCTTTGCTTTCTTGATTCCTTCTCTAATATCAAGCTTAAAAGAATCAACAATAACTCCAATTTTGAAATCAGCCATTTCAATAACCCCTCCGTTAAAAATTAATAATATATATGAAATATTTACTTTTCAATATTATACAATTATTATAGAATTATAATATAAGTTTTGCATGAACGGGTTTGCGCATAACTAGCACAATCTTGCTATAATTTTGGAGATACATATGAGTAAAGACTATTTGTTATATGAGAAAATTGATATGATGGATCAAAGCTTGCCAATTATTTGTCATAAGGATAATCTTTTAAAGAATGGCTGCAATTATTTTGGACGTCATTGGCATGAAAAAATTGAACTTTTATATTTTATAAAGGGTGAAGCAGTAATTAAGTGCAATTCCCTTGAACTCTCTGCGAGAAAAGGCGACCTCGTAGTGGTTAACAGTAATGAGCTTCATCAGGGATACTGTGTCTCTGAAGCAGCAGAGTATTACTGCATAATCTTTGATACTTCTTTGTTGCAAAGTAGATATATAGATGCCTGTGAAACAAAATATATCAACCCAATATCTCAAAACCGCATATTATTCAAGAATAAGATCGAAAAGGATAAGGAAGTATCAAAGTGTATAAATGGCTTTATTAAAGAGTATGAAGCAAAGCAGATGGGTTTTGAGATGGCAATAAAGGCTAGCATTTATCAACTGTTGGTGTTGCTCATTAGGAACCATGTTCAGCTGGTTCTAACTTCAAAGGAATATGATTCTAGAATGAAGAATTTGAAAAGGTTTAACTGCATCCTGGAGTATATAGAAAATAATTACAGCGAAAGGATTACTATAGACCAAGTATGCTCGATGGTCAACATGAGCCGCTTCCACTTTTGCCGAGTATTTAAAAGTATAACGGCAAAATCTTTGGGAGAATACTTGAATTTACTCAGGATAAACAAGTCTGAAGCTATACTTAAGGATAGTTCTTTAAATATCACAGAAGCAGCTATGGCTTGTGGCTTTGACGACATGAACTACTTCAGTCGCATGTTCAAGAAATATAAGAAAATATCACCTTCATCTGTTATTAAAGAGAGATAAACATGGTATAGAAATGTGACCCATTTTAATAGCAGCATTCCTTATAAATTTCACGTCGCTATCCGAGGACTACTGTCGCTAATAATAAATACTCATATCAATCAATTAAATTACAACATATTGTATTATTGTGAAGGAATTCCAATTGTTTTGTAGAATATCATTCTATAAGTGATTGCAAATAATATCTCAATAAATAAGATAAAATATTTGCCATGAATTAATAGAACTCGGGTAATGAGGGCTTTATGGAAAAGAAACTGCATGAAGGGCATAGACAGAGGGTTAAAACAAGGTACTTATCAGAAGGATTAGATGCATTTGAGGATCATCAAGTATTAGAACTGCTCCTCTTCTTTGGTATACCAATGAAGGATACAAATGAGCTGGCTCACAAGATGATTCAAGAGTTTGGCTCCTTAGCGGGTTTATTTGAAGCTGATCCAAAGGACGTATGCAAACGGTGTGAAGTTAGTGAAAATACTGCCATCCTTGTATCGCTAATACCTTCTTTGGCAAGAAGATACTTTAAAGGAAAATGGGGAGACAAGCCTGTTCTGAACAGCTCAACAAAAGCTGGTGAATATGCTATGTCCCTTTTTACAGGCAGAACATATGAAGTGTTTTTTGTTATTTGCTTGGACTCACAGAATAGAGTAAATTATGCTGCGCTGGTGCATGAGGGAACTTTGAACGAAGTTTCTGTATATCCAAGATTAGTAGTAGAAGTGGTTCTAAGGCATCAAGCAAATAGTGTGATACTCGCACATAATCATCCGGGTGGAAGCTTGAATCCGTCAAATGATGATATTGAGTTAACAAAAAAAATCAAAGCTGCTCTCGAACCAATATCGGTAAAAGTTGTTGATCATATTATTACAGCTGGAGATAAGTATATGAGTTTCAAAGAAAAAAATCTTGTTTAAGAGAGTAAAGTGCTACTTAAAGAATTTATTGATTTATGAGGATTCTAGTTATATAATTAAATTGAATCGATTAAGAAAAGTGAGGTGAAGTATTGTCAACAATAAAGGATGTTGCCAGGGAAGCTGAAGTTTCAGTCGGTACGGTGTCCCATTACTTAAATGGTATGGAAGTTAAGGAAAGAAATAAGGTGAAGATAGATCTGGCTATAGCCAAACTTAGCTTTAAAATTAATCCCATTGCAAAAGGGCTAAGAACCAGCAAAACTAAAACTGTTGGCGTAATTATCCCCAGTCTTACAGACATATATTCTACAATGATAGTGGGTAGCATCGAACAAAAACTTTATGAATATGGATATAATATCTTTACGTGTGATTCAAGAGGAATTATCGAATTAGAGGAGCATAAAGCTAGGCTGCTTACAGAAAAAATGGTGGATGGGCTTATAATATATCCGTGTTCTGAGGAAATAGGGTACATAAAAGAACTACAGGGTATGGGAATACCTGTGGTAACAGTTGACACGGCATTAAAAGGGATGCAATGTGACCAGGTACTGACAGATAATATTCATGCAACTTATAGTGCTGTAGAATGGCTCATTGCAAATAACCATAGGCGCATAGGAATAATTAATGGAAAAGAAAAATCATTTACTGCAAGAGAAAGATTAAAAGGTTATAAAAGGGTACTTGAAGACTATACAATAGAAATAAATGAGAGTTATGTGAAAATGAAAGGATTTGATGAAAAATCCGGATATGATTCACTTACAGAGCTAATGAGTCTAGCAGAACCACCTACAGCGGTAATAGCTTGCAACTACTACACTACGATAGGTATGAGTAAAGCAATTTACGACCTTAATATACAGGTACCAAATCAATTGTCTGTTATTGGGTTTGATAACATTGGCCTTTCTGAGTTGATACGTCCACCTCTCTCAATAATAGTACAACCAATGGAAGAGCTGGGGAAGTGTGCGGCTGAGATGCTTTTAAAACGGATAGATAACGATTATGAAGGGTTTCCTTCTGTTCAAAGACTTAAAACAGATTTTGTAATTAGGAAGTCAACTAAAGCTTTATAAATTTGATATAAAATTGAAACGATTCAAAATAATAATTAAGGAGAATTTATTATGAGTAATTTTGCATTTAGGCAGGTACATCTGGATTTTCACACATCAGAGGCAATTGACGGCATTGGATCAATGTTTTCGAAGGAACAGTTTCAAAATGCTCTAAAGCTAGGTCATGTCAATTCTATAACAGTATTTTCAAAATGCCACCATGGATGGGCTTACCACCCAAGCAAGGCAAATGAAATGCATCCGGGATTGAAATTTGATTTACTTGGTGAAATGATTGAGGCTGCACATGAAATAGGTGTAAAAACACCTGTATACTTATCTGCTGGGTTGGATGAAAAAATGGCAAGACGTCACCCTGAGTGGATAATGAGGGATAAGGAAGAACGGACAAATTGGGTACCGGATTTTATGACACCGGGGTTTCACCAGTTCTGTTTTAACAGTCCTTATTTGGATTACTTACTTGCACAGATAGAAGAAGTTGTAAGAAACTATGATGGTGACGGAATATTTCTTGATATTGTGGGTGTAAGAACATGCTACTGCCAGAATTGTATCGCTTCATTACGAAAAGAAGGCAAGGATCCAAGGGATGATAAAGCGATAGTTGAATTGGCAGAAAGAACTTATGCAAATTATACAGATAAAGTAGAAAAGCTTGTACATGGTATTAAACCGGGTATGAGAATTTTTCATAACGGCGGACACATACGCCGCGGAAGAAGAGATCTAGCATTAATGAATACTCATCTTGAACTGGAGTCATTACCTACAGGAGGCTGGGGGTATGACCACTTTCCACTGTCCGCACGTTATGCACAAAATCTTGGAATGGACTTCCTTGGTATGACAGGTAAATTCCATACATCATGGGGTGAATTTGGAGGCTACAAACATCCAAATGCATTAAGATATGAAACAGCATTAAGTATAGCAAACGGGGCTCGTTGCTCCATCGGGGATCAATTGCATCCGGAAGGCGTGATGGATGAGCTTACCTATACTTTGATAGGAGCGGCTTATAAGGAAGTAGAGGCAAAAGAGGCCTGGTGTACTGATACTGTTAATATTGCAGACGTTGCGTTGCTCTCCCTTGAAGCGGTGACGATGGAAAACAGTGAAAGCCAGTCTGTGTTTACCGGAAAAACAGATGCAGGAGCTGTCAGGATGCTACTAGAAGGTAAAATCCTCTTTGATGTTATAGATATGGAAGAAGACTTTAGCAAATACAAGGTAATTATCCTTCCAGACGGAGTTAAGATTAATGATATTTTAAAGAAAAATCTGGAGAAGTACTTTGAAAATGGGGGTAAAATCCTTGCTACAGGGCAGTCAGGACTCAATGAAGAAGGAAATATGTTTGTTCTTAACCTCGGCGTTAAATGGATTGAAACTAATAGGTTTAAACCTGATTATTTCAAACCCCATTTTAAACTCAACAATCTAGGAGATGCAGCATTTATTTTTTATTCCCAGGGACAGAAGGTTGAACTAGATGGAGGGACTGAATTAGGGCATAGAGAGGATCCATATTTTAACCGTGATATATTTACTTTTTGCTCCCATCAGCATACACCAAATAGCTATATAAACGGTGGTCCAGGTATGGTTGAAAGTGAGAATGGTATTTACTTTGCATGGAATGTGTTTGAGGATTATGCCACAAAAGGGAGCCTTGTCTTAAAGGAATCTGTATTATATGCATTAAACAGACTGCTTTGGGCACCTTCAATTAAAACAAACTTACCGGTTCAGGGAATAGTAACATTAACAGAGCAAAAAAGTAAAAAACGGTATGTCAACCACTTGCTTTATGCTTCACCAGTAAAACGTGGAGAAGGTATTGAAGTCATAGAGGATATAATTCCACTCTATAATATAAATGTTAGCATTAGAGTTACAAATATTATAAAAAAAGTATATTTGGCACCTCAGATGGAAGAAATAAGTTTTAAACAGGAAAGAGATGAAGTGTTTTATACTGTACCACAGCTTGAGTGCCATCAAATGGTTGTAATCCAGTATTAATGAAAAAATAAAATCAGATCTGATACCAATATAAGTAAAAGTTGGTGATGTAGAGTGCATACTTGGCAGGGGCGATATAGCATATAAGTATTACCACTAGCGTATTCCAAGTGTGACAATGGAAAAGAAGTGAATATCATTTCTCATGTAAATAGTAGAAGTATAGTAGTGATAGAGGTTGAACTGCTATCAAACATTTAGTTAGTGTAGTATTTTTTTGATAAGTTGTTTGTCTACAAAACAACTTATCAAAAAACAGGACTCTTGCAAATAATATTAGCGGTAAGAGTTTTTACGTTGAAGAGTTTTTTTGCTGCAAAAGTTTTTGTTTGTATTCATTAGGAGTTATACCGTAAGTTTTCTTAAATATCTTATAAAAATAATTGCTGTAGGACAGTCCGATAGTTTCAGTTATTTTATCCACAGAAAAATCGGTTGATGCCAGTAGTTTTTTTGACGCTTCAAGCCTTGTTTGGGTTATATGGTCGGAAATAGTATTTGAAGTAAACTTTTTAAACAGTTTTCCTATATAAGATGAAGATATTCCTATTGTTTCTGCAATTGAATCAATGGAAAGATTATTATCAGAATAATTATGGTTTATTAGTTCTATAACTTTTGTTATTAATTCATCATATTTAGTATCTTTTCTCTCTAAAAGCTTCTCAAAAATGTATTCGAACAAGCCGAAGAAATGTTTTTGAATATCATCCAAATATTCAATTTTATTTAAATCCATTATGAATCTAGAGAAATCATAACCTATTTGATAATTACTGTTTTTCTCGAAATTATCTAAGGCTATGTGGATAGCAGTCGTCAGACGCAATAATGTCAAAGAAAATGAATTGTAGGAATAACTTGTAGTTGTAGCTAGAATATCATTAAAAATAGTTTGGACTACTTCCATATTTCCAAGCATTAAAGCTTCAATAAACTTGTTCTCTTTTTGAATGGGATAGGAAAAAAGTTTTGAATGTTTTACCATTATATCCTGATACATCAAAATAGAGTTACTTCCAGAATATACCCTGTATTGAGATGCCTCTAATGCCTCGTCGTACTTGGTATTGAGGTCGGATATATCTTGACTTATGGAACTAATGGAAATTGATATTGAAAAATTAAGATAAGTCAGTATTGATTCAATAATACTGGTACTCACTTCTTTAATTAATTGAATTTGCTCGATAGAGTCTGAAGCATTAACAATCATTACCATATGGTCGTCATCCAAATCAAGTGTTTCATTTTTAAAGTGAGCCTCACAAATTTCAGAGGATATGTTCATAATTGAAAATCTGAATAGACTTCTATCCGACGAGTTATATTTATTGCAAAAATCAAAATAATGGTCTATTTTAAGCATAATGACTATGTATTTCTCAAGAGGGTCGATTTTAACGCCGAATTCCTTAAGAGTTTCAAGAGTATTTTCCAGGTTTGAGCTAATACCTGACTGAAGTATGGTCTTAAGAAACATCTGTTTTTGCAAAACTAAATTGTGACGTTGCTCTATTTGGAGACTACTTAATTTATTTTGCATAAAGTTAATAGGAGAGTTTATTCTTTTTGCAAGTAGGTAAGAGGCCAGAATACCTATGGTAAATAATATACAGCAAATTATAATAACTTTGTACTTCATATAATTAATTTTATCCATAATAATTTCATAGGGAGTAACACAAATAATTTTCCAGTCCATAACGCTGGAAGATGCAAAGGTTACCAGTGATTTTCTGTCGTCCACGCTATCAACAAAACTTCCTTGTGAATCGGGACTCAGAATTATTTTCTGAATATATGACCGATCAGTTATCTTAGAGAGTATTTTGGAAGACGTATTGGTTTGTAACAAAGTTCCGGTACTGTCTATTATAAAAATCTCATTGCTTTTATTAGAGGACATGGCATTAATCATATCCTTGATAAAACTTTCACTAATATTGACTACAATTGCATTATCCAGTTTATTACTATCTTTATTCAATTGAGTATCAAAGAATACGTAGGTATAGACATTTGACTGAATACCTGAACTTGAATTAAGGGTGTTATTTCTGATAACCCTTGTAATAGGAGTAAGTACCTGATACTTTTGAAAGTTGTCAAGAATATAAAGTATCTCCTTATCATAAAAGCCATCACGAGACCATGAAGTTGTTCCACTGTCATAAATTTTATCATTAAATCCATTATACACATATATCGATTGAACAAAAGGATTCACACTTACAAAGGAAGAGAGACTGTTCTGGCTTAATGTGAGTTGTTCAATTTCAGGCATATAATTAAACAGCATATCACGAATATCGCTATCGGCATTCATCTGCATTAGTAAAGAATAAGCTGTTTTATTCATTTGTGTTCCACTATAGCTAACCTGTGTAAGGTTGTCTTTAACGAATGAAGTATTTATTTGAAGAACAATAGACTCAAAGCTGAAATATAAAACTGCCGAGAGAATAATTATGGTCAAAGTAATAGATACAGTAAAACTAAGTAAAATTTTCGGGTATAACTTTTTTGGCATATCTTGTTGTTTCTTATTGGCAAGTAATTTATTGTTCATAAAATGATCCCCCTTAAAAAACACACACGAAAGTCTATTATTGATAAACTAATGACTGTACTTTATTATAGAGTCTCATAAAATTATAGTCAATACGAGTCTGGTAGCAAAATAATTCTAACAGGGCTTTTGGTGAATTATATAGATATAACTCCAAATTATATTAACGAAATGATGTGTATTATAATAATTCCTCTAAATTATAGTATATTTTTTCTTCTTTGCTGCTTATGATTAAAGTGTAATTTGAAGCAAACGCTATAAATATTATTTATCTTTGTGAAATTTCATTGAAAGGAAAAAATTATAATGAATACACGTATTACTCTTCGTGAAACAGATCGTAATATAGATAAACAAAACGGTACTATGAAAAAAATCTTTCATAGTCTTAATAGAAATAAAGAGTTTTGTTTAATGATGTTACCTTTTATGCTTTTAATTGCAATATTCTGTTATCTACCTTTTTATGGTATTACTATTGCATTCAAAGATTTCCATTACAATCTGGGTATAGCAAAGAGTCCTTGGATAGGCTTTGAAAACTTTAGGTTTTTATTTACCTCCGGTGACTTATTCCTGATTCTTAGGAATACGGTATTATTTAATCTGTTGTTTATTGCAGCTGGTACAATCATAAATCTGTGTGTTGCATTGTTGTTAAATGAAATAACGAATAAGTTTGCAGTAAAGACATATCAAACCATTATGTTTATGCCATATTTTCTATCGTGGGTGGTGGTAAGCTTTATTCTTTACTCTGTACTAAGTCCTGATTTGGGGATTTTAAATAAACTGCTTTCTACTTTTGGAATGGGTGCGGTGGACTGGTATGGTAGGCCTGAGCTGTGGCCAGTCATATTATTATTTTCAGTAATTTGGAAGGGTACAGGATATGGAAGTATCATATACTATGCGGTATTAATAGGAATCGATAAAGAGTATTATGAAGCGGCTGCCATTGATGGTGCAAATAAATTGCAAATGGTTTTTAAAATATCATTACCTTTTTTACGCACAATGATTATAATCATGACACTTTTCTCCATAGGTGGTATCATTAGGTCGGATTTCGGGCTATTTTATTTTCTGCCGAAGGATAATCCATTATTGCTTTCAACCACTCAAACAATAGATACATATGTATATAGAGCTTTAAAAAATAACGGAGAATTTGGAATTCCGGCAGCAGTAGGAATATTTCAATCATTAGTAGGTTTTATTTTAATTGTTGCATCAAATGGGCTTGTTAGAAAATTTGATAAAGATAGCTCGCTGTTTTAAGTCTCTGCTTATATCAAACGAGAGAGGTGGAAAGTATGTTTTTAACAAATAGTAAGGGTTCTTTAGAAAACAGAAGAAATAAAATATATAAAATACTGATTAATGGATTTTTTATTGCATTTGCTGTATGTTGTTTGATCCCTATGATAACTGTTATTTCAATTTCAATTTCACCAGAAGATGATATCATGAAATTTGGTTATCAAATATTCCCTAAGCACATTGATTTTCTTTCGTATAAATATATTTTTGCATACCCAAAGCAAATTTTAAATGCCTATGGAGTAACATTTTTTGTCACAATAGGCGGTACCCTTCTAGCACTACTTATAAACTCCATGGCTGCATACGCTTTATCCAGAAAGCAGTTCGAATATAGGAATCCATTAGCGTTTATTGTATTCTTTACTACAATGTTTAGTGGCGGACTGATTCCATGGTATATTTTAATTACAAATTACCTTCATCTAAGTAATACCATATGGGTTATGATCATCCCGTCATTGGCTTCACCCTGGAATATGTTTCTTCTAAGAACTAACTTTAAAGCTATTCCAGATTCAATTATTGAATCAGCAAAAATTGACGGTGCAAATGAGATGTATATCTACTATAAGTTGATATTGCCATTAAGCAAGCCTGCTTTGGCAACCATAGGACTATTTTTCTCATTGGGCTTTTGGAATGATTGGTGGTTATGCCTTCTGTTTATTGATAAATCAGGACTGTTTAACCTTCAATATATATTATATAGAATGATGGCAAATATTACTTATCTCACATCACAGATGCCATTGAATCTTGGTCTTGTAGTGGATACTTCTCAAATACCAAATGAATCTGCAAGAATGGCAACTGTTATATTGGCGGCAGGTCCCATGCTATTTGTTTTCACATTTTTCCAGAAATATTTTGTACAAGGATTAACTGTAGGTTCCATAAAAGGATAGTCTGTAACGGATTGATACCGGGTTACTTTTCCCGGATTAAAATAGAACCACTAATTTTTAGGAGGAGAAAAGATGTATAAAGTTAAGAGGACCTTATTACTTATTCTTTGCATGGCCGTTATGCTTACAAGTTTGTTGACAGCATGCGGAGGTAGTGAGAATGCTACAAATAGTGCGGCAGCGATTTCAAGTAGTACGAGCGCTGAAACTTCTACTGTAGCTCAAGAGACGACTTTGCCAGAAGTAAAGCTAACCTGGTATGTTTTATCCAATTCGCAGCCAGATGATGCTTTGGTTTTTGCAGAAGCAAATAAATATATTAAAGATAAAATTAATGCAACCGTTGAGTTTTATCCCTTAAATCAGGGAGAGTACAATGATAAGATTAAAGTAAAACTTGCAGGACAGGAACCAATTGACTTGGTATTTACCAGCAGCTGGTTGAATCCCTACAATGATAATATTGCTAAGGGAGCATTACTTCCTATTGATGAGTTATTAGATCAATATGGAGCTGAGCTAAAGGCTAGTATCCCTCAAAAATATTGGGATATGGTTAAGCTTAAAAAAATCGGAGATGACAAAGCAAAGATTTATGGTGTACCAAATTATCAGATAGAAGCATCAGTAAATGGACTTGCATTTAGAAAGGACTTAGCTGAAAAATACAATTTGGTAGATGCAATTAATAATATGAAGAACTATGACGATTTGACTCCGATATTAAATACAATAAAAGAAAATGAGAAGAGTGTTTTCCCATTAATCGATGCTAATCTTACACCAGAGGGTAAGTATGATCTTACAACAGAAGCATATAAATACGCAAGTGTTGCTAATGGTATTGCGGGTGCAACAATAGACATAGATACTTTTAAAGTTGCTGGTCTTGATGATCCAACATTAAATGCTACCGAATTAAAATTAGCACAAATACGCCGCGACTGGTACTTAAAGAACTACATAGACAAGAATGCGATAACGGGGAATGTTGATTTAGAACCATATAAGAAACAAGGTAAAGTTTTTGCATATCTACTTGGCGCATGTAAACCTGGTGTTGAAATTGAAGAAAAAACAAAGTACGGTTATGATATTATAGCAAAGCAGACCAGAGCACCTATGACCAGTGTAGGACAGGTAACAGCTACAATGAATGCAATTCCTAATAGCTCGAAGAATCCTGAAAGAGCCATGATGCTTCTAAACCTG
>Ga0209430_1002289_pt1 | contig 12517 bp, 10 predicted proteins | sample BarGraIncub1133A_FD_184504 | JGI IMG/M metagenome (GOLD analysis project Ga0209430, IMG submission 184504) | Arctic peat soil microbial communities from Barrow, Alaska - Barrow Graham LP Incubations 11-33A (SPAdes) (version 2) | ecosystem: Environmental > Terrestrial > Soil > Wetlands > Peat... | reverse complement strand
CGGCGTCAAAACAAACATCGATTTCCACCTGGCAATTCTGCGCGAGCCGGATTTCCTCCGCGGAAACTATGACAACACATACCTGGCCCGGAAAAAGGACGAACTTCTTCCTTCCCCGTCAGCGCAAGCCACATAAGGAGCGTCAGTATGGACGATACTTTCTCACAAATGAGAGCCCGCCTTGATGCGGACAATAAATATCTCAAAGATCAGGAGACTACTGAAAAGACGAGTACCGCAGCAGATGCCGGACAGGCCGGTGTCAAGGACCGCTTCAGTTATCTTATGCCGATCCCGGACGATATGTGGCTTCGCTGCCCGTCCTGCCAGGGCGTCATGCTCCGTGAAGATTTTGAGGAAAATCACAGCGTGTGCCTGCACTGCGGGCACTGTTTCCGGGTAAACGCCAGGGAACGCATCGCGATGACAGTGGACGAGGGATCCTTTGAAGAACTGTGGGAAACGCTTTTCGGCAAAGACCCGATTTCGTTTCCGCGCTACGAACACCGCCTCAGTAAGCTTCGCGAAAAAACAGGGATGACAGAGGCCGTGATTGTCGGTAAAGCCGCAATCGGCGGTTTTGCATGTATGATCGGTGCGATGGATTCGAACTTCCTGATGGGATCGATGGGGTCGGCCGTCGGCGAAAAGATCACGAGACTTTTTGAAGAAGCCACAAAGGCTAAGCTGCCGGTCGTGCTGTTTTCAGCATCCGGCGGAGCACGTATGCAGGAGGGGATCGTATCCCTGATGCAGATGGCTAAGACCTCGGCAGCCGTCGAGCGGCATCACCGGGCGGGACTTCTGTACCTTTCGATCATGACGGATCCCACAACCGGAGGCGTCACGGCAAGCTTTGCATCTCTCGGCGACATCATTCTCACAGAGCCCGGCACACTGATCGGTTTTGCCGGACGGCGTGTCATCGAGGGGACGATCGCACAGGCTCTGCCGGAGGATTTCCAGCGCGCAGAATTCATACTCAAACACGGCTTCATAGATATGATTATTCCCAGACGCGAGATGAAATCACATCTTGCCGGGCTTATTGCACTTCATTTGAAGCATGCACCCGGAAATACCGGAACACCGGCAGGATCGGACACCATCCTCCCGCCGCTTCCGGTACACCGCAGCAAAGGGTCCGAATGCCTGACCATTATTCGCAACCGCGAAAGACCTACGCTGATGGACTATCTGCCGATGATTTTCACGGATATCCACGAAACGCACGGCGACCGCGCATTCGGGGATGACACGGCGATGTTTACGGGAATAGGAAGACTGAATGGATCCCCTGTTACCATTATCGGCCACAGGAAAGGCAAAGGCCTTCTGGAAAACCAGGCGTGCAATTTCGGCATGCCGCATCCGGAGGGTTACCGGAAAGCACTTCGCGCCATGAAACAGGCCGAAAAATTCGGACGACCTGTGATTACTTTTGTCGATACACCCGGCGCATACTGCGGTGTTGCCGCGGAAGAACGCGGACAGGGAGAGGCAATTGCCAGGAACCTTCTGGAAATGATGCCCCTTACCGTACCGGTTATAAGTATTGTTATCGGAGAAGGCGGCAGCGGAGGAGCTCTGGGCATTGCGGTCTGCGACGAACTTGCGATGACGTCCAATGCAATCTACTCGGTCATTTCCCCAAGGGGTTTTGCATCCCTTGTATGGAAGGATCCTACCCGCGAAAATGAAGCGGCAGACACGGCTCATATTACAGCTTATGATTTGAAGGAAATGAAGATATGCGATGTTATTCTAGCTGAACCCCAGAGCGGATCCCATGCGGATCCGCAGGAGATGGCGCTGACGTTAAAGACCTATCTGACAGAAGCGGCAGAACGGCTCAGAGGGGCATTTGCAGCAGATCCGGACGCGGCGATGGAGGCACGGTACCAGAGGTTCAGGCAGATTGGCGATTGCAGCTGATTGATTATATGGTAGGATGAGGAAAAGGATTATTCAAAAAGGATTCCATGCATGATTTTCCGCAAAACATCGGGGAATCCCGGTGGACCCTGATGTGAAACTCTTTTCTTAGGAGGACATCATGCTTTCGCACCTTCTGCCCTATCTTCGTCCTTACCGGAGACACTTTATCATTGGCCCTTCATTTAAACTGCTGGAAGCAATTCTGGAGTTGACTCTGCCCGTTATGATGGCAAACATCATTGACCTGGGGATTACCCGCCATGACCAGACGTACATTATTCATACGGGAATCCGTATGTTTTTCATAATCCTCGTCGGTTTTGCAAGTGCCATTATATGCCAGTACAGTGCTTCGGTAGCATCCCAGGGCTTTGGAACGCGCATTCGGAGCGCACTCTTTTCACATGTTAATTATCTATCTATGGCTGACATGGATGCCCTTGGGACAGACACACTGACAACACGCGTTACTAATGATATTAGCCAATTGCAAATAGCTGTTGCGATGACAGTCCGCCTTATATTCCGTGCGCCGTTTGTCAGCATCGGGTGTATTGCTGCGGCCATGCTAATTGATCTTCCCCTTTCTATTGTAATCTGGGTCGGAGTGATTTCATTCATTGCGGTATTGGCAGCTATTATGCTTGCCGCCTTCCCCCTTTATACCGGCGTTCAGAACAGGCTTGATGATGTAGGCGGAATCGTACGCGAGAATTTCTCGGGAGTACGCGTGATCCGTGCATTTGCACGGGCTTCCGTCGAGATGGAGCGCTTTGCGGTAAAGGTTGATGCCCATGCCCGAAGTGTGATCCGTGTCACCCGTGTAGCCTCCCTGATGAATCCTATGACTGCCCTGATTATGAACCTGGTGATCTGTGCGATTCTGTGGTTTGGCGGGCTGCGTGTGAACGCGGGGGGAATGACGACCGGCAAGATAATTGCCTTCATAAATTATATTGCACAGATTCTTGTGGCGCTGATAGCCGTGGCGAATCTTGTCGTGATTTTTACAAAGGCATCCGCTTCCCTGCGCCGTGTGAATGAAGTTTTTGACGTTACTGCATCCGTGCAGGCAAAAGACGCTGATCAATCAGTAACGGCAGGGAGGGTATCCGGGACGGACAGGCAAACTCCTGCAGGAATTCCATTAGACCTGCATGCTGATACGCAGGACATTCACGCCGGTATTCCAGCAGTTTCGTTTTCGCATGTTGATTTTTCTTATGTCGATAATCCGGAGGCCGATCCAGAGAAAAACGCCCTGACAGATATCAGTTTCTCCGTTCCGCGGGGAAGTGTCCTGGGAATTATCGGAGGTACCGGATCCGGCAAAACGACAATCCTTTCGTTGATTGCGCGTTTTTACGATGTACAGGCAGGAAGAGTGCGGCTGTTTGAAAAAGAGGTAAAGGACCTTACTCCGGAAGCGGTCCGTCAAAACATGGGATGTGTGTTCCAGAAATCGAGGCTTTTCGCGGGGACCGTTGCAGAGAATCTTCGTTGGGGCGACCCGGAGGCATCGGATGAAGCACTGACCCGGGCTTGCTCTTATGCCCAGGCCGACCGCTTTATTGACAGGATGCCGGAAAAATACCGGACATGGATTGAACGCGGCGGTCAGAATCTCTCGGGCGGACAGAAGCAGCGCCTGACCATTGCCCGCGCGCTTGTCAGAAATCCTTCGATACTCCTTCTGGATGATGCATCGTCAGCCCTTGATTATACGACGGAGGCAAAATTCCGCGAAGCGCTGTCGGAAATCCGGATGAATACGGGAATGACCGTCATCATTGTTTCCCAGCGCATCGCTTCGATTCGCGGGGCGGATCAAATCCTGGTCCTGGAAGACGGACGGCAAATGGGTCTCGGTACACATGATACGCTGATGTCCGCCTGCGGGCAGTACCGGTCCATCGCCCTGTCACAGCTGTCACAACAGGAGGTGATGTAAGATGCCGCAGGCTTCTTCGATACTTCCCGGAATGAGGAACCTGGCGCCGGACGGGCAGAGCCTGGGGCAGGCGCCGGTCAAGCCCTCCTTAAAAATTCTGATGAGAATTATAGGTTACGCCGGGCGACAGAGGGGGAAGATTGTCTTAGTGATCCTCTTTTCAGTCCTCGGCTGTTCGCTCGACATTGTTGCGCCGTTTTTTATGGGGCGGGCGATAGATTTTATGATAGGGAAAGGACAGGCTGACCTGCCTGCGATCCTTTCGATTGTCATTATGCTCCTGTGCTTTTATTTATTCAGTGCGGTTTTCTCCTGGCTGATGAATTATATGTCCAATATTGTCGCGGCACAGACGGCGGCACAGATTCGAAAAGACGGTTTTGCACGGATATGCAGGATGCCGCTTTCATTTTTTGACCGTACTTCACACGGCGATGTGCAGTCTCGCTTTGTCAATGATGTCGATGCAATTTCCGACGGGCTCCTGCAAGGTATGGTGCAGCTCTTTTCCGGAACCGTAACGGTCGCGGGGACACTGGCTTTTATGTTTGTTATGAGCTGGAAGATGACGCTGATTGTGCTTCCGGCGGCCATACTTACCTTTTGGCTGGCATCCCGGATTGCAAAACTGACCGGCAGATATTTTCGCAGCCAGCAGAAATATATCGGTGAGATCAACGGTGTAGTCGAGGAAATTTTCTCCGGCCAGCGCGAAGTCAAGGCATTCGGGCATCAGGGCGCTGCGCAGAAGATTTTTGACGGAATCAACCGGAAATTATACGTGGTGGGGCAGAAGGCGCAGTTTGCGTCCTCGCTTCCGAACCCGTCGACGCGTTTTGTTAATTATGCGGCATATATCCTGATCGGGGTCTTCGGTTGGCTGGTTGGCGGATTATCGATCGGGCAAATCTCGAGTTTTCTTACATACTGGACGCAGTTTTCACGGCCGCTCAATGATCTGACAAATATTACTTCCCAGATCATGGCGGCTTTTGCCTCGGCACAGCGGGTTTTTGAGATGATTGACCTTCCGGAGGAGGCACCTGATCCGGCAGATGCAAAAGAACTGGATCCCCAAAAAGACAGGGGAAAAGTGGAATTTTCACATGTGTTTTTTTCATACCGCAAGGCAAGCCCGCTGATCCGGGACCTGTCGATCAGGGTGGAGCCCGGACAGAGGATTGCCATAGTCGGGCCGACCGGAGCCGGCAAAACAACCATAATAAATCTTCTGATGCGGTTTTACGAACCGCAGGAGGGTGTCATCCTTGTGGATGGAATGGATACACAGCATATAACAAGGCAAAGCCTGCGCAGATCGTTCGGAATGGTCCTTCAGGACACCTGGCTTTTTGCAGGAACGGTGCATGATAACCTTGCGTACGGCCGGCCCTCGGCTACACAGGAGGAAATCACGGCGGCTGCCAGGGCGGTGCATGCACATGGATTCATCAAAAGACTGCCTGACGGGTATGACACAGTGATCCCGGAAGACGGCGGAAGCCTCTCACAAGGGCAGAAACAGCTTCTGACAATAGCCCGTGCCCTGATCACGGATCCGCCCATGATGATTCTCGATGAGGCAACCAGCTCGGTCGATACTGTGACGGAACTTCGCATACAGGAGGCACTTGCGCTCCTGATGAAAGGCAGGACAAGCTTCGTAATCGCTCATCGCCTGTCAACAATTAAAGAATCGGACTTGATTCTTGTGCTAAAAGGTGGTCAAATCATAGAACAGGGTACACACACTGCACTTCTTGAGACGAAAGGTTTTTATTTTACTCTGTATAACAGCCAGTTCGCCCGATAACAGGGCCGGGCGACTAAAAATCCGGTATGATATTTGGCATATTGCCGCAAGGAGGAATGAATATGGAAAAGAAGATTGCCGTTCTATCAGATGCGACAGGTGCGCCGACGACACTGATCCAGGCAGAATCAGTCATCGTATATGCCAGGAGAGAGAATGGATGGCAGGAGATTTCGAATTTCTCATGCATGGATTTTGCGACCGGGACACAGCAGGACCTGCGTATCCTTTGTGATGCTATCGCAGATGAAATAGGCGAAGTGAAAGTTATTCTGGGATCCGATATATCGGGTGCCCCGTACTCGGCCTTAAACCGGGTCGGCTTTCTGATCTGCGAGTCGGAGGCGATAAGCGATGAATTCCTGGACGATCTCTTTGATGAACTTGAGGCGGATGAAGAATAAATCCAGCCGGGAATGATACACGGACAAAAAATAGACAGATGTAGCTGGAAATTTTTTCTTGACGGGAGATAATATGACCGAATTACTCGCTTTGCTGCATATTACCATGTGGCAGGGAGTTATCATACTTATTGCTGCTTTACTGATAGGAATAGGAAAAACAGGCATCAGTGCTGCTGTTCTCCTTGCAATTCCGCTTCTGGCAACGGAATTCGGTGCCAAGGAGTCGACAGCCATTATGCTGATCCTTTTTCTCCTCGGTGATTTGCTTGCTGTAAAGGCATATCGTGAATTTGTAAATACAAAAGAGATTCTCCGAATGCTGCCGTCTTCTGTTCTGGGGATAATCATCGGAGCCATTCTGGGAAATCTGATTGATGAACATACCTTCAAGATCATAATTGCCGTTATTATTCTCCTGTGCATAGGGACAATGTTCTATCTGGGAAGGAAAGGGTCTGAGTCTGAAATACCGCATTCGATTTGGTTTATCATTATCATTGGCATCCTTTGTGGATTCAGCAGTATGATCGGGAATGCTGCAGGTCCGATATTTGCCATTTACTTATTAGCCATGGGATTTGAAAAAAAATACTATCTTGGCACAACGGCATGGTTTTTCTTCGCAATCAACCTGATTAAGCTTCCGATACAAATATTTGCCTGGAATAATATTACAAAACAGACAATTGGAATAGCGCTGATTGCGCTTCCTGTCCTGTTTCTGGGAACAGTCATCGGTATTAAAATCGTAAAGGTTCTCAATGAAAAAGCATTCCGGAATGTGATTGTTGTAATGACTGTCTTAGCGGCGGTCAGGCTGCTGTTTTAAAGATATTTTTTATCATTCACTGACCTGGAAAGTTGCGCTGTATTTGTGCATTGTGCAGCAATCTTTTGATGAAGCATCAGCAAAGTGCATAAATTATGTTGCAAAAAGTGCAATTTTTTCCGTTAATGTGTTGACATGTTTGTTCAAACAACCGAATATGTAAAGTAGAATGTTTATCTCTTTCTTCGGATGATTTTTCGAGGGGGAAAACCGAAACCACCAGGAGATTTACCGCGACTATCAATGTTTGCATAGGGAGGATCACAAGCGAATGAACATGTGGAAAATTCTTGATATTGAGAAGACCAAAGACAGCAGTTTGATTGAGCGTGCATATACAACTATGCGGGTTACCGTTCCCGCACAAGAGGCCAAAATGCTGTCTGCTGCCTATGAATTTGCATTAAGGCTAGCCAAAATCAAAAACAGTCCGGATTCCTTCAAGGAAGAAATGCTTATCGAGATGTCATTTAGCCGTTACTGGAAGCTGGCCGCCGCAAAAGCATCACAAGATCAGGCTTGTGCTGCAGCGGACCTCGCCGGCAGCGCCGCTTCTGCTCACTTACAGGGGGCAGTGCTTCCGCAAACGACAGTTTACAACGATTTTCTGGGACAAATGCAGAGAATCTGTGATGATTTTTTCACAAGAAGGGATGCTGCCAACTGGCAGAATCTGCTTCATAAGGATTCTTTCTGGAGCACTAATAAAATGGGTCTCGAGCCATTTATCCAGGATTTCCTGCTGAAGAACCGCAATATTCCGTCAGATATCTGGAATATGTTTGACAACGAATATCAATGGACGACAAAGATCGACGGATTAATCGAATCAAATCAGCCCTTTGCCAGATGTCTGCTGAGTGAGACGTGTCCGCGTTGGAAGCTCGACTACTCATTTGCCAGTAAGGGTGCTTCCTTCGATTATGAAAATTATACCAAATATCGCAAGTTCACCAGGGAAGCAGCCCTTGAGAATGATTTGGAGCGGCTAAAAGAGTTTTTTGACAAGGCAATCGACTTATATACGAACGATCCCGTTCTATATGAAATTGTTGCTGTTTTTTATTCCACACAGACGCCGTTTTACAAATACGGGAAATATGGTCCTGAGTTCCTGCACGCACTCAACAAACTGATTAAGATCCATTATGATGACAGCAGATTTATTCGTGAACGTGCTGAGTATTACACAAGTTGTGAATGCTTTGATGAGGCAAGGGATGATTATGATCTTGCGATGAAGCTTAACCCTGAAGATTTGAAGATTCCTTATATGATAGCGGAAACATTCAGGATGCAGAGTCTTTCCGGGGAAGCAAAATCATACCTCAAATATATCAAGAAGATTTATCAGAAAACACAGTCGGGTCTTGAAAAACAGATGAGTACGACAGATGACCGTGATAAGGTTTCTGCCATTATCGATTCAAATGATGCAGTCCTCGGGTTGGTTTTCGACAGATTGAAATAGGAGGGCTCTGCAGTTGCCGGGTTCCTGTCCGGGAATCAGAACAGCTTGCCGATCTCATCCATCCTGGATTTAGCCAAGTCGAATCCGTGCTGATAGTTCGCACGGAGTTGATCGAGGCTTTTTTCCATGCTGCCAAGTTTGTAGGCCGGACGGATAATAACTGCTTTTTTGTCTGCTTCCAGTTGGTTACAGAAGTCTTCTGTTTCGTTGTAGTGGATGTGCCGTGTCTTTAAAACATCGACAAGCTTAGGGTATTTTTTACCGAGGAAGCGAATAGCCAGATCGTACTCCCTGGCATATTCCTTGCGGAAACCGTCAGGCTGGGTGAGGACAATCAGGTTGAAGTCATTACCGTCTAAGATCGACTGGCGGATCGGAATGGAATCGGCCAGACCTCCGTCAAAATATTCTTCCCCCTTCCATTTAATCGGCGGGAAGGCAAGCGGAAGGGCGCAGGTAGCACGCAGGATCTGACATTTTGCATCCATTTCCTGACAGTTCAAATATTCGGCCTCGCCGGTACGTGCATTGGTTACGCCGGCAAGGGCCGTTCCTTCGTACGCGTGAAAAGTGTCCCAGTCGAACGGGACCAGATGATTGGGGATCTCATCAAATATAAAATCCAGGCCAAAGAGACTTCTGCTCCGTAAAAAATTACGCCTGCTTATGTATCGGCCGTCGTGCCTGTATTTGAGGAGGACTTCAAGATTTCGCCCCGGCTGCCGGGACAAATAGGAAATGCCGTTGCTGATTCCGGCGGATACGCCGATGCAGTACGGAAACATAATGTTGTCGTCCAGGAGTGCATCCATAACACCGGCGCTAAAAATACCTCGAAAGGATCCGCCTTCCAATACAAGTCCAGGCATATATTGTCTCCTTCTTTTACAATCCGAAAGCTATTCAGTCAATGGATTTTCAATATCGTATATTAGGTATATTATAAAGCAATAAGAAAAGAAATCCAAGGCGATACAGGATCGATCCGTTACAACGGATCCGGAGACCCCGTAAAGAGCGTAATGATCATCAGAATTGCCGACAGCAAATGTACATATTTCAGTTCCATTGATAAAATTGCACCGTAAACCATTGACATTATTAAATTTTACTCGTACTATCCACTCTGTGTGTTTATAATTTAGTTACAGTCATGCACATAATTTAACTACAGAAAGGTTGTGATGTTAGGGTTGGAGAAAAAGCTGACATTATACGGCTTTAACAACCTCACAAAAACACTTAGCTTCAACATCTATGATGTTTGCTATGCAAAAAGTGAGAGAGAACAAAGAGACTATATTGCATATGTAGACGAGCAGTACAATTCTGAGCGTCTGACAAAGATCTTGTGTGAAGTTACGAGCATGATCGGAGCACATGTCCTTAATATTTCCAAACAGGATTATGATCCGCAGGGTGCCAGCGTGACGCTTCTGGTAACAGAAGAAGCGATGTCCGACGAGCTTATCGACGGTTCCTGCAACAGGGGCACCGGTTTTGGCCGCATACCCAAGGAATCGATCGCAGGGCACCTCGACAAGAGCCACCTGACGGTACATACATATCCTGAATATCACCCTGATAATTCCATCGCAACTTTTCGCGTGGATATTGATGTATCAACGTGCGGTAAGATTTCTCCGCTGAATACACTCGATTACCTTATCAGTAGTTTTGATTCCGACATAATGACCATCGACTATCGTGTGCGCGGGTTCACGCGTGACCTGAACGGCAAAAAACTGTTTATTGACCACGATATTACGTCGATTCAGGATTATATAGATGACAAGACGCTGGAGACATATGACGCCATTGACGTCAATGTGTACCAGTGCAACATTTTCCATACCAAAATGCTTATCAAGGAACTCGAACTGCAGAATTACCTTTTCAATAAGGATGTCCGTGAACTGCCTCCCAAACAGAGGCTGTCCATATCAAACAGCCTGCGCCGTGAAATGATCGAGATCTTCAGCGGAATGAACGTCTACTGATCTGCCCCAAAGCTTGCCGATCCGCTATAAGGAGTCGAAACATGTGTGCTTTTTCTTCCGGGACGGGCGGACTTTCGCAGGAAAGCGCGCCGATCTATGAGGCTTTACAAGAGTACAAATCCATGAGAGTGGTTCCTTTTGATGTTCCCGGACATAAACAGGGGCGCGGAAATCCTGAGCTTACCGAGTTTCTCGGGAAGGCCTGCCTTTCCGTGGATGTCAACTCCATGAAGCTTCTCGATAACCTTTCCCACCCTGTGTCGGTTATACGTGACGCGGAAGAACTTGCCGCGCAGGCATTTGGCGCGGCATATGCTTTTTTTATCGTCAACGGGACGACGGCGGCGGTTCAGGCGATGATCCTTTCGGTCTGCCATCCGGGAGACGAAATTATCCTTCCGAGAAATGTCCATAGAAGCGCCATTGCAGCGCTGGTCCTTTGCGGGGCCGTACCGGTTTATGTCAATCCGGGCGTCGATAAAGAGCTTGGCATCCCGCTTGGCATGGCACTGGCCGATGTAGAAGCAGCAATACTTACTCACCCCGGGGCAAAAGCTGTGCTTGTCAACAACCCGACATATTACGGCGTTTGCTCAAATCTTCCTGCGATCGTAGCCCTTGCGCACAGCCACGGCATGAAAGTGCTGGCTGACGAAGCGCACGGGACACATTTCTCTTTCAGCGGCAAACTGCCTGTCTCCGCCATGGCCTCCGGAGCGGATCTCGCTTCGGTCAGCATGCACAAGACAGGCGGATCGCTGACGCAGAGTTCATTTCTTCTTGCAGGCAAGGGCGAAAGGGAAGGGTACCTCCGGCAGATCCTGAATCTGACCCAGACGACCAGCGCATCCTATCTTCTGATGTCTTCGCTTGATCTTTCCAGAAGAAACCTTGCCCTGCACGGCACAGGGATTTTTGACGAAGTCATACGCCTTGCGCAGTACGCACGGGATGAAATCAATCAAATCGGCGGTTATTATGCTTTTTCCAAAGAACGTATCAACGGTGATACGATTTTTGATTTTGATACGACCAAACTCTCTGTCTTCACACGGGCAATCGGCCTGACCGGCGTCGAGGTCTATGACCTGCTCCGCGACGAATACGGTATCCAGATCGAGTTCGGTGACATGGGGAATATCCTTGCCGTCATATCGGTAGGGGACCGCGAGAGGGAGATTGAGCGGCTTGTCAGTGCCCTTTCCGAAATCAAGAGGCGATATTCCAAGGATCCCGCGGGGCTCCTTGACCACGAATATATTCATCCAAGGGTTATCCTGACTCCCCAGAAAGCTTTCTATGCCCCCAAAACATCCCTGCCGCTTATGTCCTGCATCGGACGTATCTGCGGCGAATCCGTCATGTGTTATCCGCCGGGCATCCCGATTGTAGCCCCGGGTGAAATCATCACGCAGGAAATCGTCGATTACATTGTATATGCCAAGGAAAAAGGCAGCTCTATGACCGGCACGGAAGATATCGAAGTCAATGAGATCTGCGTTGTAGACGAGTAGGAGGATCACATAATGGAAATATGGTTCACGGAAGAGCATACGCCCGACGTCCGTTTTTCAATCAAGATAGAAAAGACCCTTCATACCGAGCAGAGTGAATTCCAGAGGATCGACGTGTTCGAATCCAAAGAATTCGGCCGCTGCCTGACTCTCGACGGCCTGATGATGGTCACGGAAAAAGATGAATTCATCTATCACGACATGATCGTGCATGTTCCGATGGCTGTAAATCCCGGCATCAGGAAAGTGCTTGTGATCGGCGCCGGCGACGGCGGGACCGTAAGGGAACTTACACGTTATAAAGGAATAGAACACATCGATATGGTTGAGATCGACAAGCGTGTCGTAGATGTGTGCCGCGAATTTCTTCCGCAGCTTGCCTGTAAATTTGACGACCCCCGTGTGGCACTTCATTTTGAGGACGGCCTGCGGTTCATCCGGGCATGTGACAACGAATATGACCTGATTATTGTAGATTCCACCGATCCATTTGGCCCGGGCGAGGGACTTTTTACCAAAGAATTCTATGGTAACTGCTACAAGGCTTTAAACGGCACCGGCATTCTGGTCAACCAGCACGAGAGTCCTTATTAT
>Ga0209430_1002288_pt1 | contig 12520 bp, 7 predicted proteins | sample BarGraIncub1133A_FD_184504 | JGI IMG/M metagenome (GOLD analysis project Ga0209430, IMG submission 184504) | Arctic peat soil microbial communities from Barrow, Alaska - Barrow Graham LP Incubations 11-33A (SPAdes) (version 2) | ecosystem: Environmental > Terrestrial > Soil > Wetlands > Peat... | reverse complement strand
TATTACGCCCCACCTATTCACTGATGACCGGATTTATAGGAACGGCATGGATCAGCAAAGCATTATCCGACAATGGTCTTAGCGAACTGGCATATAAAATATTACAGGGCAACCAATATCCTTCGTGGCTTTACTCAATTGAGCAGGGAGCAACATCCATCTGGGAACGGTTGAATGGCTATACCGTTGAAGATGGCTTTGGCGGAAATAACGGGATGAATTCCTTTAATCACTACTCATTTGGTGCAGTGGGTCAATGGATGATGGCCTATTCGTTGGGAATCCAGCGTGATGAACCGGGTTTTAAAAAGTTCATTCTTCAGCCGGAACCAGATCCAACCGGGCAGATGACATTTGCCAAAGGGTATTACGATTCAATGTATGGCCGCATTGAAAGTGGATGGCGTTTGGAGAACGGCAACCTGATCTATTACGCAACTGTTCCGGCAAATACAACAGCAACATTGTATTTACCGGCATCTTCAGAAAAAGGGATAACAGAAAGTGGTAAAACCATAACAACTGCAAAAGGGGTAAAATTCATAAAATATGTGAACGGGAAGGCAATCTTTGAACTTCAATCGGGTTCTTACAATTTTATATCCGGGCAGAATTAAAAATGAACCCCAATCCTAAATACAGATAGACAGAGGTCGTTCATTTAGACATTCAGCATCTTAGATTTCTGAATAGATGAAATAGCCATGAGAGAAACTTCTCGCAAACCAAAATGATTATATGGCTATTAGCTTCGCTGATCTTCGATTCCATTTGACCATTAAAAAACAAATTATAAACGCATGAAATGAATCAATGATAAATACAAGATTGGGTATCATACCGATCTTGTATTTTTTTTGAGTAATTGTGAATTCCCTCAATGCATAAAGCACGCCTAACTTCCAGTAAAACAATACTAACAAATATTATATCCGAATGATATTAACACCAATCATCCGTTTATATAACACCTGAGAACTGGAAGATGAGAAGAAGTCAAAACCAAATGAATCTTAGTTTTGTTTATTCCGTTAAATGATCCATTATAAAGTTTAATTCAATTAGTATCGTGTCACTTTAATTATTAAAAACATGAAAAAAAGAGCAGTTCTGATCATGGGTTTAGCCATTGTAGCAGTTTCATTTCAATGTAATGCGCTAACAAACCATGGGAGCCAGGATGTAAAAGCCGGCGTATCGACAGAATACCCTGAAGCGGTAAAAAAAGTAATTGACAGTAAATGTTTAGGTTGCCATAGTCCCGAAGGGCGATCGGAAAAGGCCAAGGAAAAGCTTCTCTGGACCGATTTGTTAGGCCTTGAGAAGTCAGTTCAGGTATCGAAGCTCGATAAAATTGTGGAAGTTCTTGATAAAGGCGAAATGCCACCGAAGAAAATGCTTGAGATGCATCCTGAGGCTAAAATTTCAGCAGAAGATTCCAAAATCCTGAGAGATTGGGCCGTGGCGAATTCGGATGCATTAATGAAGTGAAAAGCATTTTTATCTGAAATTGGAAATCCGTACTAATTCCATTGAAGAACAAATATCAATAAACTACCTCGTCCTTAAAGCGGGGTAGTTTATTTCTTGATATGATATTAATTGATTAAAACGAAAGTCCCATTAAAGGCCAAACTTTCAAAATTAAAAGAATGAAGAAAAAATTGTATTTATCGTTAGCCATCCTGCTGGTAATTTTTATTGTAATTCAGTTTATCCCGTCAAAACTGCCTCCGAATTCCGCAGTTCCATTACCGGATAATATCCAGGTACAAAATGCATCAAACGAAGTGATGACAATTTTAAAGACTTCCTGTTTTGATTGCCATTCAAATCAGACAGACTACCGGTGGTATGCTCATGTTACACCTGTATCCTGGCTAATTGCACGTGATGTCACGAAGGGACGCGAATCATTGAATTTTTCGGAGTGGAACACCTACAATAAACGAAAACTTGTGCGGAAACTGGGAGATATTAAAGAACAAATTACAAAGAAGGAAATGCCTTTGAAGATATATACCCTTATGCATCCTGACACAAAATTAAACCAGGCGCAAATGTTATTAATTACTGACTGGACCGATCAGGAAACAAAAAAAATTATGGGAGAATAGAACATCATCTAACCGGATGCCATTCTGTAGAATACAATTAATAAAAGCCTGCCCCACAGGTTCAAAATAAATCAATTTTAATCATTAATGGTGCGGCACTTTCCAATTTGGAAGGGCTTATTGGTTAATGACAAGAATTAGTATCCAGAAAAACTAACCAACCTGACATTGGTCACCCTATCAGGACCGTGATCAAACATCGAAAGATGTATAAATCCTTTTTTAAGCTAAAATGATCCCGTTTTGAAAATAACAAACCAAAATTTTGTGATTTGGAATTGCTAAAAACTATGTAAGTTTACAGAAATAATATTCCGCAATCGCGTTCCAACTAATAATTCATAACACTTATTTATTTTCTTATGAATTAGCCATGATTGAAAAATCACAAACCGAAATGAGAATATCATCATGGCTATTCCATATGACTTTAAAAAAACAAATTATTCACATATGAAAAAAGTAATAATCGTTTTACTGATTGTGATCCAGTCAGGAATTGGATTTTCACAGAATTTTGGGAATGAACTATTTTCGCTTTCGCAGATAAAAGAGGGCGTTAAGTCAAAAAGGGTAGGCAGTTACGATAAAACCGGTGGCAACGGTGATTGCCTGAAAGGTATAAAAAGTGGCGAAAAGGCTACAATCATGGATGTTAAAGGTGCTGGTGTGATCAGTCATATCTGGATCACAATTGCCCCGGGAGCAGATCAACTCAACCGCAATGATATTATTATCAGAATGTATTGGGATGGTAATTCATTTCCTTCAGTCGAATCGCCTATTGGCCCTTTCTTTGGGAACGGATGGAATGAGACTTACAACTTTGTAAGCGCACCGCTTGCTGTAACACCGGGTTGGGGAAAATCTTACGTGAGTTATTTTGCAATGCCTTTTGCCGAAGGCGCCAGAATTGAGATTGAAAACCAGTCGGATAAGGAAATCAGTTCCTTCTATTTTAATATCGACTACGTGGAAATGAAGAAACTGCCTGAAAACAGTGGCCGATTCCATGCATGGTTTAACCACGAGGTTACCGAGGCGCTTCCGGATGGTGAAAATGAATGGGGTACACTCGGCGAACAAGGGAAAAATACGACTGGTAAGGACAATTATGTTTTTGCAGACATAAAAGGGAAAGGGCAGTTTGTGGGTGTTAATTACTATGTCAATTGTCCATCGACAATGTGGTATGGCGAAGGTGATGAGATGGTTTCTATTGACGGTGAAGCCACTCCTTCAATAATCGGTACGGGGACCGAAGATTTTTTCAACACTTCGTGGTGTCCAAAAGAGTTGTTCCAGCACCCTTATTTCGGTTATCCGCGGGTAAATAACGAAACAGGCTGGCTGGGTCACACGCATCTTTATCGGTTTTTTATCCAGGATCCATTCTATTTCGATAAATCGTGCAGATTTACAATTGAACACGGGCATAACAACAACCTCACACTTGATCTCGCGTCAGTCGCTTACTGGTACCAGGACAAGGCTGCATCTTTGCCAAGAACATTTACAAAGGAGGAGCGTCAGCCAAAACCAATTATTGGCCCAAGCGACATTCATATCTGGAGAAATTCATGGCGGATCGACAAAGGAAATAAAACTACTTTGTGGGGAACTGAAAAGTAGCGTTTTTAAAAATTAATTCCTATTTTAGACCGTTATATTACCAACACATTAACATGTTATGAAGAAACTTAGAATTTCGAACCTGATTGCGCTGGCACTGTTGTTTGTGATGTTTTCGTGTACAACTCCTCCGAAAACGAAGATTCAATGTTATGCATGGCTGGGTGGACCAGGCAATGCCACCGACACAGAAATAAAAGCCCAATTTACTGACCTGAAAAAGAAAGGAATAGATGGATTGATGTATTCCGGTGGACAGAATCCTGAAACTTACCAGCGGGTTGGAAAAATTGCAAAAGAGGCAGGACTGGAATTCCACACCTGGATACCAACACTCGTACAGGGCATTAATCCAAAATTAAAACCAGAATGGTATGCAGTAAATGGTCTGGGCGAATCAGCTTTAACAAAACCCGCCTATGTCGATCATTACAAATTTGTATGCCCGAACCACGAAGAAGTTTATCAATTCCTTGCGGATATGTATGGCAAGATAGCTGAATTACCTGAGGTCGATGGCATTCACCTCGATTTTATCAGGTTTCCGGATGTAATTCTTGCCCCTGGGTTGTGGAAAAAATACGGCTTGGTCATGGACCGCGAATTCCCTCAGTATGACTATTGCTATTGCGACAAGTGTGTAGCCGATTTTAAAGAAAAAACCGGAATAGATATCAAATCAGTTAAAGATCCGTCGCAGGTGCAGGAATGGAAGCAGTTCCGTTACGACCTGATTACGAATCTTGTGAATCGGTTGGCTGTAGTTGTTCATTCAAAAAACAAACAGATCAATGCTGCCGTATTCCCTGGTCCTTCGATTGCTAAAAAATTAGTCCGGCAGGAATGGAATAAATGGAAGATCGACGCATTCTATCCAATGAATTACAATGATTTTTATCTGGAAGGGACCCCATGGATTGGTAAGATGACCAAAGAATCTGTGACAGCGCTTAACAATTCAAAGCCAGTTTACAGCGGCTTGTTTATTTGTCCCGATCCTAAAAAGAAAGCCAGCGAACCAGATCCTGAAAACCATGGTCTTTTACCCGAAGAGTTGGAACCCGCCATCCGGGAATCGATGGAAAATGGCGCAGCCGGTATTTGCCTTTTCACACCCGACAGAATGACACCCAAAGACTGGGTGGTATTTGACAAAGCCATTCACACCACCTATACAAAAAAATAGCTGCTAGTCATTGCTTAGTTTGTATGGATAAGTAGTGTCCACTAAAATACTATTTTAAACCACGAAGTGGTTTAAATTTAATAACCCCCGGTGTAGCTTGTGGAACCGGGGGCAAGTGGATGAAAAGCAACACCAACCCCGAAGTGGGTTGAACATTAAATTATCAATTAAAAATCATGACCATCAAAAGAACCCTGTTCCTGTTACTCCTGACTTCACTGCTTTCATCCTGCATGAAGTCATCTCCAGTATTGTTTTCAAAGCTTGAAGGAAATTTTAATGACGGCTGGGAATTTGTAAAAGATCCGGCAGACAGCATTTCTCCAGCGCTGTTCGAGAAGAACGATCAGCAATCATCCCGTTGGCAAAAAGTGACGCTGCCACATACCGCAAACATCGAAGCGGTTGATTCGCAGGAAAAACAATGGCAGGGAACAGCCCGCTACCGTAAGTTTTTCACGGTTCCAAAACAGTTCGATCAGAAATCTGTGTCCTTACAGTTTGGTGCGGCTATGCAGGTTGCTAAAATTTACCTCAATGGTGAATTGGATCAGACGCATACAGGTGGTTACCTTCCTTTTGAGGTGAAACTGGATGGAAAAGTCAAATTTGGCGGTCAGAATTGTATCGTTGTTGAACTCGATAACCGCGACAATCCGTTGGTTCCACCCGGCAAACCACTTGCAAAACTTGACTTCAATTATTACAGCGGGTTGTACCGCAATGTGACCATCGTAATAAAAGACAAACTTCATATTTCAAATTCTATTACAGCTAACCGGGTTGCCGGAGGCGGTTTGCTGGTTACCTACAACGATGTTACAGAACAGTCAGCAAAAATTAACGTGCAGGTTGATGTTGAAAATGAATCTAAAGACTCAAAACCTGCCTCATTGCAAATCAGTTTATTGGATGCTAACGGAAAAACAGTTCTTACTGAAAACGCAGCGTCGCAAAATGTATCATTCGGAGGCTATGTTCAGTTCAAACAGGAATTGAAGGTTGAAAAACCAGGTTTGTGGTCTATTGAAAGTCCTTCTCTTTACAAGTTGAAAGTAAGGGTTCTGAGCGACAATCTACCGGTTGATTCATTATCGGAAGTTATCGGCATCCGCACTTTTTCGTTTACCGCAACCGATGGATTTGTGTTAAACGGTCAAAAACTGAAGCTTCGGGGGACCAACCGTCACCAGGAATATCCATACATCGGTTATGCTGTTCCGGACAACGCACAATATCGCGATGCCTGGAAAATCAAACAGGCCGGATTCAACTTTGTGCGCAGCTCTCATTATCCGCAATCGCCTGCCTTCCTTGCTGCCTGCGATGAATTGGGCATACTCGTGATGGATGCGATACCTGGTTGGCAATTTGTGGGAAACGAAGAATTTCAGAACCAAAGCATTCGCGACACACGCGAGATGGTTCGCCGCGATCGTAACCATCCTTCGATTATTTTATGGGAAGCATCGCTGAACGAATCCGAAATGCCACGCCTATTTATGGAAAGAGCACATCAGGCCGTTCATGAAGAGTTACCCGTAAAAGATGTGTATACCTGTGGCTGGATTGATGACGTGTATGATGTCTATATTCCTGCACGCCAGCATGCCAAACCACCTTACTACTGGAACAAATACGCCAAAAACAAACCAATCATCATTGCAGAATACGGCGATTGGGAATATTACGCCCAAAATGCCGGTTTCAACCAGACAGCTTATGGCAATCTGCAGAAAGAAGAACGTAATTCGCGCCAGTTGCGCGGAGCTGGTCAGAAACGACTCGCTCAGCAAGCCCTCAACTACCAGGAATCGTACAACGATAACCTGAACGGTCCGGCTGTCGGCGATGCCAACTGGCTCATGTTTGATTACAAACGTGGTTATGCTCCTGATATCGAATCTTCGGGCATTATGGATATTTTCAGGTTGCCGAAATTTGCTTTTTATTTCTATCAAAGTCAGGCAACAAAAGCTGAGCCAATGATTTTTATCTCAAATTACTGGAACGATCCTATATTCACAGATGTGAAAGTTTACGGCAATTGTGATGAAGTGGAATTATCACTCAATGGGAAAGTAGTTGCACGCCAAAAACCTGATCAGGACCGGAATTCGACCAATCTGGCTCATCCCCCCTATTCGTTCACGATCGCCAAATTTGTTCCCGGAAAACTGGAAGCGAAAGGTTTTCTCCTAGGAAAAGAGGTCATAAAAACCGAACGTAAAACACCGGGTGTACCGGCAAAAATCATGTTGTCAATCGATTCAAGCGGAAAAGAATTGCAGGCCGGGAAGAATGATGTTGTATTTTGTTATGCATGTGTTACTGATGCGGATGGAACCGTTATTCCCGATGATAAAAGGGCTGTAAAATTCACCATCGAAGGAAATGCCGAACTGGTGGGTGACAATCCGCGAAATGCAGAAGCCGGTATTTCAACCATTTTGCTCCAGGCGGGGAAGAAACAAGGTGTCCTTCGGATTAAGGCAACTGCGGAAGGGGTGGCTGCCGGGAAAATAAATTTGAACTTGTTTTAATCAATACAAGGTTCGGAGAGGTAGAGACAAGGCATGCCTTGTCTCTACATAATCAAACCAACTACCGTCCAATCCTGAATGATGCTTTTAACAAAAATACATTGTAGGGTTTGTTTTCGAATAAATCCCTCATGTCATCAGCTAGGTTAAAGTTCCCGTTCGCAACCGATCTGTTCCGGTTTTGTGACCACACCAAATAGATGGTCGATCCTGGCCTGTATTCCCACCTGACGACCATATTCGACAAAAACTCCTTCACATTAAAATCGGGCTGATCGAAACTGTAGAGATTATTTCCTGCCTGATCCGAAATGAGGTATTGTTCTGCAGCGTCATTATAAGCAAGTTCATTTCCGGTAAAATGGCGAAACCGATCGGTATAATTATCGGCCCTTCCATTGGTGATTTTCTTGAATTCGGTATATTTTCCGCTCGAAAGAAATGGTTGTCCCCAATATTGAATACTTAAGTCTGGCGTAATATTGTAGTTCACCCGCAATGATGCACTGAACGTTTTCTGGTGAATCCGGGCAAATACATAATCCGTCTTGTTATTATATTCCTGTTGCGTCACATATTGAAGCTCGTCTTTATTATCCGTATAACCCGGCGTCAGCGTAATTTTCAGACTTTTGGAAGGACGGTAACCCAATACAACACTATAATTAATCATTTGCTTCGAATTTTTCTGATTTCCCCGCATTGCCATAAATTCAATTTCGGTTGTCAGCTTTTTTTGCTCATTCGAGGCAAGCGCAAGCCAGATATTTTTGGTTCCGGTTAGCTTCATAGCAGGACCTCCCCTCAACTCGGTTGTGGAAAGAGTTGCGCCGTTAATATTCGTGCCGAAATGAAGATACCAATAGTTTTTAAACTGGGTATGTGCATTGATATTTCCACCAGGACCGGTTGATTCTCCCGCAAAATTCCATTCCGTCCATTGGTTAAAATTCAGATTCATATCACGGAAAATCGAGAATGGTTCAAATATCCAGTAACCTACCCAAATAACTTCCAGAATATTATCAGCCTGACGCATATATCCCACATCATTCAATTCAAGTCCTGGAGATTTCCATGCAGTGGCTCCCATAAATTTAAGTTTGCCCCCCATTTTGCCAATCACAATTTTCCCCCCTTGACCTGCAAGGCTCGTACGGGTTGAATCGAATTTGAGGTGAGTGGCATCGGGACGTTGAAACGCATGAATCCAGGATTTTTGCGTATTCGTGATCGCTTCGGCACTACCATTTACTTTGCTAAAATACGAACTCAAATCTAATTCCCAATCTTTGTTGTGCCACTTGTGTACAAAATCAAAACCTCCTGTATAAGCTGATTTATGCAGATAATCAAGCTGGTCTTCCGCAAGATTCCGGTTTACCGAAGTGAACATACCCCCGATCAATGTATTTCCTTTATCGAGGTCTTTTTGCACTCTTCCAATGGTATAATTGGAAAAGGCTCAATCATTTCAGAGTGTTGAGTACCGTTACTGATATGGGCAAACTCCTCGCCTGTCAAGCTTTCAAGCAATCCAACCGACCAACCTTCTTTTGTTTTTCCTGTAATTTTAGCCGCACCCAGAATTTTTGTAAATTCAGGAGCATCAATATATTCATCGTCATTGATATCAGGACTGTAATGAGGCCGGCGACCAATCCGGCGCGAATAGAAAAGGTTATCGGCCGCAAGATCACCGTCTCCAAACATCAGCGGAAAACTCAGGATGTTATTTCCTTCTATAAAAAATGGCCTTTTTTCCTGAAAGAAAGTCTCGTAGGAAGTCAGGTTCACCTGTGAAGGGTCTACCTCCACCTGTCCAAAATCGGGATTGATCGTGAAATCAAGCGTCAGATTATTTGTTATTCCCAGCTTTCCGTCTACCCCGCCACTTAACTGACTATTTTTACCCGATTGCTTGAATGGATTACCAGCCTCTTTTTCATAGCGATCGGTCCTGGCTACTAAGTAAGGCGTTATATCTGCAATTTTTCTGGACTTCAAATTCTTTAGCCCTTTCAGTTCACCATATTGTGATACCCATCCAGCTGTTTTCTTTGAAGAAGGCTGCCAAACACTTATTTCCTGTTTCCTGAAAAGCATCCGTGCGACCTGTAAACCCCAGGTTTGTTCACCATTCCCTTCAAAACGTAACTGAGTCAGCGGAATCCGCATTTCAGCATACCATCCCAATTGATCACGACTTGTTTTGACGAGCCAGATAGGGTCCCAGGTATTGTCCTCGACTTCACCATCATTGCTTACAATGTAATCATTTTTAATACCTGCCGCATTTACCATAAAAGAGAAAGCCGTACGCTTGTCGAAGTATGAATCGAACTGCACGGCTACGAAGTCACCGTCCATTTCATCGCGACGCGAAAGTCGTTGAACAATACTGTCGGGATTTGTATCCCAGGCCTTAAAACCAACATAGATAAAATTCTCGTCGAGTAAGATCGCAAAATCTGTTTTTTGACCGGGGGCCTTCCCTTCAGAAGGTTGGTATTGAATAAAGTCATCCTGCCAATTGGCTTTCAGCCAGGCAGGGTCGTTCAATTTGCCATCAATCGAAATATCAGTTGTATCACATTGCAAGGCATAATATTCTTTTTTTGGCTGATTTTGAGCAATCAGCTGGTTTGCAATAACGGCAAAAATAAAGGTCAATAAAAAAAATCCAGATCTCATTCATATAAGTTTTACAATTAAAGAGACGCTCAAAGTTCAATTCCGTTACACTGATTTAGAAATATTTTTGTTCTTTATATTAAATCCTAACTCAAATCAAGCGATTCCCTTCATTTGACAATTACTCTGCAATTTGAATATTTGACTTTAGATTTCCAAACCTCGTTAATACATCTAAATATCAATATTATAAGATCTACATTCGAGCACCCATTAATTATTTCGGCTTTTTTATCCTATTCAGAGGGTAAATTATCAGATATTTTACCCCATGCAGAGGGTAAAATATCTGATAATTTACCCCTTTGCTTTTAAATCTAATTGAATTTTGCTATTTTTGATACAAATTTAAAGGCCATGAAACGTAGGAAGCTATTCGAAGATTTACAGGCTCACCTCTTGAAAAAAGAATTTTCAATCATCACCGGGGCACGGCAAACAGGAAAATCAACCTTGTTGAAACAATTGGAGATTTATTGCAGGGAAATGGAGATTCCGGTTGTTTTTCTGAATCTTGAAAATAAAACAATACTTGCTGAATTGAATGAGAATCCCTTGAACTTGTTGAAATTCATTTCTGTACCAAATACAAGAACAGTGGCACTGGTCGATGAGGTTCAATACATGGATGATCCTTCCAATTTTCTAAAGCTCTTACATGATGATCATTCAGAACAAATCAAAGTGGTGGCAACAGGAAGCAGTGCCTTTTACATAGATAATCAGTTCAAGGATTCGCTGGCAGGAAGAAAAAAAATATTTCAATTAAACACTTGTACATTTGATGAGTATCTTGAATTAAGCGGCAAATCAGATCTCAGGGAAGAAAAAGATCTTTTATTAAAAAACATTGATTTCAAAAGTACACTCATTGACTACCTTCGTGTTGAATGGGAATCGTATATGATATATGGTGGTTATCCGGCCATTGTAACAGAGCCCGATAAACAGGAAAAGATGAATCGGTTAAAAGATATCAGGGACTCCTTCGTAAAAAGGGACATTTTGGAGTCGGGTGTCATAAATGAAACCGCATTTTACAATCTTTTCAGGATTTTAGCAGGTCAAACTGGTGGAATGGTCAATGTCAATGAACTTTCATCTACCTTACGCATTAAGAATGAAACGGTCGATAACTTCCTTACAATCATGCAAAAGTGTTTTCATATTGCGCTTACAAAACCGTTTTTCCGCAATCTGAGAAAAGAGTTGGTTAAGATGCCCAAAGTATTTTTGCTTGACACCGGGTTAAGAAACTGTTTGTTGAATAATTTTCAACCACTGGCTGTTAGAACAGACAAAGGTGAATTATGGGAAAATACCGTTTTTAGAATTCTTGCTGACAAAATTGGTACGGATGCAATTCAATATTGGCGGACAAGTGCTGGAAATGAAGTTGATTTTGTACTTTCGGATAATGAACGATTAAATGCTATTGAGGTGAAATATGACATTAACCAAGTGAATCTGAATAAATTTAAGTTATTTACAGAAAATTATCCCAATATTCCGCTTCAGTTCTTCTGGTTGAATCCGTTTGATCAGGATTTTTTCCGCAGAATTTATTTAAATATATAACTTATGAAACTAAAATCATTTTTGGTAGTTGCCTTGATACTTCTGGCAACAGGTATTCTTCAAGCAAAGCCTCAGTTTGGCAGATCATTCCTTTTTAACGAAGGTTGGCGGTTTAACCTGTCGGATGTTAAAGATGGTGCTCTGTCTGGTTTGGATGATTCGAAATGGAGATTGCTCAATCTTCCTCACGACTGGAGCGTCGAAGGGGTATATAGTCCGGATAAAGCCAGCGCGACTGGTTATCTTCCTGGTGGGATTGCCTGGTACCGAAAAACTTTTACAGTACCGGAATCAGAGAAAGGGAACAACGTATACATCTATTTCGAAGGTGTTTATAATCATAGTGAAGTCTTCATAAACGGGCAATCCGTTGGCAAACGGCCAAATGGCTACATCTCGTTTATGTACGATCTGACACCCTTTTTGAAATATGGTGAGGAGAATCTGATCTCAGTACGCGTCGATCATTCACTGGATGCTGACTCCCGCTGGTATTCCGGATCGGGAATTTACAGAGACACTTATCTTGTTTATTCTTCCCCCGTACATATCGATTTATGGGGAGTTTACTTCAAAGCCAGCAACATTACCGATAAAAAAGCAGTGGTTTCAGTCGAAACAACGATAAATAATAGTCTTGCTTCTGGTACGAATGTGAAAATATCACACGAGATCATTGATCCTGTATCAGGAAAAGTTGTTGCCAAAGGTTCAAAAAATCTGGAGGTTGGCGCTAAACTCAAAGGAACAATCAAACAAACAATCACTGT
>Ga0209430_1002287_pt1 | contig 12525 bp, 8 predicted proteins | sample BarGraIncub1133A_FD_184504 | JGI IMG/M metagenome (GOLD analysis project Ga0209430, IMG submission 184504) | Arctic peat soil microbial communities from Barrow, Alaska - Barrow Graham LP Incubations 11-33A (SPAdes) (version 2) | ecosystem: Environmental > Terrestrial > Soil > Wetlands > Peat... | reverse complement strand
GATTTGGTCACTGCCGGTAATTACGCAGTCCGTACCCTTCAGCGTTTTCTTAAGGTTTCGTTTGTTCTTTTGGGGAACAGAATACATGAAGTTTTGATTGACAAAGGATTCCACACGATTCATTTTTAGTGGATGCTTGCCTGAAGTGGTAGGTTCTGGTCGCTTTTTGATCCGGTATTTCCATTTCAGATAGAATGCCTTTAAAAAGCCGAAGAAGGTATGATCCTCCACTGGAAAGTAGCTCAGCATGTAGGTTTCAAAGCCCATGGAGTGAATCTTCCGATACAATGCGTACGCCTGAAGATTGGTACCATAATTGTAACTTCCATTCCAGGTAACTATACCTACTTTCTTGATCATTCTTAGCTAATTAGAATGCCAAATTACAAACAATCAGTCAATCATGCAAGTTGCTACAGGATTTGAAACCGACCGTTCATGATTTTTTTGCAGTATCGTCGAGTGTATCAACTTATTATGAAAAACTCGCATTTGTAAGAATCGGAAGCATTCTTTACCTTTGACGTTTCCTGTTGCGTTGGTTTTACTGACGAAGCGTAGAATCCGTTTTTAACGGGAGATGTATTCTTTCATACTGAACAAAATCATGGAAATAAAGCTAATAGCTGTTCTGTTAACATGTTTCAACCGCAAGGAGAAAACACTTCAATGCCTTGAAAGTGTTTTTGCCCAGAGGATGCCAGAAGGAGTTCAGGTACAGGTGTTTTTGGTAGATGATGGCTCGAAAGACGGAACGTCCGATGCTGTCGGGTTGGAGTTTCCGCAAGTAAAAATTGTTAAGGGTGATGGGAATCTGTTTTGGGCAGGAGGAATGCGCAAGGCTTGGAGTGTGGCCTTAAAAATAGGTAAATTCGACTATTTCTGGTTGGTCAATGATGATACGGTAATGCGTCCGGATGCTTTGGAAAATCTTTTGAAAGCGGATATCTATGCCAAGGAAGTGTTCGGGAAGTCTGGTATTTATTCTGGCAGTACCCTGGATCCTTCAACCGGTTTGCATTCCTACGGGGGAGAAAAGCTAAAAAGAGAAGATAACTATGCAGCGGATCCAGTTTTGCCAAATGGGACCTATCAATCGTGCGAGTTCACCAACGCCAACATCTTGCTTGTTCCGCGTTCAGTTGTTGAAAAAATTGGAATTTTCTCAGACAAATACATCCAATCCATCGCAGATTATGACTATTCGATGCGGGTGGTTCGGGCGGGACTTCCTGTCCTTATTTTGCCTGAATATGCTGGAACTTGTGCGTATGACCACACCAAATTTGAAGAAGCTGACATTCCTCCTTTAAAAAATCGCATCAGGAATTTGTACGGCCCCAAAGGCTATTCCTATAAAGAATTCTTGTATTTTGTCAAAACATTTTTTCCGAAAAGGTATCTGAACACCCTCGTAACTTTTTGGATCCGAACGCTATTCCCTACTTTCTGGAGGCGTTGGAAAAACAAAGCGGAGAAATAAAAAGTCTCTTGGACCTGTTTATGAATTCCGGGCGCATTACTAAATTCCTATACGGAATCGACGATTCCTCACTGCTTGCGGCGAGAAGCTTCAATACTACTCCAAATGACGGAGCAAGAAACGGTAAATCCCTAAAAATTTGGCGATTTTAACGGATAAAACTCTCCAGAGTGCTTTATGGGTAAATTTTTGGAAGGCTTTTCGAATGCCTTCGTCCACTGACTCCAAGGGTATCAGCTTGGGCAACACGGTGGGAAACGAAACACCCAGGTTCGTTTTCATGGCTTCTCCGTTATAATGCACACCCGATCCGTCCCTGCCGATGTTTTGTGTTAAAGAGTTAACTGGCATCACTGTATGCATCCCACTTTTCCATAGACCATACGAGACCCTCAAGTCCCATATTTCGGGATCCTCTTTGAAAGTTCTCAACCAATCTTCACCATGTTTGGCAAATTCTTCCCGAATTTTTGGATCCGTCAAATCCCGTTTTATTTCCTCCGGGTCGACCGAAATCTTTTCCCAGGCCTTTTTCCAGGTTCCCCAACCCCAAGCGCAGGAGCGGCTTAATAAATAAACGTCGTCCTTATAGTACGATGGCATTTTGAAGGCAGAACGATAGGCACCGATACAGAAGATGTTCTCCTGTTTTTCGTAAAAGTCAAGCGCCTGGTTCATGTAATCGAGAAACAGCGGGGAGGTTAGAATATCGTCCTCGACAATGATGCAACGGTCATGAAGCGAAAGAATGTAGTTGATGGCAGAAAGGACGGATAAGCTGCAGCCTTTATTTGTTGGGCTTTCATGAATAGTAATTTCTTTGAACCCATCTGCCTGCCGGATGATGTTTCGTACTTCGCTGACGGATGCATCATCCTTTGGGCCTCTGGAAGCATCCGAGAAAATGTGCAACTCACTTTCGATGGCCAGTGGGTTGTTTTTCAATGCTTCCAAAACCTGTCGTGTGTGGTCTGGACGATTGAAAACAATCAATACTATGGGAGATGGTTTAAACATGAGTTGAATTTTAGGGCTATTCAGCCGAAGATGGTTTTTAAAACAATTTCGGTTCCTCCACTGCCTTTTTTAACCATTTCACCGGCCATTTCACCGGCATTGATTCTTGTCTTATCGTTCGAAATCCAGCCCTCCAAAACTGCGACCAAGGCTTCTTCTGAGTCAATCGATTCAGCCCCGCCACAGGCTATCAATTCTTTTGCTTCGTGAAATTTGGAAAAATTGGGCCCAAAGATTACTGGAATACCGTAAACTGCGGCTTCCAACGTGTTATGAATCCCAGCTCCGAATCCTCCGCCAATATAGGCGATGTTGCCATATCGGTAAATGGATGAAAGTAATCCGAAGCAGTCTATGATGAGGCAATCACACGATGTTATATTCTCGGGGCTGGTTTGTGTATAACGCTGAAAAGGTCGTTTTAATTGCGCTTCGATCGATAAAAGATGCTCCTCGTGTATTTGATGGGGGGCGATAATCAGCTTCAATTCCGGATGTTCGTTGAAATAGGGTATGAAAAGCGCTTCGTCTTTGGGCCAAGAGCTTCCGGCAATCAGTACTTTGCCTTTGGCACTATTGGCAAAAGCCTCGGCGATGGGCAAATCTTTTGCAATCGCACGGATCTCGAGCACCCGGTCAAACCGGGTGTCTCCAGAAATGCTCACATTCTCTGTTCGTCCGATGGATTTAAGCAAATCGATGGAGGTTTGGTTTTGGACAAACAGATGCGTGAACGAACTCAGCATGCGACGGTAAAATGGTGCGTAATTCTTGAAAAATAATTGTTCCTGCCTGAATATGCCTGAAACCAGATACGTGGGAATCTGTCGGTGTTTGAGCGCCGTCAGGTAATTGGGCCAGAATTCGTATTTGATGAAAAAGGCCTTCTTGGGCTGAACCAGGTTCAGAAATTGGCAAACGTTAAAAATGGTGTCGAAAGGTAAGTAACAAATCAGGTCTGCTCCAGCATAATTTTTCCGGACTTCGTAGCCTGAAGGGGAAAAGAAGGTAAGCAGAATACTATACTCAGGATGCTCTTTCCGAATACGCTCCATGATGGGACGGCCTTGTTCAAATTCTCCGAGGGAGGCGGCGTGAAACCACAGCCAAGGCTTGGAATGATCGATTCCATCGCGCAAAATACGCCATGTATTCCTATGCCCGACTACCATTTTCCGTGCTTTCTTATGGAAAAGTGATACTAAACGGAAAAGATAAACGTAAAGCAAAAAGCCGAGTTGGTACATGCTTACTAAGTTAGTTCAAAATTTCGATGGCCTTGCGAAGACGAAGCAGTGTTTCTTCCTTTCCGATCATTCCGGCAATGTCAAACAAATGAGGTCCTTTTGATTCGCCGACCAACGATAAACGGAACGCATTCATGACGGCGCCCATTTTGTATTCTTTTTGAGCGATCCAATCTAGGACAATCGGTTCCATCACTTCGGGTGTAAAATATTGAATATCATTCAGAATAGGGATTAATTCGTTCATCAGTCCGCCCGTCTCCGGTTTCCAGAACTTCTGAACATTCTTTTCGGTGTAGGTTTCTGGGCGTTTGAAGAAAAAGAAGCTCTGATCCCACAATTCGGTGACGAAACCAACGCGTTCCTTAATGTATCCGATAGCTTTGGCAACATAGTTTTTTGAAAAACAAGCACCGTTGAAATCGGGAATATCGGTTTCAGAAGTGGTACAAATGGTTGCGTTTTTCAAGATTTCATCGAATAAAACGGCCAGTTCCTCATTTGATTTCTTTTGCAGGTATTGGGTGTTGAACCACTTTCCTTTTTCATAATCGAATTTGGCGCCGCTCTTGCTGCAGCGTTCCAGGGAAAACAACTCGGTGAGCTCTTCGAGGGAAAGCAATTCCTGTTCCGTGCCTGGGTTCCAGCCAAGCAAGGCAAGGAAATTCACGACTGCTTCGGGAAAATAACCAGATTCACGGTAACCGGAGCTTTTTTCGCCTGTCTTGGGGTCCGTCCAGTCGCAGGGGAAAACCGGGAAACCCAACTTGTCGCCATCACGTTTGCTCAATTTACCGTTGCCATCCGGTTTGAGCAATAAGGGAAGATGAGCAAAGGCAGGCATGCTGTCTGTCCATCCAAATGCCTGATAAAGCAGGACGTGAAGCGGGGCTGAGGGCAGCCATTCCTCTCCACGTATGACGTGTGAGATTTCCATCAGATGGTCGTCCACGATGTTGGCCAGATGATATGTGGGCAGTTGGTCTGCCGATTTAAAGAGGACCTTGTCGTCCAAAACGGTGGAATTGACGCGGACTTCTCCGCGGATAATGTCGTTGACCAAGACAGTTTCATTGGGATGAATCAAGAAACGAACCACATAATTTTCACCATTGGAAATGCGACTTTGAACTTCCTCAACAGAAAGCGTCAGTGCGTTTTTAAGTTGAAGCCTGGTGGAAGCGTCGTATTGGAAATTACTGATTTCACCGCGTATTTTCTCCAGTTCTTCGGGCGTATCGAAAGCCATGTAGGCCTTACCATCGGCCAGTAACTGGTTTACATAAATTTTATAAGTGTCCCCCCTTTCGGACTGACGGTATGGAGCATATTCTCCACCGCGGTCAACCCCTTCGTCAAACGGAATACCCAGCCAGTTTAGAGCGTCAATGATGTATTCTTCAGCTCCGGGGACAAATCGCTGGGAGTCGGTGTCCTCGATGCGAAGGATGAAATCACCACCGTTTTTTTTGGCAAACAAGTAGTTGTACAAGGCTGTGCGGACACCACCGATATGGAGCGGGCCTGTTGGGCTGGGAGCAAAGCGGACCCGTACACGTTTGGTTTCAGACATAGAGGATTGTTCAATTGGTTTTCAGCCTGCAAAAGTACGCTTTTTTAATAATTTATTTTGTACTTTTATACACAAACAACGGAGATATGAAACGGAAAAAATTCAAAGAGAATTTGTCCCAGAACCTGCTAAAAGTCACCTTCTTTATGGTGGCTGCGGCATTGATCGTTCAGTCCTTTCCGCGTGAAGGCCGTTTTCGCTACAATTTTCAGGAAGGCAAACCTTGGCGGTACGGGCTAATGACTGCTCCTTACGATTTCCAAATTTATAAGACGGATGAGGAAATTAAGGTTGAGACGGACAGTGTCATGCTAGGTTTCAAACCCTACCTGAGAATGGACACTTCTGTATCTGAAACTATCCAGCGCAAGCTTCAAAAAGATTTCTTACAGACATTTCGCGATACTATTCCGTCCCAATACCTCGGCTTTCTTACCAAAAGGCTGGCAGAAATCTATGCTACAGGTGTCGTGTCAGCCTCCGATCATTCTTCCTTGGTGGCGGACTCTGTAGAATATGTGTTGTTACTCAAAAATAGGATGGCCATGGAAAAGCCACTATCCTCCTTCTATACGACGACCGCAGCTTATGCCGCACTGTTTGAGAATCCACCTTTCAATATTCACTCCAACGTACTGAAAACCTGCAAATTAAATAATTACATTCAGGAAAACATGATTCCTGATGAGCGCTCCAATCAAAAAGCCAAAGCTACTTTCGAAAAACAGGTTTCGCAGACGGAAGGACTTGTACAGCGGGGTGAACGCATCATTGACCGTGGAGAGATCATTTCTCCGGCCAACTTCCGAATTCTTTGCTCGCTAAAAAAAGTGGCTGAGGTTCGATCCGTCTCAACCGGCGGTAGCGGAGTGTTGATTGGTCAACTCGTGCTCGTTTTCGGCCTTTTCATCCTGCAATTTCTATTTTTATGGTTCTTCCGCCCGTTTACATACGAACGGAAAGCCAACGTCGTTTTCATACTGATCCTGATTACCGGTATGGTGTTGCTCACCTCGCTGGTCGTCCATACCGGAGGCATCAATGTGTATATGATTCCGTATGCCATCCTGCCCATCATGATCCGGACGTTCTTTGACTCCCGTACCGCTTTGTTCGCCCATATCATCACCGTATTGATTTCATCGACCATTGTGGCATCACCATACGAGTTTTTGTTGCTGCAAATCGCAGCCGGTATGACTTCAGTCTATTCGCTCAAGGATCTGACGCAACGTTCTCAGCTGGTGTTCTGTGCCATTCTGGTTGTGATCACCTACTGCGTGATGTACTTGGGTTTTTCGCTGATCCAGGAAGGATTCGTCAGTAGGGTCAACTGGAAAATGTTCCTGTATTTTCTGGTCAATGGTGGCTTGATGATGACTTCGTATCTGCTGATTTACTTTTTTGAATGGCTCTTCGGGTATACCTCGAATGTGACGTTGGTGGAACTTTCCAATATGAATAATCCCTTGCTGAGGGAGTTTTCGGAAACATGCCCAGGGAGTTTTCAGCATTCCCTTCAGGTTTCCAATCTGGCCACGGCTGCTGCGCAAGAAATCAATGCCAATGTTCAGCTGGCCCGAACCGGAGCGCTTTACCACGACATCGGCAAGATGAGCAATCCGATTTATTTTGGTGAAAATCAGACAGGAGTGAATCCACATGATAAAATGGAGCCGGAAGAAAGTGCTCGTATGATAGCCAGCCATGTTGCAGAAGGGATGAAACTTGCACATAAACATAACCTACCGCTTGTTCTCCGCGACTTTATACGGATGCATCATGGTACCGGCCCTATTCGTTATTTCTACAATGCCTATCGTACGCTGCACCCGGGGGAACCTGTTCCTGCCTATTATTTTTATACCGGTGTGAATCCCACGACCAAAGAAACAGCGATTCTGATGATGGCCGATGCATTGGAAGCTTCTTCAAGGAGTTTGACGGAATTTTCGGAAGAAAACATCTCCAATCTGGTGGAAAAAATTATCAACGCCAAGATTCAGGATGGTGTGTTCAAGGATGTACCCATTACATTTCGGGATATGGAGAAGGTAAAAGCCGTTTTCAAGGCCAAATTACAGTCCATCTACCACACACGAATTCCGTATCCCGAATCACCTGCGACGCAGGAACCCGCTAATTCATAGTGATCAAAAACCGGAACGGATACCGATACGGACGTTCCAAGGTTGCACTTCGAAGCGAGGCGAATTAACAGTTTGGCCGTCCACTTGCAAGTTGCTCCAATCCATTTTGACACTCTGGCGACTAAGGAAGAAGCCGTCCGCTTCTTTCAGTTGCAGGTAATCCCTTTTAAACAAAAGGCTCTGAAACCAGGAGGCATCTGTGAAAAGCTCGTATTGTTTTCCCATACGTACGGAAAAACCGATGGAAGGCTTCAATCCAAAACCAGTTTTACCCGCTTTAAGTACGAGATTCTTCGAATCGAATGTTTTTCCATCTAGCACTAGATTTCCACTGGGATTGCTGAATGAACATAACTCCAGCTTGGAGGTGACGCTGGAAGCGGCCAAGCCAAGGTCCATGAAGATCCAGCGTCCGCTGCGAGCAAGCGAGATCCGATAGGCAGCGCCAAAGTCCATTTGCAGTTGTTCTATCCCGTATAAGGCTGTGGAGACGGTTCCTGTCAGTAACCAATTTTTGTTCAATTCAAAGCGGATTCCATCCATCGTGGAGATTCCGAATGCTGTCGTTTTTACGTCCTGGGCCCCCCATGGGTTCACTCCATAAGTCAGGTCGTGTGTTCCTCCAGCATAGTGAACTGGCAGGTAGGCGATGCCTCCGTCGAAGGTAAACCGTTTGAGGAAAAGTAATGCTTTTTCTTGCTCTGTCAGCTCTTTATTGTAGGTTTTGGTGAGCTGTTTCAACGCTTCATCCTTTTGGTAGCTGAGTGTCGCCTGATTGTTCATCATCTTACTCTGTTCCAGTATGTTGTAATCTTTCCAATAGCTCGAATCGTACGGTTGAGCTTCGATGGACAAAATGTCAGTATAATCGAACTGCTGACTGAACGGTATGGGGGAGATGGAATCCGTTTTAACGGAAGTAGTCACATATTCAATATCCTTATAAATGCGTTTTTTGCTCGCGGTGTTCAACCCATTGGTCTTGTAGTTTATATAGCCAAGATTGTACGTCCCGTTTTGCTCAGTGTATCCAATTTTGACGCTGGTCATGCCGGGAATATATTCCATGTTCGGCAATTGAGCTGCTGCCAGATTGCTGAGTCCTGCCCGCCAGAAGTCAAAACCAACAAAGGCATAGGAGTCTCTGTCAATAAACATTTTTCCCTGAAAGCTGGAGTTTGGCAGCTTCTTATTCTTGAACGACAAGATGTAAATGTTACTCACACTGTCCCTCAAAGAACCAACCAGCTCAATTTTCCAGTTGTTGTATTCCGAAGGTTTAATAAATTCCCAACGGCTGAAAACAATGTCCAAGTCGTTCGGGAAATGCGGACCGCCGTAGAAACGCACATCATTGATGCTGTCGATGCCTGGGAATACGTTCTTCCGTGATTTCTCCACGCGGATTTGTCCGAAATTGATCGTGTTTTTGTACGAATTCTTGTAAACGTCCAGTGCCGCTTCGTTGAAATACAAAAAGGTGCTGTCTTTCAGTCGCTCCGTTTCCCGGTAGAAGCCTTCGCACAAGGTGGGCTCAGTTGGATAATTCTGTGGAATGGCGTTCCATGCTTTCTGCAGAAAATCCTTGCAAAAATCTTTCTGTGTCACTACGACTTCTGCCATCTGATAGCTTTTAGGCTGAAGCAAGATGGTCGCATTTCCCGACAAATCGGTGACGTTTATTGTTCGCGAAGTGTAGCCCATGAACGAAACATTCAAGACTTCATTTGCAGCCGAAGCCGGAAACTGTAAGGTCCAGTCTCCGTCCATGTTGCTAGCAGTCCCGATGCCCAATTTGTTGATGCTTAGGGTTGCGAAAGCCAACGGCTGTCCAGTGACACTGTCTTTGATTTTTCCATGGAGCGCAATCGTTCCGTTTTGTTCAATACCAACATTCGGATTTGCATTAACAGAAATATTCTCTTGTGCAGGGCTTTCAAATGAAGGCAATAAAAGAAAAGCAGACAAAATAAGGCAAAATCGTTTCTTCATACGAGGTTTGGTTTTTACAGGAATGGTCAACTCTGACCATTCCTGTAAAACTTTACCTGCAAAAATACGATTTAATGACCATAGGTATTTTACAATTCTCTGATTTTTATATTTTTATAAGATACTTCGTTCCCATGATCCTGTAATAAAATGTTGCCTTCTGCCGCTTCCCCATAGTTTGGCCATTTAGCAAATTTACTGCAAGCAACCAGCGCCCTCCATATTTGTGTTCCTCGCTCGTATTCCACAATTTTCACATCGTTCAGGTAATGCTCCACTTTATTGCCTTTCACCACAATACGTGCCGTATTGAAAAATCCCTTGTGGAAAGGTTTGTTTTCAGGTGCAGGGATAAGGTCATAAAGCGACCCCAATGTACGATTCCCATTAACACCCAATTTAGCATCAGGATGTGTTTTGTCATCTAAAATCTGGTATTCGCAACCGATGGAAGAACCTTCCCCTTTGTTGGTTTCGGTATCAACAAAATACTTAATGCCACTGTTCGCGCCATCCGTAATCATAAAATCGACCGACAATTCAAAGTTTTTGTATTTTTTAGTGGTAACGATATCGCCTCCATTAATCGATTCCCCACCTGTTGAACCCAGTACTTTTAAAATACCCTTTTCAATAGCCCAACCTTTTTCCGGAAAGGTAGTGCCTTTGGCGCCACGCCAACCTTTTGTGGTTTTTCCATCCCACAACAATTTCCAACCCGTTTTACGTTCTGCATCCGAGAGGACATTATCTTTGACAGCGTACTCTGCCGTTCCGTTCAGCTTTTTAAAACCTTTTAAGTCTTTACCATTTAAAAGCATTTCCCGTTTTTCCTGCGAAAAAGAGCTGAATGATACTGCTAACAGCACGAGCAAAATAATATTCCTTTTTTTCATAGTTGCACTTTCTAAAATTATACCTTATAAAACGGTCTCCATTCTTTACGAGGCTCTGCTCCGACCAGTAATTGATTGGCTAACTCATTGTTGGTAATTTGTTTCGTATTGCGGTCGAAAATGAGCTTCGTATTCAGCTGTTGAGCGAGGACTCCAAGGCAGAAAACCTGACTCAACGGCCCTGCAATTTCGAAGGGTGAACGCGTTTTTTCTTGACCTTTGCAGGCCAAAAGAAAATTTTCAAAATGGTTGGATGGACTTTTTGGCACTTCTGGGAGCCTTGATGCCATCTCTTTAGCTTTGTCTTCGGGAATGATCGACAACGTACTGCCGTGTGTTCCACCTTTAAAAGTCAATTCTTTACTGTAAATGATTTTACCAGGATTGAGCTTTGCTGGCATGATTTTTCCATTACTTGGCGGTGGAATAGTTGGATCAAGTTCCACATTGCCATAACCTTCGGGAACCGGAGGCAGATTATCGAGGCCGTCATACCAGGTTACATCGCAAGCCGGCATGGTGCCACGCTCTGGAAATTTAAACAAAAGGGTCGATGAATAGGGATAAAAGAACTTGTTGTGCCCTTTCTCTTTAATCAAACTAATTTCTGTGGGCAATCCCAAGTCAAGGAACTCGTGGGCAGTATCCAGAATATGGGCACCCCAATCGCCTAACGCACCCATTCCAAAGTCATACCAGCACCGCCATTGTCCGTTAATGTAGTCTTTATTATAGTCGTGAAACTGTTCAGTGCCTAACCAACAATCCCAATCCAAGGTGGAAGGAACCGGCTCGCCAGCTGGCATACTCTTAATAGTCGAATCAAAATTGTGCCAACGTCGCGAATTATTCAAGTGAGCGGTGATGGCAGTGACATCCTTTATAATTCCTGCTTCTTTCCAGGCTTTAAACTGAAAATAATTGGCTTCCGAATGCCCCTGATTGCCCATTTGGGTGACAACCCCATATTTCCTGGCACTACGCATCATCAAGTCCACTTCATTGAACGTATGTGCCATCGGTTTTTCAACGTATACATGCTTTCCCAGCGACATGGATAACATGGTGGCCGGAAAATGACTGAAATCGGGAATTGCAATGACCACCGCATCAATCTGATTGCTCATTTTGTCAAACATTTTGCGATAATCCTGAAATCGAGGTGCATTCGGAAATTGGTTCATAATTTCCAAGGTGTGAGCTGCTCCCATATCGGTATCGCACAACGCCACAATGTTGCAATGGCCTGATTTATAGAAAGCTTTTATTATTTCTGCCGCTCTGTTACCTACACCGATGCAAGCCAGATTTACTTTCTCGTTGGAGCCCACTTTCCGCGGGATAGGATTTTTCGCTGATAATTCGTTTATCAGTGACGGAGAAAAAGCTGCCGTTGCAGTTAGTATGGATAACTGTTTTAGAAAATGACGGCGTGATGATTTGTCATTCAGAGCCATGGTATAAGGTTTTTTTATAGATTTCCACATTGATTATGGTAGATTCGCCGGAATTGTAAAATGAAAGATTGACCCTTTGTTTGATTCACTCTCCGCCCAAATCTGGCCAAGGTGCTTGTCCACAAATTCCTTGCAAAGCACCAGTCCAAGACCATTGGTCGGTTCCCCTTCAGTCCCGGGCCTACCTACATTGGCATCTAACTGGAACAATTGCTCAACCATGGAAGGCTCCATTCCAATGCCATTGTCTGAAACCAAAAATTCGATCTCGCGTTGTCCCATTTCCTGAGCAGTCACCGTGACCTTGCCATTCCTTTTGGTAAACTTAATCGCATTGGAAATTAGATTCCTCAACATAGTTTGAAGCATTTTTTTATCAGCACGCAGTATTAAATCTGGCAAAACATGGAATTCGATATCCACCGACTTCTTTCTGGCCATGTCCGATAATTCGGAAACTGCTTCTTGTATGGCTTCTTCAGCCCTCAGGTCCATTGGTTGAAAATCCACCCTGCCACGTTTCACCAAAGACCATTCCAGCAAGTTTTCTACAAGTGCATACACGTTTTTGGCCATACTGTTGATTTGTTTCATCATTTTGCGCATGACATCGAGATCCCTTATTTCAGAATCTTCAGCAAGAATTTCAGTTAACCCCACCAAAGAGTTGAACGGACTTTTCAGGTCATGGGCAATGATGGAGAAGAACT
>Ga0209430_1002285_pt1 | contig 12531 bp, 12 predicted proteins | sample BarGraIncub1133A_FD_184504 | JGI IMG/M metagenome (GOLD analysis project Ga0209430, IMG submission 184504) | Arctic peat soil microbial communities from Barrow, Alaska - Barrow Graham LP Incubations 11-33A (SPAdes) (version 2) | ecosystem: Environmental > Terrestrial > Soil > Wetlands > Peat... | reverse complement strand
GTCGCTGACTCGACGCAGAACCTGGCGAAGCACGTGCGCCCCGGCATCGAGGCTGTGCAGGTGACGACGGGACGGGACTCCGCCGACTTCGCGATCGTCGAGCGCCTCAGCCCCGGCGACATCGTGGTGACCCAGGACATCGGCGTTGCCGCGATGGCACTCGGCCGCGGAGCCGGTGCACTGAGCCCTCGCGGTCGCATCTTCTTCCTCGCGACCATCGACGCGGAACTCGAGGTGCGTCACGCTGAGCAGCGGCATCGTCGCGCGGGCGGCAGGACCGGGGGCCCGGCTCCCTTCCGTGACGAGGACAGGGAGCACTTCACCGAGCAGCTCGAACGGCTTCTTCGCGAGCGCGGGGTCTGAGCGCCGGAGGCTACAAGGTACCGCGTGTCGGTTACCGTCTGGCAACCGATGGCACTGTCCTTGCACCCGTCCGTATACTGAGCCGTCGGCCGTATACGCACGCAGGAACAGGGAGTCTTTCATGAAGGTCCGCCGCCCCATGCTCAAGTCGCTTGCCGCGGTGCTGGCAGCGCTCCTGTTCGCGATCTCGGTCGGGCCGGCATTCGCCTCCGATCCGGTCGAGCCGACCATCAAGGCCGCCGTGACCCTCAACGGGACGAGCCTCCAAGGGCTGACCGCTGCAGGCGTCCTCGGCGTCGCCCGTGCGCTCACATTCGCCCCCGTGCCGGTGCTTGCTGATGGGCGCGCCTTCTCGCTCGACGTCAACGCGGCGCTGGTGCTCGATACCGATCGCGTCGTCGCCGAGGCGATGGCCGCGGCCGACGGAGATGCGCTCACGCCTCACTACTCGATCTCGTCACCCGCGGTGACGAACCTCACGGCATGGGTCGCCGCCCAGGTCGACCGCAAGGCCGTCGACTCCAAGCGTTCGATCGTGAAGCGCCGTCTGCGCACATCGACGGCGGTCCCGGGCGTGGCGCTCGATCGCGCCACTTCAGCCGCGCTGCTCACCACCACGCTCGGGCAACTGCTTCCATGGGCCCCCGCGGCGACCGTGACCCTGCCCATGACCGTCGTCGCGCCCAAAGTGACCCAGGCGAACATCGGCAAGGCCATCATCGTCTCCCTGCGCGAGTTCAAGGTGCTGCTCTACAACGGCGCGCGGTACGAGAAGGGCTACCGCTGCGCGGTCGGCATGCGCCGGTTCCCGACCCCCGTCGGCACCTTCAAGGTGATCAAGAAGTCCGCTGCCCCCAGTTGGCGCAACCCATACAGCGTGTGGTCGAAGAAGATGCCGAGCGTGATCCGTCCCGGGTACAACAACCCGCTCGGGCTACGCGCGCTCTACCTGAACGCGCCGGGCATCCGGATCCACGGGACGTCCAAGACCTCGTCCATGGGCCACGCTGCCAGCCACGGCTGCATCCGTCTGACCAACAAGACCGTCGTCGACATCTACAAGCGCGTGCCGGTCGGAACGACCGTCTACATCGTCAAGTAGCGCTGCGCCGGTAGGGGCGTCAGCGCCCCTCCTTCGTCCTCACGCAGAGCAGGCACCGCTCCGAGCCGGGTCGTCCGAGCCGGTCGAGGAACTCCAGGTCGAGTCCCGCGCCCTCGAACGTGCCCTCGTCCACTGCTGCGGCCATCGAGCACATGTGGTCGATCTCCTCGGGGTTGAGCCCGATCTCCTTCCAGGCGTCCAGGAGCGGGCACGAGGTCATGCTCAGCACGACGTATCCCTCGCCCTCCTCCTCGACGGAGGGGTTGAACAGTTCGCCGTCGCAGGGTGTTCCCTGGCAGAAGATCTCGCCGACCTCCGCAAGATCGCCGGCATGCGCAGCGGACCGGTACTTCTGACCGACCTCGACGCCGCGGCGGTAGATCGCTCGCTTCATCAGCTCGGTGGCGCGATCGTCACCGAGCTCGTCGGAGAGTTCCTCGTACAGGTACGCATACATGATCGCGCGGTTCTCGAAGGCGGCCCGTGTCTCGGCGCGCGACTGTTCCAGCTCGTCGTCGAATCCCGTGTCCTCGTTGTGAGCCATGAAGGTCTCCTTGGCTTGTCGGGGTCGGCGAAGTGCGGACCCGCGGGGTGAGTCGTGAGGCGATTGTAGCCCCCTAGGGAAGGGGGTATCGGGCCGGCAACGGCGAACGCGATCGCCTTGACCGATCGCTAGGCACCTAGTAAATATGGTTAGGTACCTAGGCGATTCGATAGGAGGTCCCATGGACCGTTCCGTGGCGCACCCCGATCATCTTTCATACCGCGTGAAGCGACTCTACCTGCTCTTCGCGCAGCGGATCGATGATGGGCTCAAGCCCTACAGCATCGGGCGGAGCCAGTACCAGGTCCTATCCCGCGTCGCTCGCGCGGGAACGCTCACTCAAAAGGACCTCCAGCAGACCCTGCAGATCGAATCGGCCACGCTGACCTGCATCGTCGACGCGCTCGTGGCCAAGGGCTGGCTCGAGCGGTTGGAGAGCGCGGAGGACAAACGGGTCCGCGTGCTGCTTCTCACGGACGATGGCCGGGACAAGTTGGTTCGCATCCCCGACCCGTACGAAGGTGTCGAGTCACGCATGCTGTCCGGGGTACCCGTGGAGGACCGCGCGACTGCGCGCGCCCTCTTGGAAACGATGATCCTCAACCTAGAAGACCGGAGCTGATCTCTATCGTGTCAAGGCGAGCCAAGTCCGTCCGGCATCGTCGCGGCGCAGCCGTGACCCTGCAGTTGCACGCCCACCGTACCTTCAGGTCCTTGCGGGTACGCAACTACCGGTTGTACTTCACCGGCCAGATGATCTCGCTCTGTGGCACGTGGATGCAGATCGTCGCGCAGGCGCTCCTCGTCCTGCACCTCACGCATTCGGGTACGGCGCTGGGGCTCGTGATCGGCCTGCAGTCCGTGCCCTTCCTGCTCCTCGCTCCCTACGGTGGCCTGCTTGCCGACCGGGTCTCGAAGCGCAAGCTGCTTGTCGTCACCCAGTCTATTGCAGGCGTGCTCGCGCTCACGCTCGGCGCGCTCGTCGCGACCGGATCGATCCGCCTGTGGATGGTCTATGTCCTTGCGGTCGGACTCGGCATCGTCAACGCCATCGACAACCCGACCCGGCAGACGTTCGTACACGAACTCGTGGGCAGTGCACAGCTCCGCAACGCGGTGACACTCAACTCGATCATCGTCAATCTCAGCCGCGTCATCGGCCCGGCGATCGCAGGCGTGATCGTGGCCCAGTTCGGGCTCGCACCGTGCTTCATCGCCAACGGGCTGTCGTTCGGCGCGGTCTTGGCCTGTCTGTTCATGATGACCGACCGTGACCTGATCAAGGCCAAGCGGGTCCCCCCGGCGAAGGGCCAGCTGCGCGCGGGATTCGCATATGCGTGGAAGACGCCGGTCGTACGCGACGTGCTCATCATGATGGTGCTCGTCGGCACACTTTCCTACGAGTTCACGGTCACTCTTCCCCTCTTGGCCGACGTGACGTTCAACGGGGCTCCATCGGCGGTGGCCGGCGCCGTCGCGCTCCTGATGTCGGCGATGGGGGCCGGTGCGGTCGTCGGGGGTCTCGCGACCGCCGGGAAGCGCACCGCCGCCATGGGATCGCTCGCGATCGGCGCCTTCGGGTTCGGGATCGCGATGCTGATGGTCGCCGCCTCGCCTTCGATCGGATGGGCCGCAGCGGGGATGGCCATCGTCGGCTACTTCTCGGTATCGTTCACCGCGCTCACCAACACGATCCTGCAGACCTCGAGCACCGCTCGGATGCGCGGACGCGTCATGGCGCTGTGGGCCATGGCGTTCATGGGCACGACGGTCGTCGGCGGCCCCGCCATCGGCTGGATAGGGCAGAATATCGGTCCCCGGTGGAGTCTCGCGGTAGGAGCGCTCGCGTCCGTGATCGCCGGCGTCGTTGGTCTGAGGTCGGCGAGGTCTCACTCCGACGGCGTGGCCGCACTTCCCGTGCCCATCGGCCGACAGATCGAGGAATCCGCATGAGTCCGCACGCGTCGGCAGGCCAGTCCGCAAACCAAGATGACGGAGGCACGATGCTCTATCGCAAGATCGGCACGACCGGCGTGGAAGCGTCCGTCCTCGGATTCGGCTGCATGCGCCTTCCGGTGATCGGTGGCAGGCCCGAGGCGATCGACTACCCGCTCGCCACCGAGATGCTCCACCACGCGATAGAGAACGGGGTGAACTACGTCGATACGGCGTACTTCTACCACGCCGAGCAGTTCGGCCAGCCCGGCCAGAGCGAGCCGTTCGTCGGCGAGGCACTCTCGGGCGGATGGCGCGAGAAGGTCAACCTCGTGACCAAGCTGCCGCAGCAGCTCATCAAGACACGCGACGAGATGGACCGCTTTCTCGACATGCAGCTCGAGCGGCTTCAGACCGACCACGTCGATTTCTACCTCATCCACGGCATAGGCGGCGAGTCCTGGGACCGCATGGTCGGTCTGGGAGTCACGGAGTTCCTGGACGCGGCGCGAGCCGATGGGCGCATCCGATTCCCCGCCTTCTCCTTCCACGGCCAGGCCGCCGACTTCCCGCGGATCATCGACTCCTACGACTGGGCGTTCGGCCAGATCCAGTACAACTACATGGACGTGGACTATCAGGCCGGAGAGGCCGGACTGCGCTATGCGGCCGACAAGGGCGTGGGTGTTGTGGTGATGGAGCCGCTCAAGGGTGGCAAGCTCGCGGCGAACCTGCCGAACGAGATCCTGGGCATCTTCGACGGTTCCCCGGTGAAGCGGACCCCGGCCGAGTGGGCGCTGCGCTACGTGTGGAACCAGCCCGGGGTCTCTCTGGCTCTCTCCGGGATGAGCACGCTGGAGCAGGTCGAGGAGAACCTCGCGATAGCCGAGCGGGGTGTCGCGGATTCGCTGAGTGCCGAGGAACTCGCCTTCTTCGTCGAGGCGCGGACCGCCATGCAGGCGAGGACTAAAGCGGACTGCACCGCGTGCCGCTACTGTCAGCCGTGCCCGGCTGGTGTGGAGATCCCCCAGGTGCTCGCTTCGCTCAATGCCGCCGCCGTGTGGGATGACGCGAACCAGTGGCTCTCGGGCTATACACAGGTGAAGGGTGGGGCTTCGCTGTGCACTGAGTGCGGCCAGTGCGAGCAGATATGCCCGCAGGGGCTGCCGATCCGCGAACACCTGAGGGACGCTGCAGCGCTGTTCGGGCGATAGCGTAGGATGCGCGCGACCTGCTCCGATGCCGCCGCGGGAACGCACCGCGGCGGCATTTCGGTGTAATCTTCGCCTACGCGCGCGCAGGTGCGCGCAGCAGGGCCCGCCGTTCAGGGAAGGGACGCGCCATGGCATCGGAGAACCGAATGGGCGAGAAGGTCGCCACCGTCCGGGAGTCGCTCGGTCTCACGCGCGAGGACCTGGCGGAGCGCAGCGCCTGTGACGTAGCAGTCATCGCGAGCATCGAGGCCGGGGAGATCGTCCCGTCGCTCGCGCCACTCATCAAGATCTCGCGCGCTCTCGGGGTCCGCCTCGGCACGCTGCTCGACGACGATACCCACGTCGGGCCCGTGGTGACGCGATCCAACCAGGCCGCAGAGGTGGCTCGCCTCAAGTCGCTCGAGACGGGCGGCACGGGCAGCGGCACGCTGGACTTCTTCTCGCTTGCGGCCGGCAAGACCGCGCGCCACATGGACCCGTTCCTCATCGACGTCCACCCCGCCGACGGCAAGGCGCTCTCCGCCCACGAGGGCGAGGAGTTCCTCATGGTGCTCTCCGGCTCGTTGGACGTGGCGTACGGCAAGGACACCTTCGTTCTGGGCGTGGGCGACAGCATCTACTACGACTCGATCGTGCCGCACCAGGTGAGGGCCGCCGGAGACGAGCCGGCCCGCATCCTGGCCGTCGTCTACACCCCGGCCTAAGGCGGTGCACATGGCCCTCCACACCGAGCTCACGATCGGGCAGTACTTCGAGCAGCAGGCCGCCGCGCTGCCCGACAACGATTTCGTCGTCTATCCCGATCGCGCCCTGCGCTGGACCTACGCCGAGTTCGACCAGCGGTGCGACCGTCTCGCCAAGGGGTTGCTCGCGATCGGTATCGGGAAGGGCGATCACGTCGGCATCTGGGCGCGCAACGTGCCCGACTGGCTCACGTTCATGTTCGCCACGGCCAAGATCGGTGCCGTGCTCGTCACGGTGAACCCGGTCTACAAGAGCCACGAACTCGCGTACGTCATCGAGCAGTCGGACATGAAGGCGCTCGTGATCATCGACGCGTTCCGCGACGTGGACTACGTGCAGATCGTGCGCGAACTGGTCCCCGAGGCGGCGACGCAGGAGCGCGGGCGTCTGAGCGCGCCGAAGTTCCCGATGCTCAAGTCACTCATCTACATGGGCCCGGAGAAGCACCGCGGCTTCTACAACGTGCCCGAGCTGCTCGTGCTCGGCGAGCATATGCCCGACGAACCGCTCCGCGAACTCACCGCGTCGCTGCACGCCGACGACGTCGTCAACATGCAGTACACGAGTGGCACGACCGGCTTCCCCAAAGGCGTCATGCTCACGAGCCGCAACATCCTCAACAACGGCTTCTGCATCGGGGAGCGCCAGAAGCTGACGCCGGCCGATCGCGTGTGCCTGCCGGTGCCGCTGTTCCACTGTTTCGGCTGCGTGCTCGGGGTCCTCGCGGTCCTCACACACGGCGCCACCGCCGTCATGGTGGAGAGCTTCGATCCGCTGCTCGTGCTCGCCGCCGTCCAGAAGGAGCGCGCGACCGCGCTCTATGGTGTGCCGACGATGTTCATCGCGGAGCTGGCCCACCCGATGTTCGAGATGTTCGACCTCACGAGTCTGCGCACCGGCATCATGGCCGGTTCCCCGTGCCCGGTCGAGACGATGAAGCAGGTCATCGACAAGATGCACGCATCCGAGCTGACGATCTGCTACGGCCTCACGGAGACCTCCCCGGTCTTCACGCAGACGACGACCGACGACACCCTCGAGCGCAAGTGCGAGACGATCGGCCGGAAGCACGACGAGGTCGAGGTGCGCGTCATCGACCCCGAGACGGGCGAGGACTGTCCGCCCAACGTGCCGGGCGAGCTGTGCTGTCGTGGATACAACGTCATGAGGGGCTACTACAAGATGCCCGAGGCGACAGCAGCCGCCATCGACGCCGACGGCTATCTGCACTCCGGAGACGTCGGCACGGTGGACGAAGACGGTTACTACCGCATCACTGGGCGGATCAAGGACATGATCATCCGCGGGGGAGAGAACATCTACCCGCGCGAGATCGAGGAGTTCCTTTACACGATGCCGGGCGTCGAGGACGCGCAGGTCGTCGGTGTCCCGGACGCGAAGTACGGCGAGGTCGTCGGTGCGTTCGTCCGCCGCTCGGCCGGGTCCGACATCACCGAGAGTGACGTCCAGGAGTACGCCCGTGCGCGCATGGCGCGCTACAAGGCGCCGAAATACGTGTTCTTCGTGGACGAGTTCCCGATGACGGCCTCGGGCAAGATCCAGAAGTACAAGTTGCGCGAAATGGCGAAGGAGATGCTCGGCATCGACGCCGAGGTGTTCGCGAAGTAGGCGGCCTCGCGCGCTGCCGACGGTGGACTGCGGCGGCATCCCGAGTTGTTATCATGCGAAAACGTCACACAGGCACCGGGAGGCGCGCGAATGCATGAGATCCGCTGGCACGGGCGCGGGGGTCAGGGCGCGGTCACCAGCGCGAAGATCCTGGCGGACGCCGCCTTCCGGAGCGGTTTTGCAGGGGTCACCTCGCAGCCGTCCTTCGGCGCCGAGCGTCGTGGGGCGCCGATCACCGCATCCACGCGATTGTCGGACGAACCGATCCGCATCCTGTCGCAGGTGACCGAACCCGACATCATCATCGTGCTCGACGACTCGCTGCTCGCGGTCGCCAACGCCACGGCGGGGATGCGGGAGGGCGGCACGGTCATCGTGAACACCACGCAGTCTGCATCCGCGTTGGGCCTGCGTTCCGACCTCCGGGTCGTGACCAGTGACGTGACCGGGGCCGCCCAGGCGGCCGGCCTGATAGTCGGAGGCCAGCCGATGGTCTCCACGGCCATCCTCGGTGCGGTCGCGCGGGCGACCGGGCTGGTCACCATGGAGAGCGTCGAGGAGTCCATCGCCCACGTCTTCTCCGGCTCGGCCGCCAAGAAGAACATCGACGCGGCGCGGATCGCTTACGAATGCACGAGCGTGGAGGCGGGGGCCAGATGAGTGAGGATGAGATCTCGATGTCACGGCCGTCGGTGGGGGAGGCCGGGCGCACGGGAGACTGGCGCAACAGCCGCCCCATCGTGGAGTCGGCGATGTGCCTCGCGGTGAAGCAGGGGAAGGTCACCTGCCAGATCTGCTGGGCGTACTGCCCGGATGGATGCATCACGCGAAGCATCGGTCCGGTGATCGACCTCACGTACTGCAAGGGCTGCGGTATCTGCGCTCAGGAGTGTCCTGCGGGCGCCATCACGATGGTCCCGGAAGCCGAGCACGGCGTGTGCGCGCTCGACGAGACTTCTGAGGGGGAGCTGTGAGCACCATGTCCGTCATGACGGGGAACGAGGCCGCGGCTACGGCTGCGAAGCTCGCCCGCGTACAGGTGATCGCCGCCTACCCCATCACCCCGCAGTCCCCCGTGGTCGAGACGCTCTCCGCGTGGGTCGAGTCGGGAGAGCTGCCGGCCGAGTTCGTTGCGGTCGAGTCGGAGCACTCGGCGCTCACTGTCTGCATCGGCGCTTCCACGGTGGGCGCGCGGGTGTTCACCGCGACGAGTTCCAACGGGCTCGCCTACATGAATGAGCAGGTCTGGTGGGCGGCCGGAGCGCGGCTGCCGATCGTGATGTGCATCGCCAACCGAGCGCTGGCGGCTCCCTGGAACGTGCTCAACGACCAGCAGGACTCGATGTCGGAGCGCGACGCCGGATGGATCCAGCTCTACTGCCGTGACAATCAGGAGATCCTCGACACGACCATCCAGGCCTACCGCATCGCGGAGCGCCTGCACGTCCCGGTCATGGTCTGCTACGACGGGTTCCTTCTCTCGCACACGATGATGCCGGTGAGCGTGCCGAACGCCGAGTCGATCGATGCGTTCCTGCCGCCGCTGGCCGCGCCGCTCACGGTCGTCGACACGGCGGACCCACGCAACATCGGCCCCGTTGTGATGGCCGACCCCCGCGCCGATCAGACGGGCGTCGTCCGTCCCGGCTATATGGAACTGCGCGTGATGCACCAGCGCGCGCTGCTCGAGGCGCTCAAGGTCATACCCGAGGTCGACGCGGTGTACGCGGAGGCGACGGGCAGGAGCTGGGGAGGTCTCGTCTGGGGACATCTGCTCGACGACGCGGATGTCGTGATCGTCGCGGCCGGCTCCCTCGCCACGCAGGCGACGGTCGCGGTCGAGACACTTCGCTCAGAGGGCATCAAGGCCGGGGTCCTCGGGATCCGCTCGTACCGGCCGTTCCCGGCCGACGCGGTCCGCAAGGCACTCGCCGGCCGCAAGGTCGCGCTCGTCTTCGACAAGGCGCTCTCGTACGGCTACGAAGGCCCGATCTGTGCGGACGTGCGGGCCGCGATGCTGGGCGCCGATTCTTCGCCGCCGGTCTTCGGCGCCGTGTGCGGGCTGGGTGGTCGCGAGGTCGGTCCGGAGCACGTCGCGGACGCCGCGCGCAGGGCGATCACTGACGCGGATACGGGCGTGAGCATCCGCGAGACCGACTGGATCAACCTGAAGCTCGAGGGGTGAGCATGGCTACGAAGATCCTCGACCTGCCTGATTCGTCGTTCGTACTGCCGGGTAACCGATCGTGTGCGGGCTGCGGCATCGGGATCGCGCTGCGCCAGATCACGGCGGCGCTCGAAGGCCGGATGGTCATGACCGTGCCGGCGAGTTGCCTCACGGTGCTCGGTGGCATGTACCCGGTCTCCTCGGTCGACGTGCCGTGGGTCAACGTCGCGTTCCCGTCCACGGCCGCCGCGGCCTCGGGGATCGCCGCTGGTCTGCGGGCGATCGGGCGCGCTGACGAGATGACCGTGCTCGCGATGGCGGGCGACGGAGGCACCGGCGACATCGGCATCCAGGCGCTCTCGGGCGCGGCCGAGCGCAACGAGGACTTCATCTACCTGTGCTACGACAACGAGGCGTACATGAACACCGGCACGCAGCGCTCGGGGCTCACACCCGCGGGCGCGCGGACCACGACCACGTGGGCCGGTAAGCGCGAGAACCCCAAGGACCTTCCCCGCATCATGGAGGCGCACGGGATCCCGTATGTGGCGTCGACGTCAGCCGCGTATCCGACGGATGTCTACGACAAGGTCGTGAAGGCACGCGGCATCACCGGCCTGCGCTACATCCACATGAACACACCGTGCCCGAGCGGCTGGGGCTTCGACCCCAAGGACACCGTCCGGCTCGGCAAGCTCGCGGTGGACGCAGGTCTCGTCGTCCTCTACGAGGTCGAGGAGGGCGTATTCCGCCTCACCGGGCGCAGCGCATCGCTTGCGAAGAGCGGCAAGCTCCGCACGTCCGTAGCCGAGTATCTGGCGACCCAGAGCCGATTCCGCGGCATGGATGTCGCGGCCATCGAAGCCGTGCAGTCATGGGTCGACGGGCGTTGGGCCGGCTATGTGGCTCGCGACGCGGAGGCGTGCGGATAGCGCGAGTCGGATCAGCGCGCGCCATTCCGGCGCCTGCGTTGCGGACAGCTGTAACGGAAGGAGGCGGTCCGGAAAGTCCGGACCGCCTCCTCTTGCGTGACCGGCAGGACTATAGCGTTGGTCCGGGAGGGCGGCCCATGGTGCTGTGTGGCCAACCCGTGCTCGCGTGCCCGACGGGGCCGTGACATGTCGTGCATGGCAGGTTCGCACTGGGAGAGGGTGCGTTGCCGCGGGTGTACGGCGGTAGGCTCCACCCGGTCGGAGTCTGCAGGGGAACGCGCACAAGCGGCGCGTACGGGTAACATCTGGGAGTGCGGTCCGCCGGAATCGGGGAGACGCGATGTGTGCTGGCAGGAACGATGAACCTGGCGGCCATATTCTTGCTCGCCACTGTGTTCTTCCGGTAGCGGGCCCACATGTATGAGACCGACTACATCCTGCGCATCATCCAGCAAGTGGGTGCGATCCTGCGGCGCATGATCGAGCAAATGAGGGGGGAGCACCCGGGCGAGGTCTTTGAGACCTCGCGCGAGGCGTTGCAGCTGCTGCTCGGTCTCCCGCCCAGCTTGGCGGATTCGCTCACAGCAGACGGGCTTGTGGCGCTGCTGTCTCCCGGTGGGATGTTCGACCCCGAGCGCGGCCGCTTGGTCGCGGAGGTGTTCGTGCGACGTGCGCAGGCGGGGGTGCTCGCCGGTCTTGCGGAGAGTGTCGCGGTCGATCGTGCGAAAGCGCTGCGGTTGATCGCGTTGACCATCGAGTACGGCAATGACGAGGACGCGGCAGAGGCTCGCGCTCTCGCGGCGGAGCTCGAGGCGACGTGAACGCGGCGCCATCCACTCTCGACGGCCTCACGTCGGCCGAGGTGACCGACCGGGTCCGCCGCGGTCTGACGAACGCCGAGGGCGGCCGGCAGAGTCGAAGCGTGGCCGAGATCGTCCGTTCGAACGTCTTCACGTTCTTCAACGGACTGCTCTTGGCGATGCTCGTGGCCATCCTCGTCTTCGGTCAGGTTCGAGACGCCCTGTTCGGTATCGTGCTCGTCCTCAACGTGCTGATCGGCGTCGTCCAGGAACTGCGTGCGAAGCGGACTCTCGACCGGCTCTCGCTGCTGGCCGCACCGAGGGCGCGAGTGGTCCGGGACGGAGAGGTCCTCGAGGTCGCGGTTGCCGACGTGGTCCTCGACGAAGTGATCGAACTGCGCGCGGGGGACCAGGTCGTCGCGGACGGCGAGGTGCTTTCCGCCGAAGGGCTTGAGATCGATGAATCGCTGCTCACGGGCGAGTCGCGCCCCGGCGACAAGGCGCGGGGAGGGTCGCTGCTGTCCGGGTCCTTCTGCGTGGCGGGCAGCGGCCGGATGCGCGCCACGGGCGTCGGTGCCGACTCGTACGCCCGGCGCCTCGCCGCGGAGGCGAAGCGCTTCCGTCACGTCCCGTCGGAACTGCGACAGTCCACGAAGCGGATCCTCCAGGCCACGACTCTGCTGATGGTGCCGGTCTCGCTGCTGCTGTTCGCGACCCGCTGGCCGGCGTCGCACGACCTGCGTTCCGTCGTTCCCGAGATGGTCGGTGCGCTCGTCGGCATGGTCCCGCAGGGCCTCGTGCTGCTGACCTCCATCGCTCTTGCGGTGAGCGTGACGAAGCTCGCACGCCGCCAGGCGCTCATCGAAGAACTGCCGGCGGTCGAGGTGCTCGCCCGTGTGGACATCGTCTGCCTGGACAAGACCGGCACGCTCACGGAGCCCGAACTCGAGGTGCTCTCGCTCGAGGCCGTCGGGGACTCGGACGAGCACTCGGCGCGCGCAGCACTGGGTGCGCTCGCCCGCATGGATCCGGCGGAGTCGCGCAACGCGACCTCTCGGGCACTCGCCACCGCCTATGACGGGCAGATCGGCTGGACTCCAC
>Ga0209430_1002284_pt1 | contig 12533 bp, 9 predicted proteins | sample BarGraIncub1133A_FD_184504 | JGI IMG/M metagenome (GOLD analysis project Ga0209430, IMG submission 184504) | Arctic peat soil microbial communities from Barrow, Alaska - Barrow Graham LP Incubations 11-33A (SPAdes) (version 2) | ecosystem: Environmental > Terrestrial > Soil > Wetlands > Peat... | reverse complement strand
CCTGACTCATGCTTTTGGAGTACTTATAGCAGTTGCTGCTACTTTTGTGTTGTTGCATCGATCTATTGCCGCTGACAATGGGTGGGCTATTGTGGCGAATACCATCTATGGGTTCGGTATGTTGGCTTGTATGCTGTCGTCCACGATTTACCATTATGCACAGAATCCCAAAACAAAAGCTTTTTTGCGTCATTTTGACCACGGGAGCATTTATGTACTCATCGCAGCAAGTTTTTCTCCTATCACTTTGATTCTGTTGCGAAATGAAGGTATATGGGGATGGGGCCTTTTTGCCATGGTTTGGTTTTTTGCGCTAATAGGTATAGGCCTTAATTTTGGCACACTCAAGGCAAATAGTAACCTCAAAACGGCTTCTTATGTGCTTATGGGCTTGTCCATATTTATCGCTGTCAAACCCCTGATAGCTGTTGCTTTGTCTAGAAATTGCGTCGCAGTCTTATATTGGATGGGAGCTGGTGGTGTATTTTATATTGTTGGTTCGTTCTTCTACGCTTTAGCAAAACATGAGTTTGTACACACTATATTTCACGTGTTCGTGCTACTTGGGTTGGTCAGTCATATCCTGGCAGCCTATCTTATTCCTTTATGAGTAAAGTTTAAAAAAAAAATGGCAACATATAGGACAAACTTAAAACATAGAGATGCCACTCAAAATTTGGCAGGAAGGCCAAGCTGGTGAAGATGCCGTTGTGACTTACAAGCGTATAACCCCCATTGATCAATCCGCATTCAATGATGAAATTTTCGATGCGGCGCGCAGGTTCATCACCTGGGATATGAAACGAATTGAAAAGGTCGCAAAACCATACGCGAATCAACATTTTACCAAACTGGATTCCATTGGCAACGGATGGTACAGAATTTCTGAAAGCAAATGCCCTCAGAACTATGGTTACAACGGAATCAAACTATTGGTTCCTGCAGCAGGTAAAACAGTTAAGCTTGACTTTAAAGGCATAGCCGTATCAGATTAAACTGACAGGTACTTCCATTGACGCTTTGACAATGAAATAAAAAGGTGTACATTGCATGTCGTTTGCTAACAAATAAAAAATAGGGAGAAGCATAATCGTAGTCTGGAAAGATCGTGCTTCCTCTTAAAAACACGAAATGATATTCGAACCTTTTACAAGCGTTGTTTGTAGGATTGGCCTTTTATTCAAAAGAGCATATTATAAGATAACAAGGGAGCAAGTACCTGATTTTGCTTCGATCAAACAGTTGTTTTTCGCTAAATCCGGTTTGGAGATTGGAGGCCCTAGCCGAATTTTCCGTGATGGTGGTTTTATCCCGCTCTATCATTTGGTGAAAGCGCTTGACGGTTGTAATTTCTCAAATACGACGATATGGGAAGGTGCGATCGAAAGTGGACAAAAGTACCATTATTATTACAAGAGTGGACTTCAATACATTCTGGAAGCTTCCGATTTAAGCCCGATTCCCAGTTCAACATACGAGTTTGTACTTTCTTCCAATTGCCTGGAACATGTTGCAAACCCTTTAAAGGCCGTAGGGGAATGGATTCGGGTTTTAAAAGATGATGGTTTATTGCTTCTTCTCCTTCCAAACAAGGAATATTGTTTTGACCACAATCGGCCTGTGACAACCTTTTCTCATTTGGAAAGTGATTTTCGGAACGACACAAAAGAAGATGATTTAAGCCATTTGAACGAAATATTGGAATTGCATGATTTAGAAATGGATAAGCGAGCAGGAACGATGGAGCAATTCAAAGAAAGGTCGTTGAAGAATTTTGACAACAGGGCATTGCATCAACATGTTTATGATAGGACTGTTTTAAAGGAGATTTTTAGTCATTTTAAATTGGAGGTGTTGCTCATGCATGAAGGGAAGGATTTTGTAATTTTAGGAAAGAAAAGCAACTCTTAATTGGTCTTTTTCTGACCTTTCTTATTTGAACGTCCTAAAATCAGATACTGTTAAACGTGATAAAACCCACTGAATATAAATCGTTACCCCTGTTGGCGGGTAAGGCTGCACCAAAATGGAAGCAGTACTTATCCAAGAACAAAAAAAAGTTGGAAGGCATGGATCTGGCCGTTCATGCGTTTCACGATAAATACTCGGCTGCTATCGATTGTTTGCAATGTGCCCGTTGCTGCAAAGAGCTGGGACCACGCATGGAAGAAAAAGATGTAGACAGGATAGCTAAATCTTTGCGTATGAAGTCGATAGATGTAATTTCGAAGTATTTCCGGATGGATGAAGATGGCGACAGGGTGTTCAAGTGGATGCCGTGCCCTTTTCTGGCGGATGATAATTATTGTACCATTTATGAATCTCGACCCAAAGCATGCCGGGAATATCCCCATACGGACAGAAAGCGGTTTTACCAGATCTTTAATTTGTCTGTAAAGAATGCTGAAACCTGCCCAATCGTCTATGAGGTATTGGAGGAAATTACAAAATCGGAATAACCCGTTGGTGCATGATCGAATTCTGGCGAGCTTTAGCGAGCAAACACGATATTTCTATACAGAATCGAAGCTCCCTCGAGGCAAGCCGAGAGGAGATTCAATTTGTACAACCGCTGGAAGGCAGATGCACACTAGTTTTGTGGGAGGGTGGCTTCCATGAATTGCACAATGAGCCGATCTAGGAGAAAGTTTTCAGGACGATGATTGATTGGATGAATGCTTTATAAATTTTAACCGTTTTTTTAGGACCCGGTTTCAGAAAATGGAACCGGGTTTTTTGTGCCAAAAAATGTTTTAAAACACAAAATTCAGGCTTTTTTTCGAGAGGCAAAAAGGCTATCTTTGACATCTAATCACAGAACAGCACAGTATAGGACAGTCTCTGAGCAATCTCTCTGAAAAAGAAACGAAAAACGCAAGTATCGGCATGTATAAAAAGATCATTTTGGTGTTCATTTTGCTAGTTTTGGTTGGTGCGGTCTGTAGCGTAAATGCGTCCTCCAACTGGAAGTCAGGTATCATTACCGACGAGTTTGTTTTCACCAAAGCGGCATTTCCTGAAAGTCATGCGGCAACAATAGCGGAAACGCCTGAAGGACTGATTGTTGCATGGTTTGGAGGTATGAAGGAACGGTATAAGGACGTTTGCATTTATGTAAGCAGGCGCTCAACCAACCAATGGACGGCACCGGTCAAGGTAGCCGACGGGCAGCTGAACGACAGTGTACGCTGGGCTTGCTGGAATCCGGTGTTGTATCAAATCCCAGGCGGTGATCTGCTGCTTTTCTACAAAGTCGGTCCGGATGTGGCTGGTTGGACGGGTTGGATGAAGCGTTCTGCCGATAATGGCAAGACCTGGGGTTCAGCCATTGCGTTGCCCGAAGGTTTTTTGGGGCCTATCAAGAACAAACCAATACTTCTGGATAATCAGATTGTGTGTCCTTCCAGCACGGAGAAGGGTGGTTGGAAAGTGCATTTTGAAACATCTAATGATGGTGGTAATACGTGGTCGATGATTGGTCCGATCAACGACGGAAAAACCTGGAATACCATTCAGCCTTCCATTTTGACGTATCCTGATGGTCGGCTGCAAATTCTTTGTCGTACCCGCAACAGGAGTATTGCCTCGGCCTGGTCTTCCGATAAAGGTAAAACCTGGTCTGCGTTCGAAGCGTTGGGTTTGCCCAACAATAATTCAGGTACGGATGCCGTGACGCTGCAGGATGGTCGGCAGTTGTTGGTTTACAACCACGTGCTTCCTCCGAAAAAAGAAGCCAAAGGGCCTCGAACGCCTTTGAATGTGGCGGTTTCCAGGGATGGAAAGACCTGGTTCGCATCGTTGGTGCTAGAGGATTCTCCCATTGGACAATACTCGTATCCATCTGTAATCCAGTCAGCTGATGGAATGGTACACATCGTTTATACCTGGCGAAGAGAACGGATCAAATACGTGAAGATTGACCCTGCCAAACTGGAAATGCAGGAAATAAAAAAAGGTCTTTGGCCTGGAACGAAAACGGCAGTTGTTACGGTGGAGGATCCGCCCCGTTACCGAATTTCGGTCTGCGACTGGATGCTTCTGAAACGTCAGAAACTGGGTGCCATTTCGTTGGCACGGGTAATTGGTTGCGACGGTTTAGAGTTGGATATGGGCCCGTTGGGTAAACGTCCGACCTTCGAAAATGCATTGAAGGATTCGACAATGTTCATGCAGTTCAAGAAGGAAGCAAACGATGTTGGTATCAAGTTCAGCTCAATTGCGATGTCTGGTTTTTATGCACAATCACTGGCGAAACGGGAGGATTACATCACACCTGCTCAGGATTGCATCGATTTGATGAAGAAGCTGAATGTCAAGGTTGGTTTTCTACCTTTGGGCGTGGAAGGGGATTTGGCTCAGCATCCGGAACTCAGGCCTGAGCTTGTAAAACGGCTTCGGGTGATTGGTCAGATGGCTGAAAAAGCAGGTGTGGTGATTGGTATTGAAACGGCTTTAGACGCCACTGCAGAAAAGGCGCTGCTCAAGGAAATCGGTAGCAATGGCATTCGGATTTATTTCAATTTCCAGAATCCATTAGCGAACGGCAGGGATCTGATACAGGAACTGAATATTTTGGGTATCAAGAATATATGTCAGATCCATTGCACCAATACGGATAAAGTCTGGCTCGAAAATGATCCTCAGATCAATATGCCGGCTATTAAAAAAGCACTGGACAAGATGGGCTATTCGGGTTGGCTGGTGATGGAGCGTTCCAGGGATGCCAACGATTCGCGGAATGTCAAGGGAAATTACGGTGCAAACGCGCGGTATCTGAAATCAATTTTTCAACCGGAATAGAGATTTTGGGGATGGGAAAAACGGCGTTTAATTCCGGGCGTGCATTCTCCGCTGCTTGCGGTAGGGTTAGCGCATTAACTTTATTCCTAGACGGAATCGTGCATTCCACGCAAATTGCGGCGGGGAGCTTCCATTTTATACCATTGCGGAAAGCATTTTGGCTTGCCGTTTTTTGGTGCATTCTTTCTATTGTTAACCTGCAGGCTGCTGAAATCTGGGTTTCACCCGAAGGATCCGATTTGAATCCTGGAACGGTTGCACTACCCAAAGCGACTGTACAGGCTGCACTAAGGCAAGCCCGCGGACTGCGTCGTCTGAACGATGCTTCCATAAAAGGGGGTATTGTTGTTTGGATGCATGGGGGAACGTACGAATTGGTGGAACCGGTTTTTCTGAGGCCGGAGGATTCGGGAACGGCTGAAAGTCCGACGATTATAAAGGCCGTCAGGGGTGAAGTTCCTGTGTTGAGCGGAGGCAGAAAGGTCACTGGTTGGAAAAAAGCGGGTAAGGTGCCGGGCTTGCCTACGGTGGCTGTCAGAAATGTTTTTGTGGTGAACTTGCCTTTGGTGAATGGAAATGTGCCTGAATTCAGGCAGTTTTGGGTAGACGGCCGAAAAGCGGTACGGGCCCGGGATGTTACTGATGATCGACTTCCGCGGATCATGAGCTGGAATAGGAAAACAGGGACGCTGGGAATTCCGTCGCTCTGGGTCAAAAAGTTTACCCATAAGGGCTTTAAAAAAAATGGATTGTCTTTTCCTTATGATTCCTTTCACCATCCACAATCCATTGAAATGATATTGCATCAGATGTGGGCTATTGCGAATCTGCGTGTAAGAGGGATGCAAGAAAAGGGTGATACTGTTTTTGTCACGTTTCAGCAGCCAGCAGCCAGGATTCAGGCGGAACATCCATGGCCAACGCCCATGATGGCGGATTCGCTTCGTTCACCTTTTTATATGACCAATGCCATTGAATTTCTGGATGAGCCGGGGGAATGGTTTTTGGAAAATGGGAAATTGTATTATTGGCCACGCAAGGGTGAGGATTTGAACAAAGCTGTTATTCCTTGCCTGGAGTCATTAGTCGAGGCTGCAGGTACTTTGGATGCTCCTGTTTCGTACGTTCGTTTTGAGGATATTACGTTTGCCCATACCACCTGGATGCGGCCATCGTTGCTGGGACACGTGCCCCTGCAGGCGGGCATGTACATCTTGGATGCCTATAAATTGCGTCCGTCCGGAACACCCGAGAATCCGGACAAAGGGTTGGATAATCAGGCTTTTTTGGGGAGACCACAGGCCGCCGTTTCGTTAACAGATGTCAACCATACAGCGTTTTTAAATTGCACGTTCACCCATTTGGGCGGCAGTGGTCTGGATTATGTGGATGCATCTGCTTACGATTTGGTTCAGGGTTGCTTGTTTGAGGATATCGGCAGCAACGGCATACAGTGCGGGCGTTTTAATGCACCAGGTATGGAGGCGCATCTGCCGTACAATCCTACGGATGAACGCGAACTGTGCAGCAATCTGACCATCCGTAATAATTTGATACAGGATGTGACCAACGAGGATTGGGGTGCGGTTGGCATTGCGGCCGGTTATGTTCGGGGTATTTGCATAGAACACAATGAGATTTCCGAGGTTTCCTATACGGGTATCAGTTTGGGCTGGGGTTGGCAGAAAGCCAATAGCTGCATGAGGGATAACATTGTTAAGGCCAATTACATACACCATTATGCCAAACACATGTACGACGTGGCCGGCATCTATACACTATCGGTTCAACCAAAAAGTTTTGTGATGGAGAATGCAGTGGACAGCATTTACCATCCGGGTTACGTGCACGACCCCAACCATTGGTTCTACCTCTATACAGACGAAGGCTCCTCGTTCATCACGGTGAAAAACAACTGGTGCCCGTCCGAAAAGTTTTTACAGAATGCAAACGGACCTGGGAATGTTTGGGTAAACAACGGACCGATGGTGGCTGATTCGATTCGAATCAACGCCGGATTGGAACTGGAATACAGCTATTTGAAAACGTTGAAACACTGATGCGAAAGACCAATTACTACTTGAACGATTTGCTGGATATTCCTTCGGATTCTGAAGCCTGTGTCTGGCGTGCCTGCAAACCAACGGCTGCGACGGTGGTGAATGGGGATGTGTTGTTGACGATACCTTTTCAGAAATATTTGCCCGGAAATGAGTTGTATGTGGATCGTGAGGTGGCGCGCAGGGATTACGTTTTTAGATTGCGTGCCTACGGCGCTCAGATTTTGCGTTTGTCAATCGGGATGGATGAGGAGATACTGGAAGATTCTTTGATGCTGGATTTGAGGGAAGATTTGGAAATACAATCCTTGTCCATTCAAAAGTTACCCTTGGAATGGTCCATAGTGGATGCTTCAGGAACCGTACGCGCGTCCGTCAATTTTGCACCGCTGCTGCTGGATTTCTGGAGTGACCTATTGCCGGCTCCCGAAGAAATATTTGATATTACTTTTTATCCTGAGGCTGGAAAAGAATTGAAAATCAGCGCCTACGACCAGTTTCAGCCGAATAGGCACGATGCCATGGCGTTGGCTTTTGTGGAAGAAAACGGTGTGAAGAAACGGGCAACCATGTCTTTTCATGCCGAACCGGACGAATGCTTTGCCGGAACGGGCGAACGCTTTGCCAAAATGGATTTGTCGGGAAGAACGTTTCAGTTGGAAAATCAGGATGCGCAAGGGGTGAACAATCCGAGGGCGTACAAAAACATACCTTTTTATTTGTCCAGCCGGAATTACGGCGTTTTCGTCCATACTCCCGCCTTTACCAAACTTTCGCTGGCCGACCAATCCACGCGTTCAACACAGATTGTGGTGGAGCAGCCGATGTTGGATGTCTTTTTGATGGGAGGTGAGACACCTGAGCGCGTGCTTTACAATTACCGCAGCCTGAGCGGCTTTCCGACCACCCTGCCTGTGTGGAGTTACGGCATCTGGATGAGCCGGATGACGTATTTCTCCGAGGAAGAAGTGAACCGTGTATGCGATCGGCTTCGGACGGAAAATTTTCCCTGTGACGTAATTCATCTGGATACGGGTTGGTTCCGCACCGACTGGTTGTGCGAGTGGAAATTCAATGAAGAGCGTTTCCCGGATCCTGTCGCGTTTTTAAAACGATTGAAAGACAACGGTTTCCGCGTGAGCCTTTGGCAATTGCCCTACGTGGCCGAAGGGGCTGCGCAATTGCAGGAAGCGTTGGAAAACAAATATATAGCGACCAATAAGAACCGCATTTCAGGTGGTTCCAATTTCAGTACCACCGATTATGCGGGCACGATTGATTTCAGTAGTCCGAAAGCGACAGCATGGTATCAGGGTTTGTTGAAAAATTTATTGGATATGGGTGTGGTCTGCATCAAGACGGATTTTGGAGAGGATATTCATTTGGATGCGGCGTATGAAAACGCGACGCCGGAAATGTTGCATAACTTGTATCCGCTGTTGTATCAGAAGGCTGCCTGGGAAGTCACCAAGGCGGTGACCGGCGAGGGTATTGCCTGGTCGCGTTCAGCCTGGGCAGGAAGCCAGCGGTTCCCCTTGCACTGGGGCGGGGATGCGGCTTGTTCCTGGGATGGCATGGCTGGGTCGCTCAAGGGAGGTCTGCATTTCGGACTATCAGGTTTCGGGTACTGGAGTCACGATGTGCCGGGTTTCCACGGTGTGCCAGATTTTATGAATTCAGTTATTTCGGACGAATTGTATATGCGGTGGACCCAGTTTGGCGTTTTTAGTTCGCATGTACGGTATCATGGAACGTCCAAACGGGAGCCGTACAGCTATCCGGGCATCTCAACATTGATTCGCCGATGGTTCAAATTGCGGTATGCGTTGATTCCATATTTGCTGGAGCAGTCGAAGCAGGTGCTTTACAGCGGTTACCCTGTTTTACGGGCGATGTTGCTGCAATGTCCGGAAGACAAGACGGTTTGGCACATCGATGACCAATATTTCCTGGGCGACGATTTCCTGGTGGCACCGGTGATGAACGCTGTCGGCCGAAGGGATGTCTATTTGCCAAAAGGCTCCTGGATCAATCTGTTTTCGGGTGAAAAGACTACAGGGCCTTGTTGGCTGAAGGACTTTGATTGCCCGCTGAAGGACATGCCCGTTTGGGTGCGGGAAGGGGCGAGCATCCCAGTTTATCCCGAAGCGGTGGCTTGTACCGACGATATGGATTTCTCGAAAGTCCTTCAAATACCTATGAATGAAACATTTAAAGGCATCGACGAATCGGTTCTGGCCGGTTTGCTACACGAATGATATGAAGACTTGGAAAACAAACTGGGCGCAGTCCCGACAAAACTACATCGACTGGTGGGCCGGCAATGGCATGGTGATCACGATGTGGGAGGCGTGTAAAAAGGAGGGAGCACCTACTATCGTGATTTCTGAGCCGCCGAAATCTCAAACATTGGATCAGCGTTGGTTCGATCCGACTTACAGAGCGGAGAACATTCACTTTTTTTTGGCAAACACCTCGCTGAAAGGCGATATCCTGCCGGTTGCAAACACCCAGTTGGGCCCGGGTTCAATGGCTGCTATCCTGGGCGCTTCTTTGGAAGCGCGGGAGGATACCATCTGGATTCGTCACAACGAAGGTTTCAATGGGGAATTGAAATTAGATCCGGAAAACCGTTGGTGGAAATTGCATTTGGATTTACTTAAGGCTTGCAAAGCCAAGGCGCAGGGGCAGTATTTCGTGGGTTGCCCGGATATTATGGAGGGGCTTGATGTGTTGGCTTCCATCCGTGGCAATGATTCGGTGCTCATGGACATGATGCTGGATCCGGATGGTTTGGAAGAACAGGTTCGGCAGGTCAATGCGATTTATTTCGACGTGTTCGACCAAATTTACGACATCATACGCGAAGGTGATGAGATGGCGTTCTGTTACTTTTCCATCTGGGCACCAGGCAAATGTTCGAAATTTCAATCGGACATTTCCGTGATGATTTCAGAGGCCGATTTCAGAAGGTTTGTGCAGCCGTATTTGCGCGAGCAATGCCGTCGGATTCCGTACAGTCTTTACCATTTGGATGGTGTGGATGCCATCCGCCATTTGGATGCGGTGTTGGAAATCGAGGAACTGAAAGCGGTGCAATGGACGCCCGGTTATGGTCAGCCGCAAGGTGGAAACGCGTGTTGGTTCGATATGTACAAAAAAATCAAGGCTGCCGGAAAATCGGTGATCCCTTGCTGGGTTACGTTGGATGAACTGAAACCATTGCTGGATGAAGTGGGACCAGAAGGTTTGAATATTGAAATGGACATTCAAACGGAACAAGAATTTGAACAGGCTTTGCGCATTGCAGAGGCATTTAACTATAAATCATGAAGGTATTCGGCATTCTTGAAGCGCTCGACCTTTGGGTCATTGGAGTTTATTTTGTCATTCTGATCGGTATCGGCCTGTGGGTGAGTTATCAGGAAAACAAGAAAAAAAGTGAAAATCTGTTTTTAGCCGGGCGTTCGCTGGGTTGGGTTTCCATTGGTATGAACATGTGGGGAACGAATGTCGGTCCGTCCATGCTTATTACGCTAGCCAGCAGCGGATTCATGACGGGCATTGTGACGGGGAACTATTCCTGGTACGCCTTTGTGTTCATCTTTTTGCTGGCTTTCGTTTTTGGTCCTCGGTATTTGGGGGCCAATGTGCAGACTTTGCCTGAATACATGGGCAAGCGGTTCGGGGATTCCACCCGCAACATGCTGGCCTGGTACACCATCATCACCATTCTCATTTCCTGGCTGGCGCTGACGCTTTTTGCCGGTGGCATCCTGATCGGACAAATTCTGCACATCCCGATGTGGCAATCGGTGATCGGTCTGGTGTTTATTTCGGGTTTGTTTGCCGTAGCCGGAGGGCTGAAGGCCATTGCTTCGACCAATGTGTTCCAGATGACGCTGCTCATTTTGGTTTCGGCCACGCTGGTCATTGTCGGTTTGGTCAAGGTCGGCGGTTTCAGCGGGTTGTATGCACAGACACCGCCTGAAATGTGGAATTTGTTTCAGCCGAACAATTCGCCCGATTATCCCTGGTTGGCCATTCTGCTGGGCTATCCCATCATGGGGGTCTGGTTCTGGTGCACCGACCAATCGATGGTTCAGTCGGTTCTGGGTGCCAAAGATTTAAAAACTGGTCAGCGTGGCGCCAATTTCTGTGGTTGGCTGAAAGTACTGGATGTGCCTTTGTTCATTTTGCCTGGTATTATATGCTGGGTCTTGTACCGAAACGAAGTGACGAATCCCAACGAGGCATACATCACGATGGTGACCAAGCTGTTTCCTCCGGGCATGATCGGTGCCATCATCATTACCATGCTGGCCGCCATGGTTTCCACCATTGGATCGGCCCTGAACTCTCTGAGTACCGTGTTCACCATGGATATTTATGTGAAAAAGTTCAAACCGGAAGCAAATCGGAACGACATTGTCCGGATTGGCCGTATCGTGACGGTGGTCGGTGCGCTTATTGCTATCGGGCTTACCATGGGCATTGACAGCATCAAGGGTATCAAACTGTTTGACGTTTTTCAGTCTATTCTTGGCTTTATTGCACCGCCTATGACGGTGGTGTTCTTGTTTTCGGTGCTTTGGAAAAAGACGACCACCAAAGCTGTCAATCTGGTACTTAGTATCGGTTCATTGTTTAGTCTGGGCATCGGCGTGCTGTATTTATGGGTGTTGCCGCCTGCTCAGGGTTACCATTGGCCGCATTTCATGATGCTTTCTTTCCTGATTTTCTGCGTGGAGTCTGTGTTCTGTCTTGCCGTGACTTTGTTTGATAAAAAAGGCCAGAACCACAGTCAGAACACGTTGAAACCTATAAAATTCAAGACCGATGGTTTTACGCGCTGGATGTGGATTCTCTTTGTTTTGGTGATGATTGGGCTTTACTTCTTTTTCAACGGACATTGATCGATGAACAAACGAATTTTCTGCATGGTGTTTTTGCTTGTTTCGCTCCTTTGTGGATTGCAGGCGGCAGAGATCTGGGTTTCTCCGAAGGGTAACGACGGAAATCCGGGCACTCAGGCGTTGCCAAAGGCCAGTTTGCAGGCTGCGCTTCGTCAGGCTCGGGAACTGCGGAGGCTGAACGATGCCTCTGTGGCTGGCGGTATTCATGTGATATTGGTCGGTGGAAGGTATGCGATGGGCGAAACGTTGTTGATGACTCCGGAGGATTCAGGTACACCTGGGAGTCCGATCCTGGTGGAGTCCGCTGCTGGCGAAAAGCCGGTGTTGAGTGGCGGGGTGGCGGTAACTGATTGGCAAAAAGTGAAGGGTTCTGTACCCGGTTTGAGCAAAGGGCTGAATGTTTGGGTAGCGGATGTGCCGCTTTTTGAAGGCCGTCGGTTTGATTTCCGTCAGGTTTGGGTGAATGGAGAGAAGGCTGTCGTTGCTGCCAATTCTACGGAAGATAATATGCTGCGAATATTTAGTGTAAATGCAAAAGACAAAACTATTAGCATTCCCCTAAGTACCGTTAAAAATTTTGTAAACCCCTCTGCAATGGAGCTTTTCATCCACCAAATGTGGGCAACGGCGGTGCTAAGGGTTTCCTCCATTCAAATCTTGAAAGAAGAGGCTGTATTGACGTTTCAGGAACCTGAATCCACCATCGAATTCGAACACCCCTGGCCGCCTCCCGTGATTTCTGCCAAGGGAAATTCAC
>Ga0209430_1002283_pt1 | contig 12544 bp, 10 predicted proteins | sample BarGraIncub1133A_FD_184504 | JGI IMG/M metagenome (GOLD analysis project Ga0209430, IMG submission 184504) | Arctic peat soil microbial communities from Barrow, Alaska - Barrow Graham LP Incubations 11-33A (SPAdes) (version 2) | ecosystem: Environmental > Terrestrial > Soil > Wetlands > Peat... | reverse complement strand
GTTTATTATGATAAAGGTGATGAGCCAAAGAAAATAGAGGAGTTTTGCGACATAATAATTGAGGAAGCTAAAATTAAATGCAAAGAATATGGGATAAAACATCCTATTCTTGTTATAGAGCCAGGAAGGTCAATTGTAGCTAACGCAGGCATTACATTATATACAGTAGGCGCTATAAAGGATATACCAGAAGTTAGAAAATATGTGGCAGTGGATGGTGGAATGACAGATAATATAAGGCCAGCCTTATACAATGCACAGTATCAATGTGTACTCGCAAATAGGATAAGTGGACCTTGCATGGAAGTAGTCACAATTGCGGGTAAGTGTTGTGAGAGTGGGGATATATTACTCGAGGGAGTGGAGCTTCCAAAGGTCAATAGTGGGGACATTGTAGCTATACTTTCAACTGGTGCTTATGGATATTCAATGAGTAGCAACTATAATAAAATACTTAGGGCTCCTGTAGTTCTAGTAAACGAAGGTAGCCATAGAGTTATATGCAAAAGACAAACTTACCAGGATATGATAAGTAATGAAGTATGTTTATAAGTAATAAGAGCATCTAAGGCAATTCTAAAGGGAACATAACAATGATTAGTTGTTATGTTCCCTTTATTGTGCGCGGAAATTTTTCATTAAAAATAGTTATTATTGTTTAACGACATTTCAGAAGGAAAGTCTCCCTATTCTACAAGTGGGAGGATAACGATTGAGAATTGTTATCTACCCCCAGAGACCCACCCAGAGGATACGTGCAATAACAAATAGAAAACTTCAGAAGGAGTTTAAATCTCCTTCTGAAGTCGTTAATATTGCAGCACCGCAGGTGATGATTTAACACTTAATCTTTGTATCTTCTTCTAGTCAAACTATACTTGCATTTTAAAGCATAATTTATTGATATTTAGAGTATTGCTATTCCTTGTGCACCAATTTGAGGTAATTTTGTATCTTGATAAATCTGTAATAGAACTAAATGTCCATTATTATCAATTTTAAACACACTGATTGAGCCTTCTCTACCATTTAATACATAAAAGTTTTTGTCATACATGTCTATTCCACTATCAATTGGGCCCCCTGTTGTATTAGGTGTACTTGGTATACTTTCTACAACAGTAAGAGTCCCCCCATTATTAATACGATATCGAGTTATTGTGCCACTACCAGTGTTAGAGGTATAAGCATAATGCTCATTAGGATCAACGCAAACCCAACAAGTGGCCGTTTGATTATCTAAGACAGAACCACTAATAACATCTAGAGCTCCATTATTCATAACCCTATAAGAGGATAATGCATTTGGACCTACCTCAGCAACTACCAAAAGATTATTATTAAGATAAGCTGAGCCAAAAGGACCTACACCATTAGATGGGGTTACAGCTGGACCATTTAGCATTCCATTGCAATTTACATTATAAACACTGAGATTATTGGTTACAGCTTCACTTACAACAACTTTATTATTGGAAGGTCTTGAAACAATACATCTTGATTGAGCATCACTGGAACTCAATGGTCTTTGAGAACCGTTTATAATGCTAAGGTGTCCATCTGAATCAATATGAAATCCAGTAACATTAGCAGCGGACTTAGGTGGGTTACCGGCATTTGTTACATAAAGATTGTGGTTATTTATAGCTAAGCTGTTAGGAAAAATACCACCTGATGGCACTATGTCAATAAGAGAAAGGCCCCATTGACATATGCGAAAACTACTTATATTATTACTCCCCGCGTTAACCACAAAGAGAAATTTATCGTCAGAGGATAAAGTAATTGACCCTTGAGAACCAAGAGGATCCACTTGTTGCAAGCCTGTCCCATTCCCGCCAGTTCTAAAAGTTTTTGGACAAGATAAAGTTCCCATGTTATCGCGAATAAAAGCAACAATACAGTTATTTATTTCATTTGTCATGGAAAATACCATGCCAATATAATTATTTTTATTACAAGACATTTTATCAGTCTCCTTTAACTTATAGTTAAATTTAAAATCTAACTATAAGTCATGTTATGTATCAGTGGTAAAATAGTGCTCTAAAATAAAAATTTTATAATGTTTTTAAAATAATCGTATTTGGGTTACCGGCATCAAAACGTGGATATTTATTAAATGCCATGAAGATAATAATAAAGTCACTATTGGAGGTTTGAATTCTTCTAGTAAAAAACTAGTTGATAGACTTGCTGTATATAATAATGCAAATGCAAAATTATAAGCACATTAATATAATACTTAATTTAATGTTAATATTATGATTCTATATAATAAAAAAAACCCCGAAAATGGAGTTTTATTTTTTATTATTATTAGATTTAGATTTTTTTGTTTTATTAGAGTTTAATCCACAGCAATCTAATTTTTTATCACCAAAACTTTCTTTATTGGCTTTTTCCATATTTGCTAAAAAACTTTTATACCACTGTTTTAACAGTTTCATTTACAACCCTCCATTTATGTTAGTTAAATTATATATTTCAGATATTATAATTAGTAGTGATACATATTTATTTTTAACGTATTATAATTTGTTTACACTATATTTCTTGAATATTGAAAAAATCATTAAATGCATTGCCGCAAAAGGGTTAATTTAATTAAAATTAAAATGGGGTTTATCTGTATGGAAACCATTATCTTCATTAATATTTTTCAGAATGGCCAGTTCACCCACGGTCTTAACTACTCTTACAATTATCCTAGTGCATATATGAATATATATAATAACATATACATATGATAACACATATATATATGTTATTATATATATGTTGAAATAATTTAATTACATACTTTATGTAATTAAAAGTTATAAAATTTGGTTTTTCTTTAGTAATCGGAGGCGAAGAAATGGAAGCAAAAGACAAACACAATACCTACAATACCTTGTTTCATTGGCATAGTTTTAGATTAAAGCTTGTGTTTGAAGGGATAGGTGTGGGTATTATTACTGGTTTATTAATTGTTTTGTATCGTTATACACTTGAAAGAGCCGGAGTTCTTTTAACATATGTTTATAAAACTATATCCATAAACCCTGTTCTTGTGTTACCTTGGATTGTGGCTTTAATAGTTATAGGATATGTTGTTGGAGTAATGGTTAAACATGAGCCCATGATTAGTGGAAGTGGAATTCCTCAAGTAGAGGGAGTTTTACTTAGAAAACTTCATATGAACTGGTTAAAAGTCATAATCGGGAAATTTATTGGAGGCATTCTTTCAATCGGAGCGGGCCTTTCTTTAGGACGGGAAGGTCCATCTGTTCAAATAGGTGCTGCAGTAGGTCAAGGGGTTAGTTCTGTGTTTAGAAGAGTTAAAATTGAAGAAAAGTACCTTATTACAAGTGGAGCAAGTGCGGGACTATCTGCTGCCTTTGGTGCGCCACTCGCCGGAGTAATGTTTGCGTTAGAGGAAGTCCATAAAAACTTTTCTCCCCTAATTCTACTTTCAGCTTTATCTGCAGCTATTTCAGCAGATGTCGTAACTAGTGGCTTCTTTGGATTGAAACCAGTTTTTAACATTAGTAATTTAACCATTTTACCGCTTAATCTATATTTATATATAGTTATATTAGGAATTTTTGTGGGGATTTTGGGAGTGATTTTTAATAAGATTCTTTTAAAAACACAGGACCTATATGGAAAGCAAACATGGCTTCCCAAAGAAATGAGAATAATAGTACCTTTATTAATTTCAGTTATTCTTGGCATTTTTTTACCAAAAGTTTTAGGTGGAGGACATAATCTTATCTCATCTCTCATGGTAGGACATTTATCTTTAACGATTTTAGTTATCTTAGTTCTCGTAAAGTTTTTATTTACTATGGCATGTTATGGATCAGGTGCACCAGGAGGAATCTTTCTTCCTCTACTTGCTATTGGAGCCCTAGTAGGAAATGTGTATGGGATGGCACTTGTAAATCTCCTCAATTTTGATAGCGTGTATATTAACAACTTTATAATTCTTGCAATGGCAGGATATTTTACAGCTGTTGTTAAAGCACCTATAACTGGAACTATTTTAATTACTGAAATGACAGGTTCCTTTAGTCAGTTGCTTTCTTTAGCTGTCATATCTATAGTTGCATATATTGTTACAGATATCTTATCATCGAAACCTATCTATGAATCGTTATTGGAAAAATTTTTACATGGCCAAGGGGGAAAAATATCCTTTGGGAACAAAAGAAATAAATCAATTTTAGAGTTTGCGGTTTGCATGGGTTCAGAATTGGACGGGAAACAAATTAAAGAAGTCAAATGGCCATCTAGTTGTTTATTAGTGGCAGTTAAGAGAGGGGAAGATGAAATAATTCCAAAAGGAGATACTGTTATTTTTCCAGGAGACTATTTAATTGTGCTTACTAATGAGGATAAGGTAGCTACAATTAATGATACTTTATTTGTATTAACTGCAAGTTGTGAAGTGTTAAAATAAGTATTTTAAGGAGAATTCATAATGAATAAAGTACTAATTAGTATAGAGGAAATAACATTAAGAGTTAAAGAATTAATTAAAAATAATGAAGGACCTTTTAGTGTAGTCACATGTGATATTGATAATCTAAATAATATTAATACAATTTATGGAGATGTCATAGGTGATGCGGTAGTTAATAAGGTTATATCTATATTTAACAATAATTTATCTGAAACGGACTTAATAAGTAGAAGTGGGGATGAATTTACCTTATTACTTGTTAAAAAAGGCGCGGAGAGAAGCTTTATGGATTTGGAAGAAATAAGAAGATACTTGTCAGATAATACATTCGATTTAAAAAGCCTAACTAAAACAAAAAATATTAACATTACTCTAAGTTTCGGAGTTGCTAGTTATCCTCGTGATTCCAAAAATGTTATAGATCTTCTTAGGGTTGCAGATAGTGGCCTTTTCAGAGCTAAAAAAGAGGGCAAGAATAGAATCTGTTTATCAGAAGCAGAAAGCATGGTACTCAAATCAAGCTATTTTACTAAGACACAATTGGACAGATTATCAGAGCTTTCTAAGGCAAATGATAAAACCGAAGCGTTTCTTCTTAGAGAAGCGTTGGATGGCCTGTTTAAAAAGTATAACAAATAAAAAGAGCTTTTGTGTGACTAATTGTACAAAATATACCTCGAAAAAACAAATTTTATTGTTAGTTAGGAGACGATAAATTCTGTTGAAAATTGATAATAAGGTTTTAGATTATGTTCAGGGAAAAAAATTATGTTTTGTTGTGAGTATTGAAAATATGCTCATAAACTGTGATTGTTGTAACACTAATATTAATATTTATGCTAATCAACATATTAATGAAAAGGTGTTAATCATCAATTTTAAGAAAAAGAAAAAAGGCATTGCTACCTTTTGGGTTGGTGTACGATTTAAGAATATTGTACCACAATTCTATTTTTATTAGATGTTATTAATTTTTTATTGCAACATATAATTTTTTGAAACTATCTACGGTAGCAAGATAAACAATTGTTATATTATCTACATTGTACATAGCAAGATTATTCATAAGCCATTGTTTATCTACTCCTAATTTAATTAAATTTTCTTCGAATAATATTCCATCATTAATAATAACCAAAGGTAAATCTACTAATTTTGAAAATAAATTCAAATCTGTTGGGGTAACAGGTCTTTGAGATTCTTTTTTTATAGTACTAAAATGACCATTAGGTTCTAGAATTACATATTTAACTTCTGAAATATCAAAAATATTCTTAAGTCTTAATTCACTCATAAGCAAATCAACATTTATAAAATGTTTTTTTAGGTTTTTTATTATTATCTTACCATCATCAATTAAAATTATGGGTTTACCATTAAAAAACAAAGAAAATTTTCTGCTTTTTAAGGATATGAAACTAATGATATAATGCCAAAAAAACAAGGTTAATAGTGGAACGACTGTATATGTAAAGGAAATCTCTCCATCTAATAAAGGTGCAACTGTAAGAGCTCCAAGTACCCATACCAATACGAAATCATAGGCAGTAAGCTGACTTACAGTTCTTTTTGCTACATATCTTCCTACAAGAAAAACTATTATTCCGACTATAAAGGTTCTTATGATATATCCCATTAGTGATATATCTTTAATAACACCGAAAACCATTAGTGTAAACTCCTTCCTATGGACTTATATATAATTTTTTATCTGTAGTTAAAAGTCCTAAATAAATATCATTTATATTATCAATATTGTTAGATTTAAGTTCATTGTAAATCCAATCATAATTTAATTTATTCTTTTTAAGAATTTTTTCATCTATTTTTCCTTTATAAATAAGAATTTGGGATAAAATATCTTGAGAAGGTTCTATTGCCATGTCTATTTTAGTTATAGGAAGAGTATTGTTATTTACAGCAACACTAAAATCTCCTGTGGATTCAGCAATTAAATACTCTACCTTTTCAATATTAGTTGCATTCCTTTGTCTTAATATTGAAATCAAATTATCAAGAGTTAATCTTGATTTTAAAAGATTCTTTTTTATCAACTTTCCGTTTTTAATTAGTATGATAGGCTTTTGCGAAACTACAGATGGAGCTTTAAAATACAAATAGGAAATAAACAAATCAATTAAAGTATATACTACAATTATAGCTATAGCGTCTACTAATCTTGATTTAGGATTGACCATACGAGAAGCAGCAATGTGACTAATACCTGCAGCCATTAAAAAGTTGTATGAAGTTAATACACCAGGCTGACGAAACCCCATAACCTTAGTCGAACCAAATAACATAAAGTATAAAATGGATGCTCTAATAAATAATTCAAGTATATTTAATGTTTCTCCTTTAAAGAAAATAGTATATATATTCATAAAATCACCTTTTATATAAATTTTTATTTTACATCATACATCCCATGGCTATTCATATAATTAAAGAGTTCTTGACCATGCCTTTGTTCATCTTGTTGAAGATGTTGCATTGCCTGTCTAACTATAGGTTCAGCAGATGCAAAAATATCAATATCATAAGTACCTGAAACATATTTTTCTGTGGATAATAAGTCAGTACAGAGTATTCTTTCTTTTGGCTAAGTTGTATTTGAATATTTATATCACCTCTAATATTTAATTTGACCAAGAAATACTTAAATTATGTATAATTAAAACTATATTTTTAAATAATAAATTTTAAATAATCTACACATACTAATATTATAAGATTATATATATTTAGTAAATAAAATTCAAGAAGCTTTAACAAGTGCTCAAGCATTATCTACTCAATTAGAAACATTTGTCGTACATGTGCTGGGGAATGCAGAAAAATGAGTGGAATATAATAACTTATAAAATAGTCGGTAACTTTTTTATGTTATTGACTATTTTTTTATTTTTAATCGTATAGTTGTTTCACCGTATTATACAATTAAACATCATTTTTATAAACTAATACAGCCTATCTATATACATTTCATAATTTAAATAGAAACTATAGTTTGATGTTAAAATGAATTGTCCTACGTAAAGTACGTTGGGATTTGCGTAGATACTTTTATATATTACACTTATCAAGTAAATAAATTTTAAGAATATAATTTATGAATAGATGGCTTTATTATGTTAGACTATAAACAAAGGGAAATAATTATTCAAATCTCTGAAAGTATTTCCATATTTCCTGTTGTTGTAGTTCAGAGAAATGTTGGCGAGACGCCCTATTGATGTGATTCATAAAAAATTGAAGAGAACATAGTATGGTATGTTCTTAAAACAACAGAATTAATTTAAGTAGTACTAGAAGCTCGCATAATGTAACAAAAATTATTGTCTTAGGAACAAATACTAATTTATTATGTTAGAAATATATTTTTATAATGATATAGAAAGGATGGAGATGTAGGATGAATGATGAGAAGGCAGTTTCGCAGATAGTAGACCACCATAAGAAGAAGGAAAAGAGGCGGAGTGGCGAGGTGGGAATAACTTGGTGGCAGCTAAGTCTCATTGGAATTGGGTCAATCGTTGGAGCAGGTTTCTTTTTAGGAACCAGTGTGGCAATTAGTTTGACTGGGCCTTCGGTTATCCTTGCCTTTTTAATTGCTGGACTTATATCATATATAGCTTTCACCGCACTCGCAGAAATGAAAATAAATGATCCAGAAACAGGTTCTTTTAGGGATTATGCTAGAAAAGCCTTTGGAGACAATATTGGCTTTATTAGTGGATGGATGTTTTGGATTGCAGGGGTGCTGATTATGTCTAGTGAAGTAACTGCCTTATCAGTGTTTTCACGCTATTGGTTTCCACAGATCCATTTATGGGTATTCTCTGTTATGTACTCTTGCTTAGGCCTGGGCATTAATTTGCTAGGAGTGAAAGATTTTGGAGAAATTGAATCCTTCTTTGCCATTGTAAAAATTACTGCTCTTGCTTCGTTTATCATTTTTGGGTTATTATTCATCCTTGGGTATGCATATCCTAAGGGTTCTGTTGCCGGAGCATCAGTTATTTCATTGTCAACTCTTAATTGGTTTCCAAAAGGTATAAAAGGACTTTGGTCTTCTATGATTTTTGCACTGTTTCCATACGCTGGTGTAGCAGTAGTAGGCGCTGCTTCTAAAGAATTAAAACAAAGCGAATCATTCACTAAAGCTATTAATGCGCTTATGCTGGCTTTAACATTCTTATATGTTACATCCATTGTGCTCATTTTAAAAATGGTTAATTGGCATCAAATCCAGGTGAGTAAGAGTCCTTTTATTACAGCACTTTCCGAATTTCACTTGCCTTATTTAGGTTCTATTTTTAATATTATTATTGTCAGCGCCGCATTTTCCACTTTTGTGGGTGCGCTTTTTGCCATAACAAATGTATTATTATCCCTTGCAAAGGACAATGAGGCACCAAAAATTGCAATGAAAAAAAATAAAAGAGGCGTAAATGTAATTGCACTTTTAATAGGCACCAGTGGTCTACTTGTAACCATCATATTATCTTTTATATTACCAGACACCATTTACGAATATTTAACCACTTCAGCAGGTGTATTATTGATTAGTAATTGGATTATTATTTTAGCTTCACAAATAAAAAACCGAAAATATTATTCTATCAAAAGTACCTCCGAAGGAAAACAATTTAAAATGTTCTTTGCACCCTATAGTTCATATTTGGGCATTTTACTTATAATCCTTACTTTAATTGGAGTGATATTTAATCCAACCCATCGCATCGGATTGTTTGTAAGTATAGGTATTGTTGTAATTATTTCTATCGCATCTGTAAAAGCAAAATCTTAATACAATAAATAGCCTTCTGTTTATTTACATAATACTAATTATTAAAAAGACTAACGACAAAAAGAGTGTAAGAAGTACTTATGAAGGTTAATTATCATTTGATTTTAGAATAAATATTCTAAATTTTACACATAATATAGTTTGTAGGAAAAATTAGATATGTAAAGGAGTTTTTAAAATTGGAATAGCAACAAATTCAACAGACAAATACCAATCATGTATTGATGAATGTAATAGGTGTGCTCAAGCATGCTATGAATGTTTCAAGGCATGTTTAAATGAATCTGACGTTAATGCAAGAAAGAACTGTATAAGTATCCTTATTGAATGTGCACAAATGTGCAGACGAATGCAGAAAAATGTCTGGTATGTAAATACTCCATAATAAGCAGTTGGAACATATTAAAGTTCCTAACTGCTTATTTTTATTGATTATAAACAATAGTTGTAAACATACCACCCATTTTACTAGTCATATTATTGGACATATGATGAGGTATATGGCAATGAAAGGGCCATACACCTGGATTATTTGCCTTAAACTCAATATCCCAGGTTTCACCTGAAGCAACTAGTATTGTATTTTTCTTCAATCTAACATAGCATGGTATAGTATTACCATCTGATGCAGATACAAAAAATTGGTGTCCATGAATATGGATTGGGTGGGGATCCATAACTATATTCCCTAACCTTATCCTTACCATATCTCCTTTCATTACTTCTAATGGTGTAGTATATGGATAACATCTACCATTCATAGTAAAAAAATTGAAATCATGAGACATAGGATCAATATCATAGGTGCCTTTTTTAACCTCTTGCATTTTGAGATCCTTTAAATGAAATTCATGAAGCATAATAAAATAATCTTTCTGGATTACCCTATCAGTCTCATATGGATTTAAAATAATAAAACCTCCACCCAACCCCATCATTTCCTGTTTGCTTGAGTCCATATGAGTATGGTACATATGAGTTCCTGGTGGATTTATAATTCTAAAATGATAATCAAAATAACTTCCGGGTAATATTTGCGGTGAGGGCTCTACCTCTGGAACTCCATCCATTGAATTTGGTATGTCTAACCCATGCCAATGTATACTTGTTGGTTCATCTAGTTTATTATATACCCTTAAGTTTACATAATCTCCCGGATATACTTGTATTGTAGGTCCAGGTATATTACCGTTGTAGCCTAATCCATTTATATATAAGCCTGGTAATATCTCTTGTTTTACTTTTTCTGCTATCAATTCAAAATACTTAATACCATTTCTCATTTTATAAGATAGATTTGAAACATCAGGTGTAATAACCAAATGCATTCTCCTTAAATAAATTAATTGAATATTATAATATTCAATGATATCGTTATTGACACATCTTAGAGCCTGAGGAAAACATATAAATAATTGTGGAACGCCTGCATATCCTTTATTATTAGGACGATTAAATAGAAATATGTTTTTATATTAACTTATACAAATTTTAAAAGGCATACAACAATTTTTGCTTAAATAAAATATTTCAAAAAAATATTTCTCACACTATTAATTGAATTAATATAAAAAAGGTATTCATGGAGAAAACCTCTTAATACTTAATAATAATTGAATATTCATCATAGGATGCATACTCATCAAGGATCACAGTATAAATCAGTAATAAAATAGTAAATTAGTTTCTATGAAATTTAATATACATAAATTTTAATTTAACTATATTTGGTAACAAGATAAAATTGTTCATCTGGCTGTACCCCAGCAAAAATTACATCTTTGATATTATTGATATTTCTTGCTTTTAATTGTGAAATTACCCACTTCTCATCTTTTTGAATTAAAGATAAGTGTGAGGATATTATGTTTCCATCTAGAACAATATCTACCATCATTCCAGCTTTAGATTTTTTAATATTCATATCTCCAACGGTTACTATGGTTTGTTCTGATTTTTTTAAAACACTAAGCTTACCATCTGGCTCTAATATCGCTATTTCTACGTCAGTAATATAAAAAACATCTTTATTCCTTAGTTGCATTAATAAATCCCCCATATTATATCTAGCCTTCTTCATATTTTTATAAATAACTTTTCCTTTATCAATAATTAATAATGGCTCACTATCTATTAATAGTCTCAATTTAACATTCTTAAGGGTTATTTCTGAAATTAATATTGTAAGGACACTCCATATTGCAATAGAAATAATGATGTCAACAATTTCAACATTTTTATTTACAGCTGCCTCTCCTGTAATAGAACCTATTGTTATACCAACAATATAATCAAAACAGGTTAATTGAGATATTTGTTTTCTTCCCATAACTCTGGTAAAAAAAAGCAGAACAAAATACGTAACAATTGATCTAAATACTATAATTAAATGTTCATTCAAGTTAACACTTCCTAACTTATTACTATCTATATTATTAACAGATTTAATTAAATTATAAATTTTTCTTGAATATGCTTTAATTAAATATATTGACAATATATTTTGAGGGCTATATAATATGAATATATTCAATCATGAATGGATTCATAAATGAATACATTCACAATATGACAACAGTGAGGTATGGTTATGAGTGGATTAAGAGAGAAAAAAAAGAAAAAATCAGAAGAGAAAATTAAAAAGGCAGCCAAAGAAATCTTTTTATCGAAAAGTTATTCTGAGACTACCATGGAGGAAATCGCTGAGAAGGCAGAGATTGGAGTGGGTACGCTTTATAATTATTTTAAGTCCAAAGATGAGATTTATATTGCCATCATGTCCGAAGAGTTCGATTTTGATCAGGAAGATGGCGTACAATTGGAAGATGACATAGATAATGATGTTGCAAAGATTGTAATAACCTTTATATGGAAGTCATGCAAAGGGTTAAAACTAATGGGTAAAAGGGTTTGGAAAGAACTAATGTCTGCAGTATTGAGTAATTCTAAGTCAAATAATTTCCTATTTAAAGGAATGATAAGACTTGATTACAAATTTATAAACAAACTAAAGGTACTTCTTGAAAACGTTAAGAATAAAGGGTATTTACTTCCGAATTTCAACACGGATGAAGCTGCGTATACCATATACAGCGTAGTAATGACTCAATTCATTTTATATATTTATAGTGAGGATACTACATTTAATTCACTTGAAAATAATATTGAAAATCAAATACGGTTTATTTTTGAAGGTAAATGTGTCATTTTAAATAAATAAGGAACTACAAAATATTGCAGGTGCGGGAGGGTTAAAATGTTTATAGAAATAAGAAATGTAA
>Ga0209430_1002282_pt1 | contig 12546 bp, 9 predicted proteins | sample BarGraIncub1133A_FD_184504 | JGI IMG/M metagenome (GOLD analysis project Ga0209430, IMG submission 184504) | Arctic peat soil microbial communities from Barrow, Alaska - Barrow Graham LP Incubations 11-33A (SPAdes) (version 2) | ecosystem: Environmental > Terrestrial > Soil > Wetlands > Peat... | reverse complement strand
TTACACCAAATAAATATTGCCTATCACTCATCTTTTCAGCCTTACTCATAATTACCATCCTCTCTGTACTTCTAATATATCTTGTATATTAGTAATATGTTACCTATAAACATAATGTATTACCTTTTCCTTTGTTTGTCAATGTGTTTTTATTAAGTTTGCTATAATTATTTATAACAAACTTAATGGAGAAGATTGCGTATTCACTGAAAGTACTCATTTATTCTCATAACCTAATACGTCCCGCCTAACGCAAACTTGCCCTCTTCCTTTAAGATATATCAAAAAAATTCAAAGAAGATCTCATTTATTGTCTTAAGGCTTTTTTAATATTACTTATAGTGCCAACGTGGCATCGCTAAAAAGCTTGTTTCAGAAATTGAGCTATTTTAGTGGCTATCATCATTTAAGTCTATACTTAAGATGATAGTTTTTATCGGCTCAACATCAGAATTGTCCTCCTGGATACACTCCACTGTTAGTAACTACTATATTTGAATGACAAAGAAAAATACCGTAAAATTCACTCTACTGAACAATATGGTGTTTTAAGTAGTTATCTAAAAATCCTAACATTATAAAATTACTTTATCATTGAGTACAAATAAATAAATCTTCCAAAATGTTCCTGTTCATCAGTAATGATTTCAAAGACCTTATCTCTCATCTGCTTATTCGTCATTAGTGCAAAAATTTCTCTATAAAGGTCTACAGCTTCACTTTCTCCTTCAATACTGCTTTGTACTGCTTCCATAAGAGTGTTATATTTTTCAATATTAGTTGGTATAGGAATATCTAATTTTTGACCTGTAAGTTGATAATATATTTGTTGAAACATTCCATAATGCTTAACCTCATCATCATAAGCAAATTTTATCTGTTTAATTACCGCAGAGTCAGTAGTCATTTCCATCATCCTTAGATATTTTACTCTATCATGTCTTTCAGCCCTCATAGCCTCAACTAACTTATCATTTAAAGAATCTGATCTGAAAGCTTGAGAATAATAACCATCCATATTATAATACAAAATACATCTCTCCTATCTTTTATTACATATTTTATAATATGTTTAATTCTTTTAAGTTGTGAAGGCTATGATATTTAACTAAGTAACAACTATCACATTTAGGCCCCATTTGAATATATATAATAGTGTACTAATTCTTGGAGGAAATATATGAACCAAATATGCAACATGGAGGCACCCATGATGCCATGGAGAATGATGCCTGTACCTATGTCTGTACCTATGCCTAATAAAATTGGGTCTGTACCTAAGACTATGCCTAATAAAACTGCGCCTATGCCCATGACCATGCCTATGCAAATGATGCATATGCAAATGATGCATATGCACATCATGATGCAAATGTGTATAACAATGCAAATGAATAATATGCAAATGATGGAAAAGATGGAAAAGATGGAAAAGATGACGAAGAAATAAATGTAGAAATAATGAATAAGTATGTAGTAATCAAAATTAGAAAAGCATGAGTTTAAAATATACTTATGTTTTTCTAATTTTCTTCTAAATGCCTTTTAAAATATAAATGTCACCATATATCTAATTTTTTTTAGAAGAAGAAATAATATAAAAAAGCCATACCGAAGTATAGCTTTAAGTTTATGTTTTCTATTAAATTATTTTTAGAGGTTTACCAAGCTCAACATTTTTAACTATACTTGCAAATAGTCTACATTAAGTAGGTAGTTTTATAGTAAACCTCATCACTTTGGTGTTTTTGTCTTCTATTATAACTTCTTCTTCCTTTTTTAGCAGGTTTAATTCCTATTCCCCGTCCAATTTCTGAAGTTGTAAATTTTCTACAATTTAATTGTAATGCATTCATGTCTATTGTCATTGATTTACTCTTTTTCATTTTCATATTTTTGACCTCCAATAAATTATTTATATATCCATCATACTATAAAGATATAGCTAAGTAAATATTAAAAAAGCTATTTTGAAAAATAAAAAACCTTAGTAACCTTCATTAACGCAGGTTACTAAGGTTGTACTTTTGTTTACACTAATTAACTTTATTCCTCGTCACTATTACTATATTGATTAAAATACATATTATAGTATTTACCTTTTTTATTTATAAGCTCCGCGTGGTTCCCCATCTCTATAATTTGTCCATCATCTATAACCATTATTTTATCTGCATCTCTTATAGTACTTAGCCTGTGAGCTATTATAAAACTAGTTCTACCCTTCATTAATTTAATCATAGCTTCCTGTATTCTAAGTTCAGTTCTAGTGTCAACACTGCTGGTAGCTTCATCCAATATAAGTATTGATGGATTTGTTAAAATAGCTCTTGCAATAGCTAAAAGTTGTCTTTGTCCTTGACTGAGATTATTTCCACTCTCTGAAAGTAATGTTTCATAACCACTGGGAAGCCTTTTTATGAATTCATGTGCATTTGCCATTTTAGCTGCATTTTGTACTTCTAGGTCTGTTGCCTCTAGATTGCCATATTTTATATTTTCCTTAATAGTTTCTGTAAAAAGATAGGTATCTTGGAGGACTATACCAAAACATCTTCTAAGGCTATCTCTTGTGTATTCCCTTATATCAACTTCATCAATATATATTTTTCCACCTGTAACATCATAAAATCTTGTAAGTAAGTTTACAATTGTAGTCTTCCCTGCCCCTGTTTGTCCTACAAGTGCTATACTTTCACCAATTTGGGCTTCAAAATTAATATTTTTAAGAATGTTTACATCTTTTCTATACCCAAAATACACATTATCAAATTTAACATGTCCTTTGGATTCATTAATCTCTTTTGGCTCTTTTACATCTTCTGTTTCCTCTTTCTCATCTAGTATTTCAAATACTCTTTCAGCTCCGGCCACAGCGGATTGCAATGTATTAAATATGTTTGCCAAGTTATTAAGGGGTCTTACAAATTGCCTTGAATAACTTAAAAAGCTGGCAATTACACCTACTGTAATCATCCCTTCTACTGCTAGAACTCCACCTACTCCAGCTACTGCTGCAAATCCAATATTATTTATAACATTCATAATTGGCATCAGAAATCCAGAATATATCTGAGCTCTTAATCCAACCTTGCACAATCTTTGATTTATTTCATTAAATTCTTTCACTGTTTTATCTTCATGGTTAAACGCTTTTACTATATATAGTCCAGATATTGTTTCTTCAATTTGTCCATTTAGTTTCCCAAGTTCCATTTGTTGAGATTTAAAAAGCTTGCCAGTCTTTTTTGTAATGAATCGAGTTAACAAAAATACTAAAGGCACAGTAATTAAACTTGCCACAGTTAATATAGGACTTAAGACTATCATCATTATAAATGAACCTACTATAGTTATAACTCCTGACATAAGTTGTATAGCCGATTGAGAAATCGTCGAACTGACATTGTCAATATCATTTGACAATCTACTCATAATATCTCCATGACTGTTTGAATCAAAAAAGGCCATTGGGAGCTTTTGGAGCTTTAAAAACAAGTTATTTCTCATGGTCATAACTATTCTTTGACTGGAACTTGCCATGGCAAACCCTTGGAATAAATTTATAGCTGCATCCGCCAAATAGGATATTAATAAAACAATTACTATTATACTCAATAGATTAAAATCCACTTTTCCATTATTAGCTGACATAGCATTCACTGATTGCCCTATAAGATATGGCCCTAAAAGCACAATAGCCGAATCTATTATTATAAATATAAATATTGTTATTAATGTTTTTCTTTCAGTTCCAAAATAACTCCACAGTCTTCTTAAAGTCTTTCTGAAATTTTTCGGTTTTACAACAGGTGCCCTATTTCTCATTCCGCCTCTACCACCATTAAAGGGCATATTTACGCTTTTATTGTCATCTTTATATTTATTATCAGGCATCTACATCATCTCCTTTCCAATTTGAGAAAGGAAGATATCATTGTATATTTCACAACTCTTTAAAAGCTGCGCGTGGCTTCCAATACCTTTTATTTCTCCATTGTCTATTACTATTATTTTGTCAGCTCTCATTACAGAAGTTATTCTGTGTGCAATTAAAATGCAAGTTAAATCTTTAGCATATTTTTTTAAACTCTCTCTTATACTCGCTTCTGTATCTGTATCAACTGCACTGGTTGCATCATCAAGTATTAGAATTTCAGCTTTTTTTACTAATGCTCTTGCAATAGATATACGTTGTTTTTGACCTCCTGAAAAATTAACACCACCTTGCCCAATTTTTTCATTATAACCTTGTGGAAGTTTATCAATAAAGTCACTCGCCTGGGCCACCTTTAGAGCTTCCTTAATTTCATCGAAAGTTGCGTTCTCACTTCCCCATTTCATATTGTCGAGTATTGTACCAGAAAACAACAGGGCCTTTTGTGGTACTACCGCAATCTTCTCTCTTAATGACTTTATATCTAACTCTTTAATATTTACACCATTAACTTTTATTTCTCCGCTTATTACATCATAGAACCTAGGTATTAAATTCACAAGAGTACTTTTGCCTGCACCAGTTGATCCTATTATTCCAACAGTTTCCCCTTGAAGACAGGTAAATGATATGTCCTTTAATATGGGCTCCTTATCTTTATTATATGAAAAAAACACGTGCTGAAAATCAACTCTTCCTCTATATTTAGAATTATCTATAATTTTATTACCATTAAGCATACTATTTTCTTCTGAAAATACTTCACTTATACGCTCTGAAGATGCTCTAGCACGTACAAACATTGTAAAAACATTAGTTACCATCATAAGCGAGAATAATATCTGCGTCATATAATTTGTAAATGCAATTATTTGTCCTATATGCATACTACCTCTATTTACATATATGCCACCTATCCAAACCACTAATATAATCCCGATGTTTACTATAAGACCAATAATAGGAGTGAAAACAGATGTTATTTTCATAGCTATAGTAGAATTTTGCGTAAGCAAAGCATTCTTAATTTTAAACCTATCTGTTTCATATTTGAATCTATTAAAAGCTTTAACTACCCTTACCCCTGATAAATACTCCCTCATAACTCCATTTACACTATCAAGTGACTTCTGCACTCTAATAAAATATGGGAATCCAAGCTTCATATTAAAATATATAAGAATAGCTACAACGGGTACAATAGCAAACAAAATCATTGATAGATGTAAGTTTAGTCTTGCAGCCATTATAATGCTTCCAATGCCTACAATTGGTGCTTTAACAAATATCCTCATAAGTCCATTCACAAAATTTTGAACCTGCGTTACATCATTTGTGAGCCTTGTAACTAGAGTCGCTCCTTCAAATTTATCAACATTCTCAAAAGAAAACCCTTGAATTTTTTTAAATAAATCGGATCTCAAATCTGTTCCTAACTTTTGTGAAACATTACTGGAGATAACATTCCGAGCACATGCTGATATTGCCCCGAATCCTGCAATTATAAGCATAATGGCTCCCATTTGAATTACATAATTCAAATTTTTATTTGCAACGCCCACATCCACAATTTTAGACATTATCGTTGGTTGCATCAAATCACAAAATGCTTCAAATATTACAAAAAATACTGCTATACAAAATCTCATGCCATATTTATGAGCATATACTTTTAAATAACCCAAAGTAAATCACCCCTGTTCTAGAAATATATTTTTATAGTGTAAATCAACTTAAATTGTGTTACGTTCGATGTTTTTATTTATAGTAATAATAAAAAATAAGGCATCCAACTAAAATGCCCTCAAACTTTATTTTATGCTAATAGTTTTATCTTTGTGAAATTCCATACTTTATTTCAAATTCATCCTTTTCAAGCCCCTTTATTACTGCTCCAGCAAATTCTGCAGAGGAAACCAATTTAATATTTAGGCCCCTATTTTTTCTTCCTTCAATGTTAAGCTCACTTTCAACTGCTGGTGGAATGACTTCAAACACCTTGATGCCTGTTTCCAATAACTGCTGCCTTAAAAGCATCGTATAAGTGTGAAGTGCAACCTTAGTTGCACAGTATATTGGAACCTGTGGCATAGGCCAAAATGCAAGTCCTGACGAAACATTTACAATCGTGGCATTTTCCTTATTCTCCAGTTGCTTAATAAACATAGCAGTCAGGTATATCGGTGCTTCGAGATTAATTGAGATTTCGTTTTGTCCTGAAATTAGATCTTCCATGCCTTTCTTAAAATCAACATCCCTTTGAATACCTGCATTGTTAATAAGAATATTGAGTGATGGAAACTTTTGAATTACCCAGTCGAGCAACCTTTTTCTTTCATTGCTGTCTGCAACATCACATGTGAAAATGTGCAAATTTGGATGTTTATCCTGTGCTTCCTTAAGCTTTTGAACTCTACGTCCACATATTATAACTTCATTTCCAAGTGCGAGTAATTCCTCAGCCATAGCATAGCCGATGCCAGTTGATCCGCCTGTTATTAAAATTGTGTTACCATCTATTTTCATAAAATATTCACCCCTTCATAATTTTATCTATTGACCAAACCTTATTTACCCTTACTCCTATTCTTGCTTAGCTTTTTATAAAACAGTTATATATAAGACTATTTTATTTAATTCGATAATATTATCAAAATTCCTTTTTTATTAGAGCACCTACTTTAAAATAGAAGCAATAAAAAATACTAAAAAAGAGAATTCAAAAGCAGCTTACTGCCTCATGAATTCTCTTATATTCTAAAAATGTAATTATATCTTTACACTTCAATTTCCAGTATTATATTCTTTACGCTAATCTTAAATCATCCACAAATGACCTAACAGCATCTTCCTTTGTAGCCCAAGATGTTACAAGGCGAATGGCTGAATTGTTCTCATCAACTTTTTGCCATACAAAAAATAAATATTTTTCTTCAAGTTTCTCAATTGTTTTATTAGGAAGTATTGGGAATATTTGATTTGTTGGCGAATCTATTAAAAACTTGTGTCCACAATTACTAATTCCTACTTTTAAGATTTCTGCCATATCATTTGCGTGTTTAGCTAATTCGAAGTAAATATCCTCCTTGAATAACTCCAAAAACTGTATACCAATTAGCCTTCCTTTTGCAAGTAATCCACCCTTTTGTTTAATGTGATACCTGAAATCTTCTTTAAGAGAATCTTTGCAAATCACAAGTGCTTCTCCCATTAATGCACCATTTTTAGTTCCACCTATGTAAAAAGCATCAGTAAGGTTTGGCAAATCTGAGAGTTCTATATCATTCTCTTTTGAGCACAGCGCTGATCCAAGTCTCGCTCCATCCATATATAAAATTATCTTGTTATTTTTGCAGAAATCACTTAAATCTTTTAATTCTTGTTTCTTATATATAGTCCCTATTTCTGTTGGATTTGATATATAAACCATCTTAGGTTTTACCATATGCTCATCAGTATGCTCATCTATCGCCATTTTTATATGGGTAGGATTAAGTTTTCCATCCTCCACTTGCATGGAAATGACTTTATGACCAGTTGCCTCTATTGCTCCTGTTTCGTGAACTAGTACATGTCCTGTATTTGCCGAAATAACAGCTTCATGAGGTCTTAAAAAAGCAGAAATAGCAGTTAGGTTTGTTTGAGTCCCTCCACATAGCATATGAATATCAACATCATTACATTTTAATTTTCCCTTTAACAATTTAATGGCAGCTATGCAATACTTATCTTCTCCATACCCTTCTTCTTGCTCCATGTTTGATTCCATAAGAGCTTTCAGTATATTTATATGAGCTCCCTCACTATAATCATTTCTAAAACTATACATTGATTTATTTCCCCTTTCGGTATCATTAGTTTATCTATTGATATTAACCCATTCTTCTCTATATAACAAATTATATTGTTCACTATATCACCAAATTTAGGATATTGTCATAATGAACCTCAAAATAGGAATTTATACCTTTATCCTGAAATATTCAAAGGCCGTTTGCACTTCAAAACCATATTTTTTATACAAATTATATGCCTTTTCATTTTCACTATTTACATCTATCATTATTTTCTCTACGTTTTTCTCAATTAAATCTTTCAACATTAATTTAAGCATAGCTTTTCCATGCCCTTTCCCTTGATATTTTGGTATTATACCAAAGCCAAATATATATGCTCCATCTTGCTCAAAACTTACACCACACATTCCAATAAATTCTCCATCTAAAACTGCTAAATATTGTTGCCTAAATTGTGATTCAAAGGTTTTCATTACCATTGTTTCAGCATTTTCATAAGTATCAGCAAATATTTGTCGTCTTATGTCAATTAGTATTTCAGAGTCTTGTAAATTCGGTTTATATAATTCTACTTTATTTAAATGGTAATTTGGGTAGGAATCAGCAAGTTGATTGTATTTCAAAGAATACTCAGTAAAATCATAATTAGCCTTTAATTTTTTTATAACTGCTTTCCCATCTAAGGATTGTGGTTCACAAACAAATAAAATGTCAGGCACCTCATATTTTTTGAGTTCATCGCTCACCTTTACAAGTAGTGCTTTAAAATACCCCTTTAGCCTGTATTCTGGTAAAGTAAAGCCAGATATTTCAGCTTCATCTTGACTCGGAATAAACATTATTAATAGACTTATCAATTTATTATCTTCATAAAGTAAAAATAAACTTTTTATATTGGGATTAAAGTTAAGTGAGCTATCCAAAAAAATATCCCCCGTTAATTTATCATGTTTTTTACAAATTGTTTCTATATGTCTTATTTCTTTTATTTCTCCTTCACTTGCTTTGCTGAATTCTTTAATTATCATTACTTCACCATTCCCTATATTTCTTCAATTGAAAAATATTTCATTAGTTAAAATTCTATTAATAATCCTAAAATATTCTCCATCTATTTACCATAATTCAACAAACAGTAACACTTACCCTTCAAATCTATGTATAAAATTGAAGACCTCCAAAACATTTCATCTAAAGCTTATGAAATTACATTTTTAGGCCTCTATATCTATTATAGGCCGCCATTATTTCTTGTTTTCTTGGCATGGCTAAGTTCCCACTGCCACCTTTTAATCTATCCATAGATATTAATCCATTTTCTTCTATTTGAAGTATTATATTATCCACCATATCCTCAAATTTTAAGCCCTTGCTTATAATACTGGTCTCAACCCATTTCATAATTAAGCCTATGGCATTCACTTGCTCGTTATCAACGATTTGCTCTATGGCCCTTAAATCTATGTCCTCTCTGTTTATACTTAATGTACTTAACCCTATGGCCTTAATTTTAACACCTTTTTCTCCTTGTTTTATGGTACCCGCTTTAACTACCCTGTTAAATGTCATATCTATCAATAAATTGCTATCGTTTACTCGTTTTGTAATATGTCCAAGACTTAACTCTTTAGCCTCTGCTGTTACGTCCAAGGCCTCATAGTTGTCCATTTGAATAACACAATCTGCCACATCAAAAAAGTCTCCTGAGCTTCCTACTACCATTATTGTCGAAATACCCTTTTGCTTGTGAATCGGGCCCACTATTTCAATAAATGGTGTAATTGGTTCCTTTTCCTTTGAAACTAATTTTTGCATTAAGTCATCTCTCATCATAAAATTAGTAGCTGAAGTATCTTCATCTATTAACAATAACTTAGACCCACTTTCTATTCCCTCCATAATATTCGCAGCTTGAGATGTACTACCACTTGCGTTCTGCGTACAGAACTTTTTTGTGTCTTTACCACTCGGCAAGTTGCTTATAAATAGTGATATATCCGTTTTAGTTATGCACCTACTATCTTCTGCCCTTACTTTTAGGGCAGATCCATCTGTTATAACTAGTTCTCTACCATCACCTTCAATATGGTTATAAACTCCAAGCTCTAAAGCTTTTAATAATGTAGATTTTCCATGATATCCTCCACCTACTATAAGAGTTATACCACTCTTAATTCCCATGCCCCGTATTAATCCGTGGCTCTTTGTATTAAACTCTACTTCTAATTCCTTTGGTGATACAAACACTTTACCATCTCTTAACGCTTTTGTAGAGACACCACTTTCTCTGGGCAGCATTGATCCATTAGCTACAAATGCAACTAATCCCCTACTTGTCAGCTCACTTCTTATAAATTCTTGATCTTCTACCAGCATTACTCTACTTATTAATTTTTCACTATTAATATTCTTATAGATTAAAGTTTTTTCTACAATGCTAGGTATAACATTATGTAAAATCTTCTCAAGCTCTTTTGATAAAACACTTCTTCCTCTTGCGGGAAACCCAACATAAAATCTAGCTTCTATTTTATCCTCATCTATAATTATAGAAGTTCTATTTAATATCTCTTGTGGACATTTGCTTATAGCTATTAACCCACTTTTTCCTGAGCCAAAAACTTTTACGCAGAACTTATTTATATTAGAATAAAATTCCCTTGTTAAGTAGTCTGCTACTGCAATATTTCTGTTTACATTATTAAAAAGGTCCTTTGGAAATTTAGCAACCTTCTGATCTACTATTACTCTAACTCTTGATGGGGATGCAAAAGGATCACCTTGAACATGATCTATGCAAAGCGAATAACTTCCAAAATCATATTCTCCCTCTAAATCTTTATATGCTCTATAGCTTTTCCCATCAATCCTAGTTAGTTCTTTTTTTAATACTTCTAAGCTTTTCATATAACTCTCCTCTTATACCAATAAATAGTTGATTTTATCTTGGTGCGATATAAAAAGGCTACTAAACTATTGATATTTTGTTTAGTAGCTTTATAATCTATCACATATATGACTTGTTATTTTGATTAACTAACACTAATTATACACATATTTAATTATGGCTTCAATATGTATATAAAATTAAGTGAACTTTCAGTTTAAACTTCTAAATAATCACAAGTATTGATAAATAGAACATTACGACAAACCCAGCAGTTGCCACAAAATCATGGTCATGATAAGTGTGTTTGATGAGAAGGAATTCATTAGGTTCAAACAAAGAGGAGAGTGAAATTAAACTTATATCAGTTTAATTTCATTCTCCTTTTTTATTTAAATCTGGTATTTATTCAATACCATCTCTAAATTTTATAGCTCTATGTTCAGTAAAATTCAACCACTTATTTGCGAAAACTTCATTGTCTTCTTTATAATTATCAATGTAAGATAGCAAATCTTTCTCTGAGGTTAAATTGATTCCAAAACCTTTTTCATTAATAATAGCCATATCTACGTATGAATATTCTCCTATTGTTATAACATCAATTAACTTACCAGCTCTTATTTTAGCAACAAGACTAGCATTCAATGCAATTACATCAAAATCTTTTGTATATTCATAACTTTCTCCAAGGAAAGGCACATTATCTCCAATTTTATATTGAGTAGCCTTTAATAAATCTTTCTTAATTTCTAAAGCTTTCATATCAAAATAATATTCGTCAAAACAATCAATAGGAAGCTTAATTTCATCTTTAATAAAACTAGTTACAATCAGTCCCTCTGAATCTACCAGGCCTGAGATAATTCCGCCTCCACATACATCATAACCATCCACTATTACAAATCTACCAGTGTTTTGGTTGTCTGCAAATTTATCAAAACATATTTTTTCCTTTGTTCTTATAGTAACTTCAGCTACATCATTAGTCTTTGCCTCAAGAGCATTAACATACGTTCCTAAGGTACTTGCATCTATAACTTTATTGAAGGCTATAACTTCACATTCAACTTCTTGAGTTACAAGCTTTATCCTATATTTCTTGCCTTTTACAAAATTGTTTTTTCCCATCCAAAATATATTGGTTTTAAAAAGGTCAGCAACAATTGGAGCATTTTTAATATGGGAAATTACTTCTCCTCTTTTATTAAAAAATTCATCTTCAAAAGTAATACCAACAGACATTCCTGCACTTACAGTGCCTAACCTATCTTTTTCTACAAAGGCTTCTATACTTTTAACTTTTGTAGTTCTATTAGATGGGGAAATAAGTATTTCATCTCCAACACTAAGGCTACCTGCTTCTATTCTTCCTGCAATTATACGTCTATTATCAAATTTATATACGTCTTGAATTGGAAATCTTAATGGCTTGGCCTCAAGTCCTTCTTCTTGCGTAAATAAATCTAATGCTTCAAGTACAGTTTCTCCTTTGTACCAAGATAACTTTTCAGATTTTATTGTTAAATTTTCACCATAAAATGCTGAAATAGGAATATAACTCATAGGGTGAACATTTAAATTTTTTAAAAAAGAATTCATTTGATTTTTTATAACATTAAACTTTTCCTGATTATAGTCAATAAGATCCATTTTATTAACTACAACGCACACCTGTTTAATTCCAAGTAGAGATAGTATATAACCATGTCTTTTAGACTGTTCTTGAATTCCTTCTTTAGCATCTATTATTAAAAGCGCAGCTTCTGCACTTGCTGCACCTGTAATCATATTTTTAAGAAACTCTACATGTCCTGGTGCATCTATAATTACATAATCCCTCTTGTCTGTATGAAATTGAAGTGAAGTTGTGTCTATTGTTATGCCCTGTTTTTGTTCTTCTTCAAAAGCATCTAATAGATAAG
>Ga0209430_1002279_pt1 | contig 12557 bp, 8 predicted proteins | sample BarGraIncub1133A_FD_184504 | JGI IMG/M metagenome (GOLD analysis project Ga0209430, IMG submission 184504) | Arctic peat soil microbial communities from Barrow, Alaska - Barrow Graham LP Incubations 11-33A (SPAdes) (version 2) | ecosystem: Environmental > Terrestrial > Soil > Wetlands > Peat... | reverse complement strand
AAATCATACTTTACTCTGAAACGTCAGATTTATATTAAAAGTGTATCGCTCTTCTTATTATTTGAAAAACTCTTCGGCTTTATCCAGCGAGTCCAGTTTACCCACATCCAGCCATCTCAACTGTTGGCAATCGCCTTTGATACATACCTTATCTGCCACAGACAAATAAAAATCAATGATTGGAAACCGTTCCGGCCACTTCTCCATCAGAGGAAATAAGGCAGGAGAGAAGATATGTATACCACCAAAAGCCAGACGTTCATATCCCGAAGGATCAAACCCCTCGATCGGTGATTTCAAAGCACCGGTTTGCTCATTGATCCATCCTTTCAAGTTACGATTCGTATCAAATAACAGGTACCGTGCCGTCTCCCGTTTGCTGACCAAAAGCGTTGCAGCAGCATTTTGTAAAAGATGGTTCCGGTAAAAAGCACCCAGATCAAGATCCGAAAGGATATCCACGTTATGTACGAGAAAGGGAGCGTTATCGTCAAAGAACCAGGCCCCTTTACGTATTCCTCCACCTGTTTCAAGCAGACTGTCCGTCTCGTCCGAGCATTCGATGTGAATGCCGTAATACTCCTTTTGTTGCAGAAACTCTGTGATCTGTGATGCGAAATGATGCACATTGACTAAAATATCAGTGAACCCCGCAACCTTCAGTTTGAGAATCACATGCTCCAGAAGTGGCACCCCGGCAATCGGTACCAGTGCCTTGGGTATCCTGTCAGTCAACGGCTTTAACCGAGTCCCCATACCAGCTGCAAAAATCATCGCTTTCATGTCAAAGACCTCTGCGATTAAAATGTTGAGAGATCTCTTGTTCCCTGTGTCGCAACACGACTTCAATGCCAAATTTCTCATTCAGATACTCCGCCAGATGTTGAGCCGCATACACCGATCTGTGTTGTCCGCCCGTACATCCGAAAGAAACCATCAGATCCGTAAATCCCCGTTCCATATACCTTGCCACAGACGGACTAACCAATGCAACCACCTGTTCCATAAATTGAACGATCTCTCCGTTCTCCTCCAGAAAGTCGATCACCGTCTGATCCAGACCATTTTTTTGTTTGTACGCCTCATAACGTCCCGGGTTCTCAATAGCCCGGCAATCAAACACAAATCCGCCACCATTGCCCGAACAATCTTCCGGGATGCCTCGTTTGTACGAAAAACTGAAAACCCTGACAATCAGGTTGCTATTATTCTGTTCCATCTGTTTATACACCATATTTTTCACTCACAGCTTTCATCACTTCTTTCAGATAATACAAGGAATGTAGATCTTCATTATCCAGAGTCTTCATCACTTCTTTCAATGCAAAAGGAATACTCTCCAGAAAATGGCTCTTTCTCTCGCCATAACCTCTGAAACCATACGCACCCAGCGTTTGCAGTTGTCTGAGCAACACAAAATAGGGGAGAAAATGTAAATATATAACGCGCTTTCCTAACCCAAGCTCTCTCATATATGATTCATACACCGCAAACAACTCTTCCCGAAGTCTGTCCGGAAATTGTGCCTTTGCCTGCCAGAGAAAAGAAACCACGTCATACAGAAGTGGACCTTTACGAGCTCCCTGAAAGTCGATCATATAGGGTTTGTCGTGATAGATCATTACATTTCGCGACTGAAAATCCCTGTACATAAACGTTTGAGGCACCACCTTCATTTTTGTGACGCGTACGATTTGTTCAAACTCGTTCTCCAGTTTCCGTTCGTTAAAAGGAACTCCTGTAAACTTCAAAAAACAGTATTTGAAATAGTTCAGATCCCACATCATCGCCATTTCATCAAACTCAGCATCCGGATAGCAAACCTCAAAGTTGAGACTTTTTCCTCTGACCTGTATTTCAGCCAATCGCTTTAAAGTATCTTCCAACAGCGTAATAACCCCGGGGGAAGTAAATCCATTCGGGATCTCTTTTTGAATGACATCAAACAAGGATACATCTCCCAGATCCTCCTGCAGGTAATACATCTCATCCTTGCTTACCTTGTAGATCTTCGGTACAGGAAGCCCCTGGTTGTAAAGATGCGTTCCGATCTCAACAAAAGCATGATTCTCTTCCCGTATCTCCCCCCTTACCCCAATCACCGAGGTCCTGTCCGTTTTAATACGGTAATAACCTCTGTTAGAGCCAGATCCTGTCAGACGATTGATGCTTTCAGGCGTTTTATCAAAAGTTTCCCTGAATAATTGTTGCAGTGGATACGAATTATCATCGTTTTCAATCATAGTCTTGTCTGTTTTATACTTTGCAATAGATAATGCGTATATTTATGCAAAGTAACGCAGAGTTGTTCATATTACAAAGTAGAATCTCAGAAAAACAAGGTTTATTCTTTTGTTTAAAGCTATCTCGTTGTAAAACAGTTTGCAGTAATCGTCCCCGAAAGCTATTTCAGGAAGAGAATTACCGGGTGATCCGAGATCGTTAAAGTGGTATTGTCTGTGTTTTCCAACTTCCGTGTGGGTTCAGTACCCAGCGTCGGATCATAGCACGTGATTTCCTTGCACTTCTTCCCGAATTGCAACGTGATTGCATCACTTCCCATCATACGTTCCCCCCAGATGATGAGCGCAAACGAACCATCACTCCTCTGAAGCAGCAGATCATGGGTTGTTACCGGTTGATCTTTGATCGAGTAGGAGAGTTCCTTCCCTTTTACAGCTTTCCCTTTGTCCGTCAATATCGTCGTGAGATTATGCAGGTATAAAGAAGCTTTTCTGGGAGTCTTGTAGTCAATCTTGTAAAAGCCAAACGAACCGTCGGGATCATCCAGAAACTCATAGATAAACGTATGGCTCCAGCCCCTTTTAAACTGTGCCAGATACAGATTGATATAGTTATTGGCTTGCACCTCTTCCGTCACCGCTCCATTGACGTCTCCAACACGTACACCGGTCTCCGTGGTCACCCTGGGCATAGCGGTCAGCTGTTCGTTGGTATATCCCGCAAACTTTTTCCCCCAGGTACGTCCATGATTATTGTACAATCCGTCGATGCGACACTCCGAGGTAGGATCAGAAGTGTTCCATATTTGATTATCGTGCACACCGGGCCACATTGCTTCATGATACATATAGTTGTGCACATTCAGCACATCCGCATAGCGCGTCCCTGCAGGCATCAACGTACCGGCACCTTCCGGAATAACAAGAAACTGCAACCCCACGTTGTCCGGTTGCGCCCCCATCTCAGTCGCACTATATACCGGATATTTCTTTAGTTGCCCATCCTCTTTCACCGCCTTGTATAAATCCCGTTGAAACTTCGCCACAGGCATCCAGCTCTTCACGCTGTTTGAGTTTCCCCCCTGATAGGTCACTCCTCCGAAATTGTTCGGTTCGTTGGGACCCTCAATTGCAAGCAATGCCCCGGCCTCATGTAGTTGCTTAGCCATCACAAGAGTAGCCGGAAGATCCGCATCCCGAGCCCCGCTTCCCGGACCAATCACCACTTTCACACCCACCTCCCGATGCAGTAACAACAATCCGGTCATGTCATAATTACGATCCGCAGCATCGCGGACATTACGGATCCCCACATATTTCAGTAAGTCAACCATCTTGGAAGCATCTTGTCCGTGCTGCACATGAACGCAGGCGCCGATAGATTCCAGAAAGTCATTGACCGGACGAGCCGTCACATTTTCTGCTTGTGCTGTTGTGAGGGAAAGAGAAAGGAGGGAGGCGATAGCTCCGGAGAGAAGAATGTTTTTCATAGAGGTAGTCATTGTGGTTTTATCAATGATGCAAATATAGTGCAATTTTCAAAGCAGAGAGAAGACTATCGGCTCAAAAAATATTCAAATCAGTGAATTATCAGCTCAAAATGACCCGATAATACAAACGAAAGAATAAGTTTTGAGCCGATTGCAGATTCAGTATTAGGATTGTCAAACAGCCGAAAAATGCAAACATTTGGTGGATATCGGCAAAACGATCAAAAACATTTGGTGGATACCGGCAAATCTCGCAAAAACATTTGGTGGATACCGGCATTTTTGCTTATGCCGAAGGTAAGAAGTATTATGAGATTGACTTTGTCATATCCGATAATAAGTATTTGATTTATACAAAGGATTATCACCGGGAGAATGGTGTTGATTATATACCAGTCTATATGACAATGTTCTTGTAGTGATCAAGAAAGCTATGCTGATGTTCTACGGGCAAAACAATATCGCGGCCTTCAAGCAAATCTTCATTGAGCAGTTTGAGTTTGCGGTGAGAACGTATTTTTAATAGGAGGTCTAAAGTATACAATCCCTGTTGGCTGTTAGGGCGAACTCAACAATCGAAATTAATTTTGGCAAGAGTGAGATTTGTTGTAATTACCGGCAGATGTAGATGATTAATCAATAATCATCACTATATTTGCAGGGTAAAAATGCGGATTACCGCAGTAATACCCTTTTTGAGTATGAGAATAGAACGTAAAAGAAATCTTCAGCGACTCATTAACAGCCGCAAGAACGGTCAAATAAAAATAATTACAGGCATCAGACGTTGCGGCAAATCGTACTTGCTTGGTGTCCTTTATCGCGACTACCTCCTGCAAGAAGGTGTAGAAACAGAACAAATCATCACACTTGAATTGGATAATGACACCAATGTACGTTATCGCAATCCGTTGGAGTTGGGTGCTTATCTTCGCCAAATGGTTAGTAATACAGAGAAAGATTATTATATTCTACTGGATGAGATTCAAATGGTAGAGTCAATAGATAATCCCTATCTGCCCAAAGATTCTGGTTCTAAAATCACCTTTGTTGATGTACTTTTAGGACTTAAGAATCTGTCAAATGTTGATGTTTACGTTACAGGTAGTAATTCCAAGATGCTTTCGTCTGATGTGGCTACCGCTTTCCGTGACCGTGGTGAAGAAATTCATATTACGCCACTAACCTATGAAGAGTTTTATGCAGCATATCCCAAGGAGAAACGCTTTGCATGGCGCGAATTTATGACTTATGGTGGGATGCCGTTCGTTATGCATAAAAATACCCATGAAGAGAAATCAAAATATTTACAAGACCTCTTTCGACTCACTTATATTAAAGATGTGATAGAGCGTAATAGATTGCGAGCAAATGTGGAGGTTCTCGATGAACTGCTTAATGTTGTGGCTTCGGTTGTAGGATCGCTTTCCAACCCAACACGATTATCCAATACCTTTCAGTCAGTTAAGAGATTAAAAATAAAGAATGAGACGATTTCTACCTACCTCGACTGTTTCATTGATGCCTATATATTGAGCAAATCATATCGATACGATATAAAGGGGCGTTCTTATATTGATACTCCTCTCAAATACTATTTTACCGATATAGGTTTGCGAAATGCCCGCCTCAATTTCCGTCAGCAGGAAGAAAACCATATTATGGAAAATATCCTCTATAACGAACTTATGGCACGGGGATTCAACGTTGATGTAGGAGTCGTTGAATATAACCAGACTGATGCCAACGGAAAAAAGATACGCACACAACTTGAAGTCGATTTTGTAGTCAACCAGACTGATAAGCGTTACTACATTCAGTCTGCACTTACAGTAGCTGATGAAGAAAAACGGAAACAAGAAGTCAACTCTCTCAATCGAATTGATGACTCCTATACAAAAATTGTCGTGGTGCGTGACAATATCTTGCCATGGACGGATGATAGAGGAGTGCAGTATATCAATATTGAAGATTTCCTTTTGGAGAAAATAAGTGAGCTATAATGGCAAATAAACATACCCTTGTAATTTACCGCTTGGTTATTACGGGCTAAAAAAGTTACTCTGCTGTTTATCATTTCGAGGTTATCCTCGAAATGATTGGTCACTAAGCAACCTAATCTTATGACACTTGGGCTATTTATTTTAATTGTGTTACTAGTTTACAAAACAACAACCTTACAATCATCAACCTCAGTAATCCTACTCGTTTCTTTTAAGTGTAGGTAAGCGGCTTGTATAGCTTGGGTTATATTTCCACCTGTACGATTAAATCCAAAAACACGTGCAGTTGCAACCAATAAATCGCCTGCTTTTATACCGTAACTTTGGTTGGTTATGCTAATCATAGCTTCACCTAACTCTTCTTTTGATATATAGGCGATAGGTCTTATAGCTCCATTTAGCTTTGGAATTCTAACCTCTACATCCTTGATTGTTTTAAGAGATAAAAAATCATCTATTCTGTTTAATTCATGCTTAATATTCTTATCAATTAAATAATCTACTGTTTCTCTTATTTTAGAGGTTGCTTTTTGATTGCCAAAAATTGGTGCAATTCGCTTGCAAAGGTTTTCGTAATGAATGGGCTGTTCAATGCTTATAATGTGTTTTATCACATTACTGACAAATAAACTGTCAGGATATATTCGCTCTACATCTCGAATATTTGCTTCTTCGTAAACTAAAAAACCAAAACCAATATTTACTTCAGAGCTTTCAATGACTTGTTCTTCAATTGATTCGTCAAACTCAATAGTCTGTTTTATTTCAATTGGTTTGCAAGAGCCAAAATCTAATGCAGGTTCATTAAATGAACTCAATGCTTTTTCAACAGCTTCAATTAATTTATTTCCTTCTGTTACGGTATCTTTAATCCAGTCGGTTGACCAAATACGGTATATTTTCCAACCTATATCTTCAAGAATAGTTTGTCGAAGTCTGTCTCGTTCACGAGCAGTTCTGGAACAATGATAAGTTGCTCCATCGCATTCAATACCTAAAACGAATACACCACTTTGTTTTGGATGTCTCACTGCCATATCAATTCTAAAGTCAGAACAGCCAACTTGTGTTGCTACATTAAAACCTTTTAAAGATAGAAAATCATAAACAGACTCTTCAAAAGGAGATTCTAATTCAATTGAAGTTGGAATTTTTATTTCATTTTCTAAAACAGAAGGGCCATTTTTTGCGAAATCAATATATGATCGTAACATTTTTACACCTTCCGAATTTGTCCGTTCAAGATCAATGTCAGTGGGTTGAATAGAACCAACGAGTTTGACATTAAACTTTGCTCTTGTAATAGCCACATTTAATCGTCGATAACCGCCATCTCTACTTAATGGACCAAAATTCATATACATTGTACCCTTTGAGTCTTTTGCATAACCAATACTGAAAATGATAGTATCTCTTTCATCCCCTTGCACATTTTCAAGATTTTTTATGAAGAATGGTTCATCTTTTTCTTCTGAGAAAAAGTTATCGAAACGATTATCTGACAATCTACGTTGTCTAATAGCCATATCAATAGTAAGTTGCTGTGCTTCACTAAATGTAACCACACCTAAAGACCGATTTGGATATTTTGAAAAATGTTCAAAAACTAAATCTGCTACTTTGTGAGCTTCATTTATATTGTTTTTTTTACCACCTCTATCATAAACCCCGTTTGAAACATAAATATATTCTACTCCACAATCAGGTTTGTTTTCATTTTGAGAAGGAAAGGTTACTAAACTGTGGTTATATATTTTAGCATTTGAAAACGCAATCAGATGTTCATGCCGGCTTCTGTAATGCCAGCGTAAGCTTCTTTCAGGTATAACATTTAGAGCTTCATCGAGTATTGATTCGTAGGCACCTTCATCTTCAAATTCATCATCATTATCAGTATCAAAATCGTTGTCAGATAATGCAGAAGCAAAGAAATTAGTTGGAGGTAATTGTTTGTTATCTCCAACAATAATTACTTGTTTCCCACGCATAATTGCTCCAATTGCATCTTCGGTGCAAACCTGTGAAGCTTCATCAAAAATAACAATGTCGAAATCATAACTCTGAGCCTCCAAGAAGACACTTACCGAAAGAGGCGACATCATAAAACAAGGCTTAAGGGATGTCATTAAGTTAGGAATTGCATTGAACAGTTTACGTAATGGAAGTAATTTGCGTTGTTTATTTAGCTCTCTCTTTAAAACACCAATTTCATCTCTTGAAGAAGTTGCGGAATTAAAGTCGGGAAGACGACTCAGTAATCTCTCTTTAACCCTTGAACGTGCAATAATTAGTTGATTGTTATCTAACTTTTTAAATTCTCGAATATTTTCTTCGTGTGCCTTGCGCCTAAAAGAATTTACGGCAGTAAATATAATTGTTACAGTATCTAACCATAATCTATAGAAACGCTTTAGGTAGGTTGGTGTAATCAAATCTGCTTTAATCAATCGCAGCTCAATTTTGTCAATATACTCACTCAAACCAGCTTTTATGCAAGCTTCCCTATTGTTTCGATAATCAATCCATTCTTCTAATTGTGATTTTCTGTTCAAACAATTATCCAACCGGTCAATTACTGAATAAAGATTTTTATTTGAGAAATTTTCTGATTCATCAAACAAATTCACATACCAATTATATTGACTAGCAGCTAATTCTCTTAAAGTTAATAATTCACAAGCTTTTACCTTCGCTAACTCGACTGTTTCCGGGTCTTTACATATCTTCTCAACAAAATGAGTTGGTAGATTGTATGTTTCTACCAATTCCTTTAATTTACCTGCAAATGTTAGGGTATTAATGATTATATTCCAATTCGTTGAAATTCCGTTCCACAAAAAACTAAATTGCTGCTCTAAAGTTTCTTTTTGGTTATCCATAACCAATGAAATTTCTTGAAGACGGCTAAAACTTGTCAAGTCAGTTACCATCTTATCATAACTGAATTGTTTTTGAGAAAGAGAAGCAAACGACTCGTAATTATCTTTTACAGCATTGCTAGATGATAAAATATTTTCTATACATTTTATAGCTTTTGTAATATTGGATTGATTATTTACACATTCATTAGTTAGTAGAGCCAACCTTTCATTTATTTTATCTTTTTCTAAAGTAGATAGAACATTTATTGCATTTTCTATTTCATCGATTTGAAGTGAATCATTAAGAAGTATCGCTTTTAATTTTGCAGGGAATGAGTTTTTCTTAAAATGCTCACTAATAGACTGAATAATCATGATATGATTATTCAGTTGATCCCAATTTGTATCATTTGCTTTAAAGTAAGATCCGAAATACTCATTAAATCTATTCGTGTTACTTTCAATCCACTCTGTTTTTTCCGACAAAGCTTTTATTTTACTCAATAATTCAATTATTGACGAATCTGTAATTTTATTTGAATGGATTGCAAAGCCCTGTATTTGCTTTTTATCGTTACGATATTGTGACTTAAATAAACGGAAAATAGAATGGTACTCTGTTCTAAATTTTATAAGAATGCTGTTGTAATCAATATCAAGGACTTCTTTATCATACTGATTCAATATTTCAGTTTTCAGAACACGTATTTCACTATAGGCTGAATTTGTCTCTAAAATCAAAGAGGTTAAATTGGATTCTTTGGTTTTATCGAACCATGCTTCTGTGGGGTGAGGTCTTTGAACTAAAAGTTTGAGTAGATTGGAAAAGTTAGAAATCGAAGAAAATGCTTCTGGTTCATATGTTTCAATAGCAGTTGATAAATCATTAATTGTCTCTTTTATTCTTTTTAATGAAGTTGACAACGACAAAGCTTCAACATAAACGTAGTCAATGTTGGTAACTATATCAGAATTGTCTATGTATGTTTTCTCATTTAAAGAATTATGTAATAGTCTGATATTTTCGAGAAGTTCATTCTTTAATAATTTGGCATCTAATTTAAATGCACTCTCATGATATGAATCCGAGAGTTTTTCTACTATGTTTTGATATTCATCAGATATTCTTTGATATTCTTCTGCTTGAATAATGAGATTTGCTATATTTTCTTCTCTAATCCAATGGTATGGAACTTGTGGGGATTTCCCTGATATTCTTAGAATCTCTATCAAATCATCAACATGATTGAGAGTAGGTAATAAGTTTAAATCAAACAGTTCAATATCTCCCGTAAATGTATTTGCTAATTCAAGCATTTGGGGAATGAGTACTTTCAAATTAGCATCTATATCATGTCGCAATTCATAAGTAAGAGAATCAATTGCGGCATTATACCAAACGTTTGAGGAAAAGTCTTCGCTCATTTTACCCACTGATTTAGAAAACTCAGTTAACAGATATTTCCTGTCATTTAATTGGTCGGGGGTCGTCTGATCAACATCTTTTATTTCAAAAATGACTTCTGGAACATGGTTTAAAGAGGCTAATATACCATTTGTCTCGTAAATAGTCTTACCTAAAGGTAGGCTAACTTTGTGTAATTCTGTGTGATATTCGTTAAGCTTATCTCTTTTGTTTTGTAATATATTTAATTGATAAAGAGCTTCTTCTTTGACAATAGTTCTTGTCATATTTAGCGTATTCGCTAAATCTTTTAATATCTCTTTTTTATTTGCTTTATGACTATGAAGCGTCAAACAAAAATTGCTCAACCCAACTTGTTCAAGTCTTTTATGAACCACTTGTAAAGCAGCCATTTTCTCAGAAACAAAAAGCACTTTCTTGCCTTCTGCCAAAGCTTCAGAAATGATATTGGTAATTGTTTGGCTTTTACCAGTACCCGGAGGTCCTTGTAAAACAAAACTCACATGGTTCTTTGATAATAATATAGCATCCTGCTGACTTGAATCTGCGTCAACAACTTGGAAGGTATCTATTGGGCGTATAAACTTATCATGGTCATAATTATTATATTCGCTTGGAAATGAGATTGCATCACTTTCACCAGCAATTGCAGATATAATTGGATTATTTGTTATTCGCTCTTCATTACGTTCTAAATCTTTGTACATATTGATTTTCAAGAACGACAATAAAGTTAGATTCACATCTCCAACTACTTCCCAATTTTCATTATCAATAATCTTACTTATGCTTTTCAGATAATTATCAATTTTGCTTTCATTGCTATCGAACTCAGGTAGTTTTATTCCAAAGTCATTTTCAAGTCTAAAAGTCAATGTGGGATTTACAATGATTTCATCTTCGTGAAGTTGTAAAATATATGGAGAGGAAATTGATTCTATTGAAAGGGATACAGGAACAAGAATAATTGGTGAAGTAATAACTTGTGTTGAAATATCTGATTCAGTCCACTTCAACAAGCCAAATGCAAGATACAGAGTATTGATCCCTTGCTCTTCAATAGACATTTTAGCTTTAGCGCGTAGCACTTTGAGTGTCTTTTGCAACTCGCTTAATGTTTGCTTAGTTTCTAAATCTCCATCAACGACAGCATCATAAAATTCTTCTCCCTCATCATCAATCTTAATTTTCTTAGCATACGGAAAGTTTAATGCTTTCTCGCTAGTGACAACCAAATCAAATAATTGATTGTAAATCGGTGACACAATAGTTATATTTGACCTCTTAGTTTCTTTGAAATTTATTAATCTGTTTCGTTTTCCTAAATCGAGAAGACGTTTCTTCCAGACTTCTATTTTATTATTTATGTTCGGCATTATCTTCTTATTTCTAGGATTTCACAAACGTAATCATAAATCTACAACATATCAAAAAGACCGACTATTTTTTCTAAACTAATTTTGTGTATGACCCTGAAAAGGGTTGAGTTGGTATTAAGAAGCAGCCCAAAGGCTGCTTCTGGTTAATTACTATTGTTGTTATTGCTTCTTCTTTTCCGCTTTGCATTTCTTCTTTTCACGAGCTACCAGATCCTGAAGATCTTTGATCATCTGCTTCGTTTCAGCCTCATTATAGTCTGTGCTATCACCCGGATAGCCAAATATACATTCTGACATGGGAGGCAATTCGGGTGCGTCCTTGCTGATTCTTTGAGCAAATACATATTCATTATTCAATCGGGCAAGAATAAACTTTCTGAATAGATTCGGATAACTACACACACGTTCGGAATTTTTAAACAGGTGATCCGCATAAACAAGATGGGTGGAACGCTTCGTATCAACTCCCTTTTCTATATCTTCCCAAGTCCCGTGCGAAATACCGCAATCTTCACACATCTTTTGGACGGATACCTCGGAAGCTAGACGATAGATCTGGAGAAAAGGACCATGCATTTCAGACATTTGTTTCTGTGCTTCCTGAATGTACGGAACATTCTCCATAGGAAGTTTTCGTGGAAGACGTTTTTTGGGATCATGGACATTTGAACTTTCTTCATTCCCGGTAACTTTCACTGACTTTTTCATTGTAAAATGATATTTGTTAAATAATAGGACACGAAAAAGCCACAAAGAAGGATTCTCTCTACTGACAGATACGTTTTTGAGATCATTCTTCTTCGTGGCATCTTTTCAAACGTCGAAATTAGTTTGAAATATTTTAAAAGATTTCCTAAAAATAGGAATAATAAAAAATAATTATTATATTCCTTTGTGCCGTGCTCCAAATCTATGGAGGCAACACTAAAAATCTATTCTCCAATGAACAAAACAGTAGTCGAAAAACAGGGTAAACAAGGGATCGAAGGAAAGGGAGGCGACCAATGAGTGCACCCGCAGTATCAATATACAAGAATGTGATGGATAAGTCGCCGGTGGAAACAACGATCGAAGAGATCATCCAACGGATCCGAAGCGAAGAATGGAAAACGACGATTGAAACCTGTCGCAGACTCAAAGCGGAGGGGAAGACCA
>Ga0209430_1002278_pt1 | contig 12559 bp, 16 predicted proteins | sample BarGraIncub1133A_FD_184504 | JGI IMG/M metagenome (GOLD analysis project Ga0209430, IMG submission 184504) | Arctic peat soil microbial communities from Barrow, Alaska - Barrow Graham LP Incubations 11-33A (SPAdes) (version 2) | ecosystem: Environmental > Terrestrial > Soil > Wetlands > Peat... | reverse complement strand
TATGACAGATTTAGAAATAGGATAATGTTTCCTGTGTTTGATTATAGGGGGAGCGTCATCGGATTTGGTGGTCGGGTTTTAGATGATTCAAAACCTAAATATTTAAACTCTCCGGAAACGACATTATTTCATAAAGGATTACATCTTTATGGATTGAATTTTGTAATCAAAAATAATAAATCTCGAACAATAATAATTGTAGAGGGATATATGGATTGTATTTCACTTCATCAATATGGGTTTTATAATGTTGTTGCGTCTCTTGGCACTGCACTCACTATCAACCAATCAAAATTATTAAAGAAACATGTAGATAATGTTATTATTGCTTTTGATGCTGATTTTGCAGGTCAAGCGGCAACTTTAAGGGGTCTTGAAATATTAAGAAATGAGGGGTTCGATTTAAGAGTTCTAATAGTTCCAAAGGGTAAGGATCCTGATGAGTATATAAAAAACAATGGGAAACAAGCTTTTCAGAAATTAGTTGATGAAGCTCTTCCTTTAATTGATTATAGGCTTAAAAGAGCAAGTGATGGAATAAATTTTTCAAATAGTGAAATGATAATACAGTATGTAAAAAAGGTTACTGAGATTATTATAGATTTAGATCCTGTTGAAAAAGATGTTTATATAAAAAAGGTTTCGGAGGAAACAGGAATTAAAGAACAAGCAATATATGACTTATTAAGTGAGGAAATCAATAAAAATACAGAAAAAATGAAAAAAATGAATATACAACAAGATTTTGGACAAAAATTATATTTAGAGCCAGCTTATATCAAGGCTGAAAGAAATTTATTGAAATTTATGTTTATAAATGAAGAAAATTGTGATTATATCACAGAAAATATTTCTGTGCAGCAATTAGTACTTGAAAGCCATAAAAGTATATATTCACTAATTGTTGAGTATAAAAATTTAGAAAAAGATGAAAAAATTAAGAATATTGAATTTATGTGTAAAGATATAGAATGCACAAAAGAATGGATAAACACTATGGAAATTGAATTCTCTCTGGATGAAGAGGATCATAAAAAACTTATAAAGGACTGCATAAAACAACTGAAAAAATTCAAGTTAGAGGAGTCGAAAAAAGAAATTATGAATAAAATCAAACAATTTGAATCAAAAGGCTTGCTAGAGGAATCTATAAAACTTGCGCAAAAACTTATAGAGTTACAAAAGGATCTAAAACAATTATAGTACTTGGGAAGGAGGTAATATTATGAAGGATAAAAGTTCAAAAATGACTATAGTCAAAAAACTTATTGATAAAGGCAAGAAAAAAGGATCATTAACTTATAAAGAAGTAATGGATGAACTCTATGAAGTGGATTTAACTCCAGAACAAATAGAAAAAGTTTATGAAGTTTTAGAATCAATGGAGATAGATGTTGTTGGAGATATGCATGCAACTGCTGCACCTGCGACTGGTGCTCAAGCAGAGGCTGAACCAGAAACAGAAGAACTTGATGTTAGTATACCGGAAGGTATTTCTATAGATGATCCAGTTAGGATGTATTTAAAAGAAATTGGTAAAGTTTCGCTATTATCATCAAGTGAGGAAATTGATCTTGCTAAAAGAAATGAAGAAGGAGATCTTGCCGCTAAGAAAAAATTAGCAGAGGCTAATTTAAGACTCGTAGTAAGTATAGCTAAAAGATATGTTGGGAGAGGAATGTTATTTCTAGATCTTATTCAAGAGGGTAATTTAGGACTAATAAAAGCCGTAGAGAAATATGATTATAGAAAAGGCTTTAAATTTAGTACCTATGCAACCTGGTGGATTAGGCAGGCAATAACTAGGGCAATTGCTGACCAAGCAAGAACTATTAGGATACCTGTACATATGGTTGAAACTATAAATAAGCTTATTAGAGTATCAAGGCAATTGCTGCAAGAGCTTGGACGTGAACCTCAACCAGATGAAGTTGCTGAAAAAATGGAAATGCCAGTAGGAAAAGTTCGCGAAATCATGAAAATTGCACAAGAACCAGTGTCGCTTGAGACCCCTATTGGAGAAGAAGAAGATAGTCATTTAGGTGATTTTATTCCTGATGATGATGCCCTAGCACCCGCAGAAGCTGCTGCGTTTACAATGCTAAAAGAGCAATTAATCAATGTTTTAGATACCTTGACTCCTAGAGAAGAGAAAGTTTTAAGGTTAAGATTCGGTCTAGATGATGGACGTGCAAGAACTCTCGAGGAAGTTGGAAAAGAATTTAATGTAACTCGTGAGAGAATAAGACAGATTGAGGCAAAAGCTTTACGTAAATTAAGACATCCAAGTAGAAGTAAAAAGCTAAAAGATTATTTAGATTAGAACATATTAAATAAGACAAAAACAGTTTAAATATGGTGATAGAACCATGTTTAAACTGTTTTTTCTCTTATATATCCATGGAAAAATATTTACAAGGTAGCGTTATTTTGATATAATGTGCCTTAGAAGGTGATTAAATGGATAGTTATACATCTAAGAGAGGACCCGGGTTAGGGTCGATGCTACTGAGGACTGCATTATATAATATATTAATTATAATATTGCTTAAATTTACTAACTCATACATTGTGGATAATCTATTAAAGCTTTTATTAGTATTTTGTAATATATATCAAATATATTACATTGTTTTGTTTGAATCAATAAAATGTACTTTTGACAGTGAAGATCTTAAGATTTATGCTATTTGGTCATTAAAGAAAATAGTTATACCATTAAATGAAATTGAAGGATACACTTTATCAACTGGTACAATCAAAGGTGTTAGACTTTATGGAATAGCTACGAACAATTTTGCTATGGGAAAATTTGTAATTGATAAAATTGGACTATCCAGAATGTTTGTAACTGATAATAAAAATATTTTTTATATAAAAACAAAAGATGTTAATTACGCAGTTTCGCCTGTTGACTATAAAAAATTCGAGGAAACATTGATATCTCACAAGTTACAGCATATAGATTGGAGGTTTGCAGCAAATAGTAGCTATAATCTTCATAAAGATAAACATTTTTTTATTCCCTTAATGGTGGTTAGTATAATAATATTAACTTTAACACTTAATCCATTTATATTATATTTAAAACATGGGATACCTGATATTATGCCATTAAGCTTTGATGCTAATTTCAGCCCAATAAAAATGGGTACAAGCAAACAATTTGCATTTACTCAGATGGTTTATGGAGTATTAAATATGGCTTTACTCTTTTGCATGTATTATGCCAGCTATTTTTGCGCAAAATATGATAGAAAATCTGCATATAAATATATTTATTTATCACTATTTGTGGCAATAATATTTTTAATTATGCAGCTTAAAATATTAATAAACTTTAGATAAGGATGAAGATTATGGAGCTAAGTATAAGATTAAAAGCAATTGTAAGTATGATAGGGGAATGTGATAGCATTATTGACGTAGGCACGGATCATGGGTATGTCCCTATATATTTAGTGAAAAATGCTATAATAAAAAAAGCTATCGCATCTGATATAAATAGAGGACCTGTTGCTAAGGCTAAAAATAATATTGATATTAATAAAACCAGTCAGCAAATTAGTTGTAGATTAGGAAGTGGACTATCTACAGTTAAAAGAGGAGAAGTTCAGATAGCTATAATTGCAGGAATGGGTGGAAATTTAATAAGAGATATAATAGACGCCGACTTAGATGTTGTTAAAGAATTAAAGTATATGGTACTTCAACCAGTCCAGAATGCTGAGGTTTTAAGGGAGTATTTATACAGTACCGGATATGATATTGTTGATGAAGAAATTTGCTATGAGGATGGCAAGTTCTACGAAATAATTAAGGCCAGGTATAATACAAGACCTGTATCATTAGACGATATATATTACGAAATAAGTAAAATATTATTAGATAAAAGACAAACAGTAATGAAAAAATTTATTGAATTTAAATTACAAAAATATTCAAAAGTATATGATGCATTGAACGAAGATACTAGTTTATCAAAAGATAGGAAGCAGCAACTTTATTATATTACAAGCAAACTTAAGGAGTTTTTAAAATGTTTTTAGAGGTAAAAGCTATTGATAATATTATGCAGAAGTTCGCTCCAGACCAACTCAAAGAAGATTATGATAATGTGGGATTAATGGTTGGGGACAAAGATGCGCGGGTTACGAAAATTTTAATTGCATTAGATTGCACATTGGACGTAATACGAGAGGCAGTGGATAAAGGTTGCAATTTTATATTAACCCATCATCCTCTTCTTTTTTCAAGACCTAAAACTATTACAAAGGACACCCTAGTTGGAAAAAAGATTATTGAGCTAATAAAGAATGAGATAAATGTATACTCTAGTCATACTAATTTAGATTCTGCCCAGGGTGGCTTAAATGATATTGTTACTGAAATTTTAGGTTTTAATAAATACAAAATTATTGAACCATCAAAAAAAATGGGTTCTGATTTGAGTTGTGCTGGCCTGGGTAGATTAGTAATTTTGGATGAGGCAGTGCGCCTTGATGTGTTATGTGATAATGTAAAAAACACTCTTAACACAGAATTCATAAGATATGTAGGTCATGATAGTGATTTAATAAAAACTATAGCTATTATAAATGGAAGTGGTGAAGACTTTTTTGATGAGAGCAAAAGGTTAGGTGCAGATTGCATTATTACAGGGGATACTAAATACCATGGTGCTTGTGATTTATCAGAAGAAACCATAGCGCTAATAGATGCTGGTCATTTTGCAACAGAGTGGAATCCATTTAAGATATTTGGAAAAAAATTCAAAAATGAGTTGTTAGATAACGGATATGACAACGAAGTTATATTTTCTCAAAATACTTTTGACCCATATAAAAGCAAATAGTATAAAAATACTATTTGCTTTTGTTTTAATAGTATGATATTATAGTTTTTGCGAGTAAGCCAGACAATCGCTGCTGAATATTGCGTGCAATAGGTCAGGAGAGGAAAGTCCGAGCTCCACAGGGCAGGGTGCTGGGTAACCCCCAGTGAAGGCGACTTTAAGGAAAGTGCAACAGAGATATACCGCTAAAGGTATTCTAAGCTTAGTCTACTAATCATTTGAATATACTAGCAAGGATGGAAAGGCGAGGTAAGAGCTCACCAGCGCACTGGCGACTTTGCGGCTATGTAAACCCCACTTGGAGCAAGATCGAATAGGAGAACATTTTGAGGCGGCCCGTCTCGTTCTCGGGTGTATCGCTTGAGCTTATTGGTAACAATAGGCCTAGATAGATGATTGTCTAATACAGGACTCGGCTTATAGACTTAGTCGTATATGTAAGTTCTGAACCTCTTGATTTATCAAGGGTTCAGAGCTTTTTTATTTGTTTAATAAAGTGCTTATTGTGCTACTTTATGCAAATACATAATTAAATATTGATTATATAAGTCGATATTATCCTGATTTCCATACATCATTGAAATTATAATAAGCTTAATTTTATAAAAAGGCAAGACCTTATTTTATGCTATATGATATAATAAGGTAAAAACAAAGGTATGACAAAAGTGTTGTTTGGATACCGTTTCTTTAAAAATACAATTACTCAATTTAAACATACGTATTAGCTTAACGTTAAGGTTGAAGGGGAAAAGGGCGTTAATGTAGCATATAAGGAGTTAGGGCTGTTACAGAGCAATACTGACACTTCTGATATATACTCTAATGAGTTAGATAAGAATATAGCAGTAAAAAATAATCTAAATGACCATGAAGAGGTCAAATAGATTATTGACTAATAAAAGAGCAGTGGTTATAAATAAAATGGATATTTAAATATAGACCAATCTAAGAACATATATTTAAAATGGGCTATGTTAGATAAAATTATCTAATAAGAATGATTTAAGGGACTTTTTTGAACATATAAAATAAGATAATATCTAAAAATAGAGATAAAAACACAGTTTCGGTTGGTAGTCCGAACCCATTTGTTTTTTATAGATAGCAGTATCCTTCCCTCCTGGGGTCGTCCATTCTCTATAGTAAATTCTATTAAGCAGGAGGAATTATTGAATGGAAGTTAGTATTAAATTAAATGTTTTTTTTGAGAATGCATTTTGGGTAGGGGTATTTGAGAAGGTCTATGATGGAAATTATGAAGCCTCTAAGGTTGTTTTGGGGCTGAACCAAAAGATTATGAGGTCTATGATTTCATATTAAAAAAATTTTATGATTTAAAATTTACTAATCCTTTATGTAAAGAAATCGTTAAAAAAAGAAGGATAAATCCTAAAAGGTACCAAAGAGAAATAAAAAAGGAAGTGGAAAACAGAGGAATAGGTACGAAAGCTCAACTTGCTATGCAATTACAACATGGGATAAACAAAACAGAAAGAAAGAGAGTTTCAAGAGAAGAAAAGGAAGAAGAAAAGAAAAAGAGATTTGAATTAAGACAACAAAAAAAGAATGATAAACATAGGGGTCACTAATTAATATAACCATTTGTGGTACGAAAATACAGAGTTAATTGTTCGGAAAATATTTTTGTACGTATTATTTCTTTAGAATTAATACAGTTATCTCAAGTTCATTTTCATAATGAGGTTTCTAACGGATTAGTGTGTTATTTTGCCTATTAGGAATCACGGGGGGTATCATTTTATTTTTGGACTGAGAATATAACACTAAAATATACTTATGCTTCAAATGTAGGAGTAATTCTTTCCGCTATACCTATATTTATAGCTTTGATAGCTCATTTTATAAGCAAAGATGAAAAAATTACGGTTAATTTGGTTTTAGGGTTTATAGTAGCGATGGTAGGTATTTTTATAGTGATTTATAACGGAAAGTTTCTAAAGTTGAATTCAATAGGGAATTTTATTGCAATGTTATAGGCAATCTTATTTTCCATATACTCTATATTGACAAAAGAGGTCAGTAATAATATAACCAACTTTTTATAGTAAGAAAGATATTTTTTTATGGGATAGTAACTATGTCACCTATTTGGGTTATTTCAAAGGTGCATATGTTGCAAATCTCAAATTTAACTATTAGAATAGTTTTAAATATGCTCTTCCTTTCAATTTTTGCGTCGGTACTATGCTTTATCATGTGGAACAAGGCTATAAGTATTATTGGCTCAGTAAAAACAACAAGTTATATTTACTTTGTTCGACCTACCATTAACCCTCATGGGTATTATTTCACCATTTTTATAAATAAGGCTCTGATATTCTTGCTTTAGTATATTGTTCTTATAAATGTTTATTGGAATATTAACCGCTAAATAAACATTAGGAACTCCATACATCATAACATCAGTTTTGTCTAATATTTTACAGATTGCCAGGTAAATACACACTTGGCGATTAATTGAACTCTTACTAATATTATAATCACATTTATCTTCACTTAACATATCTCCAATTAAATATGATTTACCCCCAAATTCCACATTGTATGAGTCATTAGTTAGGTCAACTCCGATATTATTAAGTTGTTGAACCTTTGTACTAAATATATCTTTTACTATAACACCATTAATTTTTGCTATAGATTTTGTGCTATGCTTACCTGTATCAACTGAAATAAGTATGTTTTTCATTATTTTCCCTCCATTAGTTATGTTTTTATATTTTACACCTAATAGGTGCTACGATATGCCATAAAAGGGCACCTATTAGGTCGTACTAATTCGGGCGAAGTACGACCTACTTGTATGCAATGTTGCCTAAATGAAATTTCCTAAACAGGTTATTAGGCAGATTAGTATGCTATAATAAGGTTTAATCATAATTAATAGAAAAGTCTGAATAATTAAGGAGGGAAGGTATGGGAGTAATAATTAAAGCTTTAAATAATCCGTTAGTAATACGGAAAAAAGATTCTAATAAAAAATCAAGTATTGATAAAAGACTCTACCAATAGCATTCAACTGCTATCGGTAGAGCTTTTTTTATGATGTTATGTATTCAACATTATACCCTAATGGAAATTCAGAGAATTTTTAATTAGGGCGTTTTCAATTTCTGCAATAGATTTCGAGTATGAAATACAAATATTGGAAAAAATAATAAAAGAGAATGAAAATAATGAAAGCCTTAATTCATACTATTCTTGTGTTGTAAAAACAAATAAAATGATTAAGGAGAAATATAAAAACAAAATTCCAAATACATTTCAATGTTTAATGAAATCATCAAAACAGATGACACTTATGAGAAAGGGAGTTATACCCAGAAGAGACATTGATAAGGTTTTAGAAACACTGGAAAAAGAGATGAAAGAACAAATCAATAGTAATGAGGTGATTCATAAAAATAAAGAGTAAAACGAGTATGTTAGAGAGTAATAGTAATAAGATAAGCTCCAAGAGAATAGAAAAAAATTAGAAAGAGGTGTTTACGAATTATGTCTAATCACAGCGGAAGTTATATGCTAAATGCGACTATTGACACACTACAAGAGATGAATATCCTAAGAGAAATCGGCAAGGAAAGAACTAAAAAACTTGTTTATGAATTACTTGAAATTGGACGACAATATGACTGCAATTTTGCAGAAATTATGCAGGATTTCGATGAAATAGGGATATGTTATGACTGCTTACAGGAGTCTGACGATATTGAAGATGGGCTTTGTAAGAAATGTAGGAAAGAGGAATAGATAAGTTTTACTGTATTGAAATAAATCCTTGATGAAACACTGGGTGTAAGTTGTAGGCTCCTTTGAAAAGGAGTCTACATTATATAATTTATAGAATTAGGTTAATTTAAGTTTAATTTAAAGGAGGGCTTGAGGGTGGCAAAAAAATTAGAAATAAGGGGAGAGTGTAAAATGGCAAGTTTAAGAGAGAGGAATGGTAGGTCTATAAAGATAAATACAAGGAAGAAGACTACAATGCCACAAGAGATTTTTGAAAAAGAAGCTAAAATAAGGAAATGTCAAAATTGTTGGGAGGTAGAAACAATAAACTCTCTAAGCTATTAGTTATTTCAAGGTATAAAGACAAAGATAGCTATTGCAGAGGTAATTACAGCGAATGCGAATTCTATAATCACAATAATAAATTGGTTGTAAAATATAAAGATAGTCAAAAGTGTTTCAACTCATTTGTAGGAGGGTATTTAAGAGCCCTGGATGATAATGGAATTAAATATGAACTAAATGAAGAGGTTTGTGTAGATTAAATGTGAGAGTCTTATAGTTGATTGAGATAAAGCAGGCAGACATAATAAATTATAAGATAATTTATTAGCAAAACAGATAAGGTATTAATAGGTTAATTAGGGGAAATGGTACATAATAAATTGTTTATAGGAGAAAGAATACGGATGAAAAAGTATTGAAGAAGCTCGTTAAACAGTTGTGCCTCGTAGGTGCTATTTCTGCAAAGGTAGGGTTGCTGATGTGTTGCGTTTTGATTTCAGTGAGTATATTACACAAACAATATGAAATTATAATATTTTGTATTCAAATCTTTGCTTTCTTTATATTTACATTACTCTTTAGTAATTATTTTAGGCATTACTTAGATTAAGTAATAGAAAGGGAATGCTATTGCAAATGAAAAAAGGAATGATTCATGCTGCGGAGCAATCCAGAGCATTTTTTTTATTTAATAAAAAATCGAGAGAAAAGCAGGATTATACATAACAAATGTATAATTATATGTAAATGCGAAGCTTATTTGCAATAAATGGTATAAAAATGAAAAGATTTGATATAGAAAATATAAATATGATGTAAAAATTATTCATTGAAAATCAACATACTTTGAGAATATAATTTCAAAAAAATTTTAGCAAGGGGTGTTTAGTCTATATGAAAATGAAAGTTAATAAAGATGAGTTATATAAGTTAACTGCAATAGAGCTTTATAAAATGGTATTAAGAAAAGATATTAAAAGATTCCCTAATGGATTTTGGCAGAGACCAGAGGCGGAACAAAATGCAATACAAATTACCCAATATCTAATTGTAGATATACTTGGGTGGAATAGTGCTGATATAAAAGAAAAGTGGTGTAGTAATATTTTGAAGAAGAATAGTTTAGGTGGTATGCTATCGGTGGTATTTGTTAAATCTCCTTATAAAGTAATTAGTTTAGCATATCCGAATAGATTTAAGTCGTGGGAATTTAAACGTGTTCCAATGAACTATTGGACAGTAGAAACAGGGAATGAAGCTATTAAGTGGTTATTTGAAGTAAAACTTAAATGGACGGATAATGAAATAAAGAAAAATTTTTGTGGTAATATATTTATCAAAAATGGAATAGGTGGAATGTTTTACATAGTATTTAAAAGCATAGCATTTGATGCAATTAATTCAGCCTATCCAGGGAAATTTATGCCTTGGCAGTTCAAGCATACCACAAATTGTTATTGGACAGTCGAAACAGGTATAGAAGCTACTAAATGGCTTATTGATAAAGAACTTAAATGGTCGGAATCTGATATTAAAGAGAAGTTGTCTCGAGATATTTTCCTTGAAAATGGTTTAAATGGAATGCTACAAGGGTGCTTTGAGCAGTCCTATAAAAAGGCTATTAGAAGTGCATATCCAGGTTTAGAAATTTAATATTATGGAACTTTTTTAGTCAGTTGAGGGTGAAATCTATAGAAAATGATAGGGAGCTCTCTTTATAAGATATATTTTTTTGATAAAAACAGTTTACTTTAAATAATTAATTCATGTCATAATTGTACTTTATGAAATGAATTGGGGGGAATAAAATGAAGAATATATTCTTGCTTTTTTGGATTGTTATATTATTATGTATAAATTTAAAAGCATATAAAGACTTGAAAAATACTAATGCAGTAGTAAAAAGATACAGTTTAATTTCAATAATATTATCTATAGTATTTATAATTATGTTTGTTTTATCTAATTACTTGTAGACACAATATTCTTAAATATTACATAAATCGTACGATATATGAATAGTTGTAAAATTATGAGAAGTATTGATTAATTCTAATTTACAAAGTAGTGAGAAAATTCTTTTATTGGGGGGTGAATTATTTTTATGACATTATTAGAAGAATACAAAAACCAAAGCATTTGGAGGGATTGGGAAAGGTACATAAAAAAGTTACCATTGAGAGAAAATCAAACGGTTTATGATTTAGGTTGTTCGATTGGAAATGTATCGAAATTACTTTCTCCACGAGTAAAAAAAATAGTTGGTTTTGATAATGACAAATATCTTTTGGAAGAAGCGATTAAACAGAAACAAAGTAACTGTGAATTTATTTCAGAAAATATTTTCACATTAAATGCCACTAATCTAAAAAAGTGTGATGGGATTTGGACGAGTTTTACATTATCTTATATGAGAGCTCCAAATTTATTTATTTCAAATTGGATGAAATGTCTCAATGTTGGTGGTTGGTTTGCAATAGTTGATATTAATGGTCTATTTTCAAGTCATTTATCTGTTAATGATAAATATTTTACTAAAATAGAGCTTTTCGAAAAAGAATCGGAGAAAAATAAAATTTATGATTTTATGATTGGAAGTAAAATAAAAAAGTTAATGGAACAATGTGGGTTAGAAATAGTTGTTTCCGAAGATAATTGGTATGATAAGGAACTAAATTTCAATGGCATGGCTACAGAAGATATATTGGAAAATTGGACATCAAGATTGAAAAGAATGGTAATTTTAAAATCCTATCTTGGGAATCAGTATCCGAAATTTTGTAGTCACTTTTTAAATATCATTTCTAAAGAAAATCATATTACAAATGCTTGTGTGAAGTATTATGTGGGAGTTAAAAGGCAATAACTTAGCCCTCTATAATAATAAATTTGTGAAATCAAGTATTTAATCTAATTCATAATTTGGACTTTATACGCCTACTATTTCGTTAGCAAATGGAATATCGTTATAGGCATATGTTGTCAAATATTGAAATCGTTGGATTCGTCCTGTTTTCTTCAGTAATTCATTCTAAGTAAATTTTTTTTAATTAGTTCGCATTTTTCGTAAATGTTACATCAATCGTAATTCTGCTATACTGTTGTACAATATTGTACAACAGTATAGCATTGTGAACTAAATATTTCTTTAAATATAAGTAGGGGGAATAAGGGAGAATTTAATATGAAAAATAGTAAGTTGAAGTTGTATGAAATTGCAGTTAAGTGGAGATTAATATTTTATCTAATTGCTGGATTGATAGTTCTTATACCTATATCCATAGTATTAATCACTGGTAATACTTTTAAATTTTTTTCTGGTGAAGTAGTAGTCAACACAGCATTACTTTTTGTTATAATAGGTAAAATATTAACTGCATATAAAAAGACTATAGAGAATGGGGCTATCAATTGGGGTAGAATTGGAAGCATTACAGGACTTTTGATTGTATTTGTATGGAGTGTCTTGAAATAAATATAAAATGAGGGTTATCCTAAAGATATATTTACGTCACATTATTCTTCTTGAACTAAACCGTTAAAAGCGGTGGCAGATATGTGCTAATATAAAATTTTGACTTGTATTCTGTTCTAAATTCTTATAAAATTAAATTAGTTAAAGTTGCAACGCTACAAATTTTTCTTATTTAAAAGCATCTTTCGTTA
>Ga0209430_1002277_pt1 | contig 12561 bp, 11 predicted proteins | sample BarGraIncub1133A_FD_184504 | JGI IMG/M metagenome (GOLD analysis project Ga0209430, IMG submission 184504) | Arctic peat soil microbial communities from Barrow, Alaska - Barrow Graham LP Incubations 11-33A (SPAdes) (version 2) | ecosystem: Environmental > Terrestrial > Soil > Wetlands > Peat... | reverse complement strand
GACAGAAACCACCGCCGAATTGTCCACGGCAGCAATGCAAAGTGGCAACAAATGAGGTTCCATGGGAATGACGTCTCCGCAGAATACGTAGGTATCGATGCCGTCTGAAACGTATGAAACAAGCTGGTCGTCGGTGTGGCCTTGAAATAATTTGACGCGAACACCTTTAAAAAGCTCCTGATCACCCTTTAAAAGCTGAAGCTGTCCCGCATCCTTTAAAACCCGAATCACAGCCGGTGCAAACGAATCTGATTCCCAAAGCGGCGGCTGTTGCGCCATCTCCCACTGACGGGCACTGGCCCAATACGTTGCCTTCGGAAACGCAGGTTTGAGAACTCCCCCTTGCGAAACAACCGACCCGCCGCAATGGTCAAAATGCAAATGACTAAGCACTACATCCGTAATAGCTGACGCAGAAAAGCCCAATTTTTCCACTTCCTGCACCAGGCTTCGAAGCCCATGAAAACGGTAATAAGACATCCCATCTACTAGCGCCGGCCCGACACCGGTATCGAACAAAACCTTGCGGTCACCCAAGTCGGCAAACATCACCCGCATAGCCAACGGGCATCTATTATCCTCATTGACAGGATATTTGCGAGTCCACACTTTGCGCGACACGATGCCGAACATGGCCCCGCCGTCTGTGGAAAAAAAACCGGTTTCGATGGACTGAATTTTCATTTTTTGCCGTACTTTTGCACCACAAAACTAAGCGAATTTTTCGAATAAAACGCACGTATGAGAATACACTTTGTCGCCATTGGTGGCGCTGCCATGCACAACCTGGCGATTGCCTTGCATCTGAAAGGCCATGAGGTCACCGGATCGGACGATGAAATCTTCGATCCGGCCAGCTCCAACCTGGCCAGGCATGGTCTATTGCCTGAGAAATTAGGTTGGTTTTCTGACCAAATCGTCAAAAGTCTGGACTGCATCGTATTGGGTATGCATGCCCGGGAAGACAACCCGGAACTGATTCGCGCCAAGGAACTGGGCATCCGTATATTTTCCTATCCCGAATTCCTGTACGAAGAAACCCAAAACAAGACCCGCGTGGTCATCGGCGGCAGTCACGGCAAAACCACGGTTACGTCCATGATTTTGTTCGTGCTCAAAAAAATGCAGATGGATTTCGACTACATGGTCGGCGCCCAGATCGAAGGCTTCGACACCATGGTCAGCCTTTCCGAAACCAGCCGCATCGCTGTCTTTGAAGGCGACGAATACCTGACCTCCCCCATCGACTTACGCCCCAAGTTCCACGTATACCGCCCGCACATCGCGGTGGTGACCGGCATTGCCTGGGATCACATCAATGTATTTCCCACGTTCGAAATGTATGTAGAACAGTTCGCCATCTTTGCCAAAATGGTGGAACGCGACGGCAAATTCATCTATTTCGAAGAAGACCCCAACCTGCAGGTCATCGCCAAAAACCTCCGCGAAGACCTCACCGCCATCCCCTACAACGCCCATCCCAACCACATTGCAGAAGGCAAGACCTGGTTGGAAACCAAATATGGCGATTTTCCGCTGCGCATTTTCGGCAAACACAACCTGCAGAACATCCAGTGTGCGCACATGGTTTGCCGTCAGCTCGGTGTCTCCGACAAGGATTTCTACACCAGCATCAGCGAATTCAAGGGTGCGGCCAAGCGGTTGCAGATTTTGAACGAAACCGACGATGCCACCATCTTCCAGGATTTCGCTCACTCGCCCTCCAAACTAAAAGCCACGGTTTCAGCCGTCAAAGAGCAATACCCCGCCCGCAAGCTCACCGCCTGTATGGAGTTGCATACCTTCAGCAGCCTCACGGCCGACTTCCTGCCCGAATACAAGGACAGCATGAAAGATGCCGACAAGGCTTACGTGTATTATAATCCCAAAACCATCGAGCATAAAAAATTGCAGGCCATCACTCCCGAACAGGTGGCAGAAGCCTTTGGCGGAACGAATGTGGAAGTCTACACAGATTCTGCCCTGCTCATCGCCAAGCTGAAAGGCGTCACCTACCGGAAACACAACCTCTTGATGATGTCTTCCGGGAACTTCGACGGGGTGAACCTCAAGGCGTTCGCCATGGATATTATTTGATAAGATGCTGATATCCAGAGGTAAAAAAACCGAAAACATCGCCGAATACCTGCTGTACTTATGGCAGATCGAAGACCTCATCCGGGCCTTCGCATTCGACATCGAAAAAATCCAGACCTACATCATCGACGGTTTCGACCAGCCTGCGGAAGTTAAAAAAGAAATCCGCGACTGGTACGATAGCCTCATCGAAATGATGCGGTTGGAAAATGTCACGTCAACTGGGCACCTGCAAATCAACAAAAACGTCATCACCGAATTGGACGAGCTTCACAACGCGCTGCTCAAAGCACCCAAGGAAAACTTTTACCTGATGACCTACCACAAAGTGTTGCCGCTGATTGTAGAGTTGAGGGCCAAACCCGGAGGTACAGCCTACGACGAAGTGGAAACCTGTCTCAACCTGCTCTACGGCATGTTGCTGCTGCGATTGCAACAAAAACAAATTTCCGACGAAACGGCCCACGCAGCCAGCCTCATCAGTGAGTTACTGCGCATGCTTTCCGCCAAATACAAACAAGATAAAGAAGAGGGCCTCGACCTCGAATAAAATCATGGGTATAGCATTTCCACTTACCGGCATTTTTGACGAAAACAAAGACAGAAATGCCGCCGTTTTCGAATACGGGCTTTTTCTGAAACGAATTCTCATTACCGGAGCCAACGGACAACTCGGCAACGAGATGCGTCTGCTTGCCGAAGAATACGAAAACTTTGAGTTCGATTTCACCGACATCGCTGAACTCGACCTTTGCAACGCAGAAGCCGTGATGGAGTACTGCGAGCGCACCAAACCCGCCTACATCATCAACTGTGCCGCTTACACCGCCGTAGACAGGGCTGAAGACGAAATCGAAGTCTGCCGAAAAGTGAACCGGGACGCTGTTGAAAATTTGGCCAAAGCGGCTAATGCCGTGGGTGCCAAAGTCTTGCACGTCTCCACCGATTATGTATTCGACGGAACCAACACCACACCCTATCTGGAAAGTGACCCCGTTTGTCCCGTTTCAGCGTATGGTAAAACCAAACTGGAAGGCGAACAAGTACTGGCTGCCAACTGCAAAGACTTTGTCATTCTGCGCACCGCCTGGTTGTATTCCATCTACGGCAACAACTTCGTAAAAACCATGATTCGCCTTGGCAAAGAGCGCGAAAGCCTAAACGTCGTTTCCGACCAGGTGGGCACCCCCACCTACGCCAGAGACCTGGCAGACGCCCTGATGGACATCGTTTCCGCCTCCGAAAAAGGAAATTTCATTCCCGGCATTTACCATTTCTCCAACCAAGGCGTTTGCTCCTGGTACGATTTCACCGTCAAGATTCATCAACTGGCCGGCATCACTACCTGCAAGGTCGCCCCCATTGAAACCAAAGACTACCCCACCAAAGCCGCCCGCCCCGCCTACAGCGTGCTGAGCAAAGAAAAAATCAAAGCTGACTACGGCATTCACATACCGACCTGGGAAGAAAGCCTGGCGGATTGCATCGCAAAACTCTAATGACTGAACTCGAAAAAGAAATAGCGCGGAGACGTACCTTCGCCATCATCTCTCACCCCGATGCGGGTAAAACGACCCTTACTGAAAAACTCCTGCTTTTCGGGGGAGCCATCCACGTGGCCGGCGCGGTCAAATCCAACAAAATCAAGAAAACCGCAACCTCCGACTGGATGGACATCGAGAAGCAGCGCGGTATTTCGGTAGCGACCTCCGTGATGGGGTTCGATTACCACAATTACAAAGTCAACATTCTGGATACGCCTGGTCACCAGGACTTTGCCGAAGACACCTTCCGAACCCTCACCGCCGTGGACAGTGTCATCATCGTGATCGATACGGCCAAAGGGGTGGAAAGCCAGACTCGCAAGCTTATGGAAGTCTGCCGCATGCGCAAAACCCCCGTAATGGTGTTCGTCAACAAAATGGACCGTTCAGGCAAAGATCCGTTCGATCTACTGGACGAATTGGAGGCCGAACTCGAAATCGCCGTTCGCCCCCTCACCTGGCCCATCAACCAAGGCCCCGATTTTAAAGGCGTTTACAATATCCTGGATGAAAGCCTCAACCTTTATACACCTTCCAAACAAACAGTGACCGACAGCGTCGGCATCGAAGACATCAACAGTCCCGAGCTCGAAGCATACGTCGGTGAACGCAACGCACAAACCCTGCGCAAGGACTTGGAACTCATCGCAGGCATCTACGATCCATTCGATACCGAAACCTATCTGAAAGGTGACCTGGCCCCCGTCTTTTTCGGTTCCGCCCTCAACAACTTCGGTGTCAAGGAATTGCTCGATTGCTTTGTCCGTATCGCCCCGACACCCCGACCCACCAAAACGGAAGAACGCATCGTCCGTCCCGAGGAGGAAACCTTCAGCGGTTTCATTTTCAAGATCCATGCCAACATGGACCCCAACCACCGCAGCTGCATCGCCTTCCTAAAAATCTGCTCCGGCAAATTCGAACGCAACGTCAACATCAAGCACGTGCGTCACAACAAGATGCTGAAGTTTTCCGCCCCCACTGCCTTCATGGCCCAAAAGAAATCCATCGTGGACGAAGCCTGGCCGGGGGACATCGTGGGTTTGCCCGACACCGGCAACTTCAAGATCGGCGACACCCTGACCAGCGGCGAAGACCTCCATTTCAAAGGCATTCCCAGTTTCTCGCCCGAAATGTTCAAATACATCGAGAACGCCGACCCCATGAAGTCCAAGCAACTCCAAAAAGGCATCAACCAACTCATGGACGAAGGCGTGGCCCAAAGCTTCACCAACCAGTTCAACGGCCGCAAAATCATCGGTACCGTTGGTCAGCTCCAGTTCGAAGTCATTCAATACCGCCTCGAGCACGAATACAACGCCCAATGCCGCTGGGAACCCATCAACCTGTTCAAAGCCTGCTGGATCGAATCCGACAACGCCGCCGAACTCGAAAACTTCAAGAAACGCAAGTACCAGTACATGGCCTACGACAAAGAAAAACGCGACGTTTTCCTAGCCGACTCAGAGTACGTGCTCCGCATGGCCCAAAACGACTTCAAGGACATTCGGTTCCACTTCAATTCCGAGTTCTAAAGATTTAATAAGGAATATATATACGAGTTCCCAGGCAAAACAATGTGTTTGTTGGAAGTATAGTCACAATCAGTTGAAATAATTGAAGCAGAACAGGCTGGTTTAAGGCTTGTACTTATGGCGAAACCATAAATAAAGCAGTACTCCAACGGCTATCATCGCAATCCAGGAATACAAATAACCATTCGGCCATTCCAGCTCTGGCATAAATTTAAAATTCATCCCCCAGACACCAACCAAAAAAGTAAGCGGAATAAAGATCGTGGCGACTACCGTGAGTTGCTTCATAATGAGGTTCATACGCAAATCGTTGTTGGCTATATACAAATCCATCAAGGCTGAAAGGGTTTCCCGGTTGGCATCAAGCATGGACATCACCTGCCGCAAATGGTCATAAGTATCTCTGAAATAGATCTTGGAATCGCTTTTAATCAAAGCAGAATCGAGCATAAGGAAATGCCCGAACGCTTCATGCAAAGGCGAAACCGCTTTCAACAGCCGGGTATGGTCCCTTCTGAAATGCTGGATTTGCTGACCGGTTTCCTTGTGACCTGCCTGAAATTCCATCAATTCATCCTCCATGTCCAGCAGGTTGCTTTGCTGATATTCCAGCACGTCATAATAGGAATCCACCACCAGACTGACCAGGAGATTGAACAGGAAATCGGCTCCATGCTGTCGAACCTGCCCTATTCCTTCCGTAATGGCTTTGCATACCAGGTCGAACCGGTGGCCAGTGCCTTCCTCGAATGAAACAACATAGTCGGGACCCAGAAAAAGGCTTTGGTGATCGCGGACCATTTCTTTAGCATCGGAATAGGTGTAGGCATCCATCACTGCAAACAATCCTTTGCCAGTATCCTCCAGCTTGGCAATGTGTCTGGCATTCAAGACATCCTGAACCATGGGAAGTTCAATACCAAGGATTTTGCAAAGGTTGGCAATCTCCGTTTCGTCCGAGAGACCGAAAATATGCACCCAATTTGTTTTTCCAGGTTTCAGCTTCAGGTCTTTGAAATCATGTACTACGACGGTTTCAGAACTGGTGGCGTCGTAACGGGTCAGCTGTATATTGGTGGCATGCGTAAATGTACCGTTGTAATTCAGCCCACCATACAACAGGTTGTTGCGGCGTTTACGAAGCACTTTCTTTTTGGAGGAAGCAGAAGTCTTTATATCCATTGTTTATGGGAATTGAAATTTCCGTAAATATACTAAACCATTTTCCGGTGACAACGAACATCATCGGATAAATATTGCCAAACAAGTCGTAACTTTGCCTGAAACAAGACTACCATGTTCCGAATGCTTTTGTTTTTCTTTTTGCTGCTGACTTTTACGATGCAGGCTCAAAACCTGGATGTACGGATACTGCGTAGCATCCACACTTCCGAAGCGCTGCCTGCGGATCCGATTTTTCGGTTCATTTCGGACTCACATGCATTTGTGATTGCAGGTGCGCCTTTGGCAATGGGTGCCACAGCCCTGATCACCCACAACGAAAAATTGTTGAACCAGACCATTGAACTTGGAACCGCTTCTGCCCTGAATTTGGGCATGACCTATTTGCTCAAATACAGTATCAACCGGGATCGGCCCCACACGACATACCCTGATATCGAACCCAAATCCATGGAAGGCAGCCCCTCCTTTCCATCGGGTCATACCTCATCCTCCTTTGCAACAGCCACTTCTTTAAGCCTGATGTATCCGAAATGGTACGTGATTGCCCCCAGCTTTCTTTGGGCTGGTTCTGTTGGCTATTCCCGCATGTACCTAGGTGTACATTATCCAAGCGACGTAGCCGCAGGAGCCCTCTTGGGAGCCGGTTCAGCCTGGCTCGCCCATAAGGCCAATCAATGGTATCAAACCAATCAAAAAACCAAACATGGAAAATTCGAATAAACTCAGTCTGAAGAAACTCTTCCGCAGTTTAGGGTTCGCCTTTACAGGAATGTACGAACTGATCAAGTCCGAACAGAATGCCCGAATTCACCTGATCATCAGCATCTGTGTGGTCATTGCAGGCTTTCTGTTTGGAATTTCAGCCTCCGAATGGTGCATCGTCGCCCTTTGCATCGGTCTGGTTTTTGCGGCCGAAGCTTTCAATACCGTTATCGAGAAACTGATTGACCACCTGTTCCCCCTGAAACACGAAACAGCACGGCTGACCAAAGACATTGCTGCCGGCGCCGTACTGTTTTCAGCCTTGATGGCTGTGGTTTGCGGTGTGATTATCTTTTTACCGAAAGTACTGGATTGGATTCTCTGATCATAGCGGCCAGTGCTTCGATCCATTGGTCCGAATCGTTCAGGCTCTGCACCAGCACCAGCTGTTCGCCACCGTTATCCAGAAAAAGCTGCCGGTATTCGCTTTCCACCTCAACCAATGTTTCCAGACAATCGGCCACGAAGGAAGGGGCAACGACCAAGACTTTTTCCACCCGATTCCGTGCCAGTTGCACGATCCGTTCATCTGAAAAGGGAGATAGCCAATTCTTCGATAGCCTGGACTGGAATCCCACGGAATACCCAGTTTCAAAAATCCCAAGTTTTCGGGCCAGCAATCGGGTGGTTTCATAGCAGGCAGCCTTGTAGCAATAGGTTCCACAGGAAGGCATCGCTTTGCTACAGTCACAAACACGACAATCCATGTCCGGATGCAGTTTGAAAAGGTGTTTATAAGGGAGGCCGTGATAGGAAAAAAGTATATGGTCGAATGTGTGTGGCTCTTGGAGTTCTACCTGAGCGGCGAAGGCCTCGATGAACTCAGGCCGGTGATGAAAGCTGGTGATGAGTCGGATATTCGGCACTACCTCCCACGAACGGATTGTTCCCAGCACCATCTCCAGGATGGAACCAGTGGTGGACGAGGCGTATTGCGGGAACAGCGGCAAAACGCAGATTTCCTCAAAAGGTGTCTTTTCCAGCCGGGACAGTGCCTCAGCCAGAGAGGGCTTTCCGTAGCGCATAGCAGGAATAACAGTGTATTCGCCGGACAGTTTCCGTTGGAGTTTGACGGTCAGTCGTTCCAGATGCACCAACAGCGGCGACCCTTTATCACCCCAAAGTTTCTGGTATCTTCGAGTTGAAGTACCCGTTCGAAAAGGCAGTATAACCAGATGGACCAACATTTTTCGGAACAACCATGGCATATCGATTACCCGTCTGTCCCCCAAGAATTCGGACAAATACCGTCGGACTGCCTTTTTCTCAGGTTTTTCAGGAGTACCCAGATTGACGAGGAGCAAAGCTTTGCGCGCAGTTGTAATCATACAGTTTGCGCCGTTTTCGATCTTTCCATTTTCAGTTCTTCTAGTATCCGATCAGCCAGTAGTCGTCCCTGACTTACTCTGTCGGACATGCCAATGCCGTCCCTGATGTTCCCAGCTACAAACAGGCCAGGATAGCAATTCTGTACGTCTTCGATGACCTGTAGGCGAACTTCTGTATCCTTTTCGTACTGAGGAATGGCATGCGCGTAGCGGAACACACGGATCAGTTCCGGCGTAGTGGAACATTTCAAGGTTTCCCTGATTTCCGCGAGTGCTGCGGATTCCAGTTCCTCGTCCGACTTTTCAAATAATTCGGGTCTTTTGATTCCTCCTATAAAGACCGACAAGACAGCACCCCCTTCTGGAGCTCTATTTCTGAATATCGCCGACGGAAACAGGATGCCCAGCACATTTCGGTTTTCCTTAGAAGGCATCAATCCACCGAACGCCCGAAGCGGTAGTCCTTGCCATGAACGGAAACAGGCCACCACCTGTACGACCTTGGCATAGTGGATACTGGAAAGAACGTTCTTTTCACCGGACGTAAGAAAAGACAACAATTGGTCCAGTCCTGTTCCACCGATGGTGGAAACGACCTTGCCGGAATGCACCTGAACCTGTTCACCGCTTGAATTGACGAACGTTGTAGTAAAACCTTCGGCAAAAGGTTCCACGGCCACCGAGGAACAACCTGTGTGCAAGTTTTCCCGGCCAATTTTTCCGGCCAGTGCATCGACCAGACTCTGCAAACCACCTTCTACTGAAAACACTTCCTTGGTCACCCGTTTCTGAAAAGCGGTCTTCGGCTCTTTAGCCTTTTGAATGGAGCCCTTGATAAAACTTCCGTGTTCCTGTTCCAGGCGATACAGTTTAGGCAGGGCGAAACGCACCGACAAACGGCTTGGATCACCAGCATATACCCCAGATATAAACGGATCGACCGCGTAGTCGAGAAACGATTTTCCCAACCTTCGTTTCACCATTTCCGAGACCGTCTCGTTCTTATTATCGGTCGGCTTGCGAAAGGGTTCACCAAGGATCCGGATCTTGTCCCAAAAAGAAAACAGAGGCGTAGTGACGGCCGAATACAACCCGGACGGCAAGGCGTTCCAGTTTTTGTTTTTCCAAATCCAACGGGCTTTGGCGGCAGAACCGGCGGTTTCAATCTTGACCGTATCGTTCAAGTCGTCAAAGAGGTCAACCAGTTCCGAACTGGATAACACTCCAGTATTGGGACCTGCCTCGAAGACAAATCCCTGCTCACTATACGTTCTGATCACACCGCCGGTTTCGTTTTTTTGTTCCACCAGGCAAACGCTCACACCCGAACGGCTCAGGTAATAGGCAGTGGTAAGGCCTGTCAGACCTGCTCCCACCACGGTCACATCGGTTTTTAGTATTTCCATAGGAGTTAAATGGAGGTTGAAAATCTGTTGGTTTGCGGCCGATAAGCCGGATCGAAGGCTGCCGCAACGTTACGGATGAAAAGGGAACCCGCAGCGGTCACCGTCAGGTTCAGATCACTGAATTCAATCAGTCCATCTTGCGCGAACTCCGCAAGTTCATCGAAAGAAACTTCGGTCAAAGCAATGAATTCCTCGACGGTCAGTCCGTGTTCCGCTGCAAATTGCCGAAAATCCAACCGACCGCTGCACATCAGGCTGGTGATGGTTTCCTTCAGCAGCCATTCTTCGCGGGAAATCGCCAATCCCTTTTCCACCGGAAACGAGCCTTGTTCCAGCAAACCGATGTAGCGATCGACTTCCTTGACGTTCTGCAGGTAGGCAAACTGAAGCTGGGTGATAGCAGACACTCCGAAAGCGTAGACCTGACCGGTGGTCTTCCGTGTGCAGTACCCTTGAAAATTCCGGTGGAGCTGTCCCTCCTGCAAGGCATGGTGCAATTCGTCACCGGGCCGCACGTAATGGTCCAGTCCAATGGGAATATAACCGCTTTCCGTCAGGATTCCCCTAGAAGCCAGAAACATCTCCGTTTTTTCTTCCGCAGCCGGCAGACCTGCCCGCTCCAGTATCTGCTGGTGTTTCTTGAGCCAGGGAACATGGGCATAGGAAAAGGTCACCAGCCGATCGGGAGCTATTCGGACAGCCTGCCGGATGGTTTCTCTGAAACTTTCCACCGTCTGCCCAGGCAAACCGTACATGAAATCCAGGTTCACCGAAACCTTGGGATTACGCTTCCGAAGATACTCCATCAATGCTTCAACCGGCATTTTAGAAGGCATGCGGTTGACCGTCTTCAGCACTTCTGCATTGAAATCCTGGATACCCAGGCTGAACCGGTTGAAACCGATATCCAGCAATTGGTCGGCATACGGGAAGTCCAACAACCCCGGATGGCATTCGATGGCGATTTCCGGTGCTTCAATCGTCGAAAAACGTTTCCGCAAAGCATCAACGATTTCCCTGATGAAGCCCACCTCCACGGCATTGGGCGTTCCTCCCCCGAAATGGATTTGAGCGATCTTCCTGTCCGGATCGATCAAGGCCGTAACCTGTTCGATTTCCTTCAGCAAGGCGTTCTTATAGGCTACGACGAGTTCCGGGTTTTGTAGCCGGAGGGCATGACAGCCGCAATAATGACAGATTTTGGCACAAAAAGGGATGTGCACGTAAAAAGATAGATGCTTAGGTTCGTGCTGGTTGGAGGTTTTCACCAATTGGGCAAAAGACTCCCCGGTCATTCCTTCCCTGAATTGGTTGGCCGTCGGATAACTGGTGTATCGGGGCACAGGGACATTGTATTTTTGCAGAATCTGTTGGTCAGTTTTCATGATATTTTGCTCTTGTACGATGGAATGGATAATTAAAATTCACCAGCAACCAGGCGAGTATTCCGAAGAGGATTTCGGTGGTGAACAGGCCGGCGTAGCCGAAACGGTCACCCACCTTGCCGCATAAAATGGTCAGCAGCATACTGCTTAAATGTGTGATAACGATCTGCACCGTGAAATCCGTCCCCTCACGACCTTTTCGTACCGCATTCATCGAGGAGGTGTAAATCACGACTGTTGACAGACCATAGGAGCCCCACAACAGACAAATACCCGTGCAGAGCGCTGCAAATCCAGGCTTTGTATTTTCCAGATACAGGAAATAGACCGCCACCAGGATGCTGATGACCGAAAACAAATGGAAGGAGGTCCGAATTCCCAACCGCTTGACCAGATAACCAGCCAAGAGGGTCGCTCCGGCCGCCACGGATGTTCCCATGATACCGGAGAGGAATCCGATCTGCCGCAGATTGTATCCCAGATCGACCATAAAGGGTTTAAGCATGGACAGCATACCAATGATGCCCGAATAAAAGAAAATCAGCAACGGAAGACGTTTCAGGTTACTTTTTTCCCGGAAGAACAGCAGGACATCCTTCAAACCGGCCTTGCCGTGATTAACGGATTCCAGCTGTCCGCCTGCCTTGTAGGTCATCAGCGGCAGGACGGCCACCAGCACGAAGACGGCCAGTAAGGCCATAAGGACTGCCCAGCCCACATACTGGTAGAGCAACAGCAGAACGCCTGTACCCAAAAGACTACCGATAAAGCTCCCGCCGGATTGCATGGTGTTCCCGAAACCCCGCTCGCTTTTCCGAAGGATCCGGATGGCAAAGATGTCCGTCGCGATGTCCTGACTGGCCGAAGCGATGAACGCCAGGATGACCAGGAAGATGATCAGTTTGAAATCCGTCTGAAGATGCAGGAAGCCTATGCCAACGATGATCAGTGCATAAAAGAGCTCCGAAAACAACACCCATTTCCGGATTCCTTTCATGTTCCGTGCCGTGTTGTCCACCAGCGGACCCAACAGGAACTTAAGGATCCAAGGTAACTTGACGAGCTGGAGCAGGCCAATGGATCCGAGCGTATAATGCTCCTGGCGCATAATGATGGGCACCACAGTGGAGAAAAAGCTCATCGGCACCGACTGCGCAATGTACAGGCTGAATAAGACCGGGAACTTGGTCCAGTTTTTATCCATGTTGGTCTTCATCTACCACTCCAGTGAAAGGTTCATGCCGGCTTGAAAAGGTTTACCGACCTGGGCGTAGGTTTTGTTCAACGCCTCGAAGAGGAAAGACTTGTACGACGTGTTG
>Ga0209430_1002276_pt1 | contig 12565 bp, 10 predicted proteins | sample BarGraIncub1133A_FD_184504 | JGI IMG/M metagenome (GOLD analysis project Ga0209430, IMG submission 184504) | Arctic peat soil microbial communities from Barrow, Alaska - Barrow Graham LP Incubations 11-33A (SPAdes) (version 2) | ecosystem: Environmental > Terrestrial > Soil > Wetlands > Peat... | reverse complement strand
TCTCAATGTTGGCGGCGGGCTCATTCACATCCTGATCGTGATCGCGCTCGTCGTGCTCGTCTACAACCTCATCACGGGACGCCGCTCAGGGTAGAACCATCCGATGTCTCGATGTGCGGATGCGACCCGGCTCCCGGGCCGCCGTACACACAAAGGAGATCGATCTTATGTCACATCTTGAACGCGTGAACGACGGGGAAGAGTCGACGGACTCCAAGTTCGTCTTCGTGGCCCTTCTGGTCGTCATCGTTATCGTCTTGATCGGCCTGATGTTCATGTGGGGTGGCGGCTACTTCGGTGACTCGCGGCCCTTCTACATGATGCAGCCGGCGAATCCGGTGATCGTGACTCCCGGGACGCCGGGAGCGGCGGGTTCCGGAGGTGCCGGAGGCGCTGCCGGAGCACCCGGAGCTGCTGGAGCACCTGGAGCTGCCGGAGCGCCCGGCGCGGCCGGCGCACCCGGAGCGGCCGGAGCGACGTCGACCCCTTAGCGCTGCGAGCAGGTCCCGGATCCACGATCAACCCGCACCGTCCACGGAAGGAACCACCATGGATATCGGAGACAAGGCGAAGAACAAGGCCGATCAGGCCGGCGGGAAGGTCAAGGAGGTCGTCGGCAAGCTGACCGATGACGAGGAGCTGGAAGCCAAGGGGCGCCTGCAGCACGACAAGGCGACACTCGCGGAGGACGCAGACAAGCTCGCCAAGAACGTGAAGGATGCTGCCGGGCACATCAAGGACGCGTTCACGAAGTAGCAGCGGTCCGTCGCGTGGCGAAGACCGGTCCCGCTCCTGGGGCCGGTCTTCTGGTATTGAGGGGCTGAGCGGCCCTCATCCCGGGCAGAGTCCGAACCGCCCCCTTTGGCGCGCCTCATGCCTCCCGGCCGGAACAGTCAGGGGTCACTGTGTATCGCGCGTGCGGAAACGGCCCGGGCGGGGCGCGCTCTGCTGTATAGTGATTGACCGCGCGCGGGCGTGGCGGAATGGCAGACGCGCCGGGTTTAGGTCCCGGTGAGGAGACTCGTGGAGGTTCGAATCCTCTCGCCCGCACCACCGGCCTGATCCGATGCGCGTAGCGCGTCCGTTGCGACTCCAACCCGATCTTGAGATAGCAGGAGGACCCTTGAACACCACCGTCGAGAAGCTTGAAGGCAATCGCGTCCGTCTGACCGTGACCCACACGGCGCAGGAAGTGGACGAGTCCATCGCCGCTGCCTACCTGCGGGTAGCGCGCCAGGTCAAACTGCCGGGCTTCCGTCCCGGCAAAGCGCCCCGGCCGCTCATCGACGCCCACGTCGGCCGTGAGTCCGTGCTGGCCGAGGCGCTCGAGGACCTCGTGGAGAGCAGCTACCCGCGTGCCCTCGACGAGCTCCGCATCCGGCCGATGGGCCGTCCCGACACCGGCGACCTCGACATGGTCGAGGAGGGCGCCGAGCACGCGTTCACCGCTGAGATCGAGGTCCGTCCCGACTTCACACTCTCCTCGATCGAGGACCTGACCGCTGAGGTGCCGCCCGCGAACTCGACGGATGCCGAGATCGACGCACAGGTCGAGTACCTTCGCGATCGCTTTGCGACGCTCGAGATCGTGGAGGGCCGCGGGATCGCCGATGGCGACTTTGCGCTCCTCTCGTTCACCGGGACCGTCGACGGTCAGCCGGCCGAGGACCTGACGGTCGACAAGTACCTCTACGAGGTCGGTCGCGGCATCATGCCGCAGGAGTTCGACGACGGCGTCATCGGGATCGAGACGGGCGGGACCACGCGCATCGAGTTCCTCGTCCCGGAGACCGCTGCGAACACCGATTACGTGGGCAAGCCCGCCGTCTTCGACGTCGAGGTCCACGAGATCAAGGCCAAGGTGCTTCCGGAGCTCGACGACGAGCTCGCCAGCAACATCGGCGGGTTCGAGACGATGGCCGAGCTGCGGACCGACATCCGCACCAAGCTCGATGAGAACAAGGCCACGGCCCACACGCGTCTGGTCGAGCGTGCCGCTCGCGCCGCGCTCGCGGAGCGGCTGCAAGGCGAGGTTCCCGGCGAGATGGTCGCCGCTCGCACCGACGCCATGACCGAGGAGTTCTTCGACTCCCTCAAGGACCAGGGTATGACCATCCAGGACTACTTCGAGGCGACCGACCTCACCGCCGAGCAGATCCAGGCGGACATCGCACGCGAAGCCGCCCTGCGGGTGCGCGACGAGTTGGCGCTCGAGGCGTTGTTCCGCCAGGCAGGCCTGGAGTACACAGAGGAAGAGCTCGAGAGCGAGATCGCGTCGCTGGCGGGTGCCGACAAGGTCTCCGTGGCGCAGATGCGCGAGCGCCTCGTGCAGTCGGGCGTGATCGGTATCCTCCGCGAGCGTCTCATGCATCGGTACGCCACTCGCTACCTGATGGAGCATGTCCAGGTCCTGGAGGCCGGCTCTGGCGACGCCGCCGAGAAGCCGAAGGCCAAGAAGAAGCCCGCCGCCAAGAAGGCGCCGAAGAAGTCCGACGACGCCGCGAAGGAGGAGTAGAGAGCCATGACGCTTCCCGACATCAAGGCCCTTGTACCCATCGTCGTCGAGCAGACGAGTCGTGGCGAGCGCAGCTTCGACATCTTCTCGAGACTGCTCAACGAGCGCATCGTTTTTCTGGGTCACGAGATCGACGACCAGGTCGCCGATCTCATCATCGCCCAACTGTTGCACCTCGAGTCCGAGGACTCGGAGAAGGACATCCAGCTCTACATCAACTCGCCGGGCGGGTCCGTCACGTCCGGGCTGGCGATCTACGACGCGATGCAGTACATCCGCTGCGACGTGGCCACGAGTTGCATCGGCCAGTGCGCGAGCATGGCTGCCGTCCTGCTCACCGCGGGTGCGCACGGCAAGCGGTTCGCGCTGCCCAACAGCCGCATCCTGATCCACCAGCCATGGGGCGGTACGCAGGGCCAGGTCACCGATATCGAGATCCAGGCCAAGGAGATGCTGCGCATGCGCGCCAATCTCGACGAGATCATGGCCAAGCACACCGGCCAGACGGTCGAGAAGATCCACTTCGACACCGAGCGCGACAACATCATGACCGCCCAGGAGGCCGCGGACTACGGCCTGGTGGACGCGGTCTTCACGCACCGAGACCCCAAGAAGTAGGACACAGATGCCCGGTACCACAGAAGACCCTGAGCACTTGAACTGCTCGTTCTGCGGCAAGCCGCAGGTCCAGGTCCGCAAGCTCATCGCGGGTCCGGGCGTCTACATCTGCGACGAGTGCGTCGATCTCTGCAACGAGATCGTCGACGAGGAGCTCGAGGACGAGACCCCGGAGGCCGTACTCTCGGGCGACCTTCCGACGCCGCGGGAGATCTATGCCGCCCTCGACGAGTACGTGGTCGGGCAGGCCGACGCGAAGAAGATGCTGTCGGTGGCCGTCTACAACCACTACAAGCGGATCCGCGAGTGCGCCTCTCCGCAGCCCGACGACGTCGAGCTGTCCAAGAGCAACATCCTGCTGCTCGGCCCCACCGGTTGCGGCAAGACGCTGCTCGCCCAGACGCTCGCGCGCATCCTCAAGGTGCCGTTCGCGATCGCGGATGCCACCTCTCTGACGGAGGCTGGCTACGTCGGCGAGGACGTCGAGAACATCCTGCTCAAGATCATCACGGCCGCCGAGTTCGATACCGAGCGTGCCGAGGTCGGCATCATCTACATCGACGAGATCGACAAGATCGCCCGCAAGGCGGAGAACCTGTCGATCACGCGTGACGTGTCCGGCGAAGGAGTGCAGCAGGCGCTGCTCAAGATCCTCGAAGGCACCGAGGCGCACGTGCCGCCGCAAGGCGGGCGCAAGCACCCGCAGCAGGAGCTCATCAAGATCGATACCACGAACATCCTGTTCATCCTTGGCGGGGCGTTCGTCGGTCTTGAGAAGATCGTGGCGCAGCGTGTCGGGAAGAAGGGTATCGGCTTCGGCGCCGACCTCACCGACGCGGCCAAGCACGACACGGGCGTCCTGCTCGCGCAGGCACTTCCCGAGGACCTGCACACTTTCGGCCTGATCCCCGAGTTCGTGGGGCGCGTGCCGGTCGTGGCGCACGTCGAGGAGCTGACCGAGGACGACCTGGTCCGCATCCTCACCGAGCCCAAGAACGCGCTCGTGCGTCAGTACCAGCGCCTCTTCACCATGGAGGATGTGCGCCTCGTCTTCACCGAGGGCGCGCTGCGGGCGATCGCCGAGCGTGCGACCACGCACGGGACCGGCGCTCGCGGACTTCGCTCCATCATGGAGAAGCTGCTGCTCGACCTGATGTACGACCTGCCCGGTCGCACGGATGTCACCGAGGTGGTCATCACCGAGACGGCGGTGCGCGACGGTGCGGAGCCGACTCTCGTGCACGAGAACACCGAGCCGGTCGAGGATGCCGCAGGCGCCTGATCCCTTAGGCGCCGTGCACGCGGTGACACCATGCGGGGACACGAGGCCGTGGCGGAAACGCCGCGGCCTCGCTTTGCGCCGGTGCGCGCTTCTCGCCCGGCATGCCCCCTTACCGTAGAATCGGGGACATTCAACTTGAGGTGACGCGCCAGCGCGCGCCCGCCGTCCGCGATACGAGGAGCGAAGCGTGTCCAACGAGCTGCCGAAGGCATACGATCCCCGGGCCGTCGAAGGACCCGTATTCAACTCCTGGACCGAAGGTCGTTACTTTGAGTGTCCGGTTCCCGAGGACACCTCGGTCGAGCCGTTCGTGGTCGTCATCCCGCCCCCCAACGTCACCGGGTCGCTCCACATGGGGCATGCCCTCAACAACACGATCCAGGACGTCATCATCCGGCGCTCCCGGATGACCGGCAGGCCGACGCGGTGGGTCATCGGGACGGACCACGCTGGCATCGCGACGCAGAACAAGGTCGAGCAGAAGCTCGCGGTGCAGGGGCTGTCCCGCAACGACGTGGGCCGCGAGAAGTTCATCGAGCTGTGCTGGGTATGGCGGCGTGAGCACGGCAGCACGATCATCACGCAGCTCAAGGCGATGGGCTGCTCATGCGACTACTCGGACGAGCACTTCACGATGGATGCGGACTACCAGAAGGCCGTGAAGCGCGTCTTCGTGAAGTGGTACGAGGAAGGTCTCATCTACCGCGGCAAGCGCATCATCAACTGGTGCCCCCGGTGCTCGACCGCGCTCTCCGATATCGAGGTGGAGCACGAGGAGCTCGACAGCCATCTGTGGTACTTCCGCTACCCGCTCAAGGAGGCGGTCGGCGGCGTCGATTCGATCGTCGTCGCGACCACGCGCCCGGAGACCATGCTCGGTGACACCTGTGTGGCCGTGAGCCCGTCGGACGAGCGTTACACGGCGCTGGTCGGCGCGACGGTGGTATTGCCGTTGCTCGGTCGCGAGATCCCCATCGTTGCGGACGAGTATGTCGATGCGGCGTTCGGCACCGGCGCGGTCAAGGTCACGCCGGCTCACGACCCGAACGACTTCGAGATCGGCGAGAGACACGACTGCGCCAAGATCAACGTGCTTGCGGCTGACGCGACCATCACGGTTGAGGGTGGTCCCTATCAGGGCCTGGATCGTTACGAGGCCCGCAAGCGTGTGGTCGCCGACATGGAGGCCGCGGGTCTTCTCGTCAAGATCGAGGACCACCGGCACTCCGTCGGGCACTGCTACCGCTGCCATACCGTGGTCGAGCCGTGGCTGTCCGATCAGTGGTTCGTTGACATGAAGCCGCTGGCCGCGCCCGCGATCGCCGCGGTCCGTGACGGCAGCGTGACTTTCCACCCGAAGCGCTGGGAGAACGTCTACTTCCATTGGATGGAGAACATCCGCGACTGGTGCGTCTCGCGCCAGCTGTGGTGGGGCCACCAGATCCCGGTGTTCTACTGCGACGCGTGCGGCACGATGCACGTGAGCGAGGACGATATCACTGCGTGCCCGGAGTGCGGCGGCGCGGTGCGCCAGGACCCGGACGTGCTCGACACATGGTTCTCTTCGGCGTTGTGGCCGTTCGCGACGTTGGGTTGGCCGCGCGAGACTCCCGAGGTGGCATTCTTCTATCCCGGCGTGGCGCTCTCGACCGCCCGCGACATCCTCTTCCTGTGGGTCGCGCGCATGATCATGAACGGCATCCACTTCATGGGCGAGGTGCCGTTTGCGGACGTCATCATCCACCCGACGGTGTTCAACGCCGAGGGTCGGCGCATGAGCAAGTCGCTCGGTACCGGAGTCGATCCGCTCGACCTGATGGAGCACTACGGAGCAGACGGCATGCGCTTCGGCCTGATGTTGCAGGTGACCGGCAACCAGGACATCAAGTTCGCTGAGGACAAGTTGCTCTCCAGCCGCAATTTCGCGAACAAGATCTGGAACGCGAGCCGGTTCGTGATGATGAACCTCGAGGGGTATGAGCCCGGCGCGCCGAAGGCCGACACGGTCGCGGACGCATGGATCCTGTCGCGCCTCGCGGACCTCGCGGCGCGTGTGGATGAAGGGATCCTCGCCTACGAATTCGGAGAGACGGCACGCGCTCTGTATGACTTCTTCTGGAACGAGTTCTGCGACTGGTATATCGAGCTCGCCAAGGGCCGCCTGAACCAGGGCGGGGAGGCGCGGACCACGGTCCAGCGCAACCTGGTGTTCGTGCTCGACCGTGCCCTGCGTCTGCTGCACCCGATGATGCCCTTCGTGACCGAGGAGATCTGGCGCAACCTGCCGCTCGCCTCCGAGGATTCGGCGCCGTCGCTCATGGTGGCTGCGTGGCCGGATCCGGCGAGCCTCAGCGCGTGGCGTGACGAGGATGCCGAAGCGTCTATCGCCGCCGTCCAGGAGGTCGTCTCTGCCGTTCGCGGTGTGCGCTCCCGCTACGGCGTGACCGCCCGCACGAAGGTCGACGTCATCGTCAAGGCGTCCGGCGCCAGTGCGATGCTCATGGACAACCAGCGCGATCTCATCTGTTCGCTCGCCTCGGTGGGTTCGTTCACCGTCGCCGCGGATGCTACCAAGCCGGCACACGCCGCCGTCGCGGTCGCGTCGGGCGCGGAACTTTACGTCCCGCTCGAGGGCCTCGTCGACTTCGCGCACGAGCGCGCGCGGGTGGGCAAGGAGCTCGACGCCGCGACCTCCGAGCTGCAGCGCCTCACCGGCAAGCTTTCGAATGCGGGCTTCTTGGCGAAGGCCGCGCCCGAGATCGTGGAGAAGGACCGGGCGCGCGCCGAGGACCTGGAAGCCCAGGTCTCCAAGTTGGGCAGCCAGCTCGCCGAGCTCTCGGACTGAGGGCGTTCTCGTGAACTACGCAGGCGCCGTTGCCGCACTGTCCGCTGCGCTGCATTTCGGCATCAACCCTTCGCTGGAGGGCATCACGCGCCTGACGGAGGCGCTCGGCCGCCCACAGGACTCGTTCGCGTCCGTGCAGGTCACGGGCACCAACGGTAAGTCCTCGACGACGCGGCTGATAGCCGCGTTGCTCTCGGCCGAGGGGCTGCGGACGGCGGCGTACACATCGCCGCATCTCGAGTCCTATGCGGAGCGGATCGAGATCGACGGTCGGCCCGTCAGCGAGTCCGACTTCGCTCGCGCGATCCAGGCCGCTGTCGAGGCCGCAGGGCGTGTCGACGGCGGAGCTTCCTTGTTCACCGAGTTCGAGTTGCTGACCGCCGCGGCGCTGTGGCTGATGCGTGAAAAAGCCGTCGATGTCGCGTGCCTTGAGGTCGGGATGGGCGGCAGATGGGACTCGACCAGCGTCGTCGGTCCGGCCGTTGCGGTGATCACCGGGGTGGGGCTCGATCACACCGAGCGTCTCGGGTCGACCGTCGAGGCCATCGCTGCTGACAAGTCGCACATCATCAAGCCCGGCTCCTCCGTCGTGCTCGGCCCCGGTACCGCCGGGGTCGCCGACGTGTTCCTGGCTCGCGCCGCCGGTTTCGGCCTGCACCCGCGGTTCGTCGCGGAAACCGGCACGCCGTCGCCCGTGGGCGATGAGCTCACGGTGCGCTTCGAAGTAGTGGGGCGGCCCGTTCGTCCCAGCGGTCGACTCGTGCTCGACGTCCGCGGTGTCCATACCTGCTACTCGCGGCTGGGGCTGATTGCTCCCGCGTACCAGGCGTCCAATGTCGCAGTCGCCATTGCTGCGGCCGAATGCGCGCTCGGAAGGGCGCTGCATCCCGACGCGGTCGCTCGCTCGCTCGCCGGGATGACGTTCCCCGGACGGTTCGAACTGCTCACCGCCGATCCGCCGGTCCTCATCGACGGTGCCCACAACCCACAGGCTGCGGGCGTTCTCGCACTCGCCGTTCGAGACGCGTGGCCCGACGTCGCGCACCGGCCGCTGTGTGTCCTCGGCGTGCTGAAGGATAAGGATGCCGAAGGGATCGTGCTGGAACTCGACGGCACCGTCGGCGGTTTCGTCGTCACGCAGCCGGATTCCCCCCGCGCGCGCGCGGCGGCGGAGCTCGCGGCGGTCGTCGAGCGCGTGACAGGTGTGCCGCCGGAGGTCCGCCCGGACCTGGCGGATGCGATCGCATACGCACGGCAGCGCGCAGGATCCGCGGGCGTGCTCATCACCGGCAGCCTTTATACGGCGGGCGATGCGCGGGGCCTCCTCCACCGCTCCTGACCGCCTGTCAGGGGCCGCTCCCGGGCGCGGATACAGAAGCCGCTCTGGGCATAACTCCACCAGCGGCTCAGGTTGTCCTACGAGGACATGGCTTGGTGACCTCTGCAACCGGTCCGTCGGCGGGTATGTTCGTGAGGTACTGCGACCAGGATTGTCCTTGTGCGGGGTCCGAATCATAGGGAAGCAACGCGGCCGTGGAGCGAACGCGAGTGCTGGTGGCGGACGACAATAAGGACTATGGGGTCCTGCTGAGCCGCTTCGTGGCGTCCCAGCCAGACATGGAGGTCGTGGGGCTCGCCTCCGACGGCGGCGAGGCCGTCGATCTCGTATCGCAACTCGACCCCGACGTCGTACTCATGGACCTCTGCATGCCGGGGGTCGACGGGTTCCAGGCGATGCGCGCGCTGTCGGCCATCGATCGCGACGTGAAGGTCATCGCCATCACCGCCCATCGCTCGGACGATTTCGAGAGCCGCAGTCTTGACGAGGGGGCCTGCGCCTTCATCCGGAAGGCGGACGTGGACCGCAGGCTCGTCGACGTGATCCGTGAGATGGTCCGGGACGAGGGGTCCGACGCGGACACGTAGCGGCTCTCGAGCACGGGCATCGCGCGCCTCGCCGGGCGGTCGCCGCATCCGAGAGGTCCCGCTGCCCGTCGGCGTGGACGCATCGGTCTGCTAGAATCCGTGGCGACCAGCCATCGGGCCGCGCCGAGCGTCGGCGCAACGTCGCCAAAGGGGAATGATGACCGACTTTCTCGGGCCATACCTGCCCTACTTCAATCTCGGGCTCCAGCTCTGCGGCGTGTTCTATGTCGTGTTCCGTTTGGCGCTGGTGTTCTGGATAGCGCGCGACTCTCAGCGCCGCGGAGCCATGTCCTGGTTCTGGGGTGTGGCGGCTCTCATCTTCGGTGAGTTCGCTTGGGTCGTTTACATGATCGTTCGCCCGCCGGAGACGCTCGATGATGCTCACGAGCGTGAGCTTGAGATCTCCGCGCGCGAGGCCGAGCTGCACAGCATCGGTGCCACCTGCCCGAACTGCTTCAAGCCCGTCGAGTCCGATTTCCTTATCTGTCCGACGTGCATGAAGCGTCTCAAGAAGCCGTGTTCGAGTTGCGGACGCCCGGTGAAGGCCTCATGGTCGGTGTGTCCGTATTGCCGGGAGCGCCAGGTCGCGTCCGACCGTGTGGATGAGCCGGTCCAGACGGAAGAAGTCTCGATACCCGTCAGCGCACCTGCGAAGCAGAAGTCCGCGGCTCCCGCCGCCAACGAAGCGTAAGTAAGAAGGAGTTCCGTGCCCGACATCACAATCACATTGCCCGACGGTACCGCGAAGTCGCTTCCCGAGGGTTCGACCGCCTTCGACCTGGCCGCCTCCATCGGGGCCAGACTTGCCGCCGCGGCCGTGGCCGCGCGCGTTGACGGCGTGCTCGCGGACGTATCACAGGTGCTCCACGACGGCGCGAATGTCGCCATCATCACCGAGACCAGCGCCGAAGGCCTCGGGGTGCTCCGCCACTCGGCTGCCCACGTGATGGCCGAGGCCGTGAAGGATCTCTTCCCGACGGCGACCTTCGGCATCGGACCGTCGATCGAGGACGGCTTCTACTACGATTTCGGCGTGGACCGCCCCTTCACCCCCGACGATCTCGTCGCGATCGAAGTGCGTATGCGCGAGATCGTGGCCGAGTCGGTCACCTTCACCCGTGGCGAGCTCGACCGCCTTGAGGCGATGGGCCGGTTCGAGGGCCAGCCGATGAAGCGCGAGCTCATCGAGGGACTGCCCGAAGGCGAGACGATCTCGATCTACACGCAGGGCAACTTCACGGACCTCTGTCGCGGACCGCACGTGCCCGATACGAGCCGCATCCGCGCGTTCAAGCTCACCAAGATCGCCGGCGCGTACTGGCGCGGCGACTCGACCCGTCCGATGCTCCAGCGCATCTATGGCACCGCGTGGTATTCGGAGAAGGACCTCGAGGCGTACCTCACCCGTATCGAGGAGGCCGAGAAGCGCGACCACCGCAAGCTGGGCAAGGAGCTCGACCTCTTCAGCTTCCACGAGGAGGCCGGCGCCGGGCTGCCGCTCTACCACCCGAAGGGCGCGCGCGTGCTTCGCCTGCTGCAGCAGTGGCTCCGCGGCGTTCTCTACGAGCGCGGTTATGTCGAGGTCATCACCCCGCACATCTACAAGGCGGACGTGTGGAAGATCTCCGGCCACTACGAGAACTACCGTGAGAACATGTACTTCTTCGAGATCGACGAGGGCGACGGCAAGGTCAGCGAGTACGGCATCAAGCCGATGAACTGTCCCGGCCACCTGATGATCTACGGCGACAGCATGAAGTCCTACCGAGACCTACCGATCCGGATGTCGGAGTTCGGTACGGTCTATCGCCACGAGCTGTCCGGCGTCGTGCACGGGCTCATGCGCGCACGCTCGTTCACGCAGGACGACGCGCACATCTTCTGCACGCCCGAGCAGGTGCACGCCGAGGTCATGGGCATGCTCGACCTGGTTGCGTACGTGAACGGTGTCTTCGGCTTCGAGTGGTCCGCCGAGGTCTCGACGCGTCCCGAGAAGTCGATCGGCGACCAGGAGTTCTGGGACAACGCCACCCAGTCGCTGTTCAAGGCGCTCGAGGAGAAGGGCGTCGCCTACGAGATCAACGAAGGTGACGGCGCTTTCTATGGGCCCAAGATCGACATCAAGCTGAAGGACGCCATCGGCCGCACGTGGCAGACCTCCACCATTCAGGTCGACTACAACCTACCGCAGCGATTCGGCCTGACCTATCGCACGGCCGACAACTCAGAGGCGCAGCCGTACATGCTGCACCGCACCATCGTCGGTTCGATGGAGCGCTTCTTCGGCATCCTGATCGAGCACTACGCCGGGGCGTTCCCGACGTGGCTCGCGCCGGTGCAGGCGATGGTCATTCCGATCTCGGACCGCCACCTCGACTACGCCAACGAGGTGCGCGCCAAACTCGAGAAGAGCGGCGTGCGCGTCGAGGTGCAGACCGACAACGAGCCGATGCGCGTCAAGATCGCCAAGGCGCAACAGCAGAAGGTCCCGTTCATGCTCATCGTGGGGGACAAGGAGTCCGAGAGCGGTACCGTCGGCGTGCGGGAGCGCACGCAGGGCGACATCGGGTCGCGCACGATCGACGAGCTCGTCGCGATGGTGAAGGAAGGCGACCCGCTCGCGAGCTGAACGCCTGCGCCCGCGTGCTAGTCTGACCTCATGAGATGGTCACGCCTTTCCGCCGCGTGGGGCGGCTTCCCGTTCGCCGTACTCGCGGTCGCTGCGGCCACCGGCCTGCTGCTGCCGTTCCGGCCCTTCCTGCACCCCGCCCAGGCGATGCTCCTGTTCGTGCCGGTCATCGTCGGCATCGGACGACTCTCCGGCGTTCGCGCCTCGGGCCTCGGCGCCGCGCTGGCGTTCCTGGTGGTCGACTTCTGCTTCGTCCCGCCGTACTACCACCTGACGGTCGCATCGCCGGTCGACTGGATCACGCTGCTGGTCTTCCTGCTGGTGGCGCTGTCGTCGGGTCTGCAGACCGGCGCGATCCGTCAGCGCGAGCGGGCGGCCATCCAGCGCGAGCGCGAGATCGCCCTGCTCAGCCGTCTTTCCTCGCGGCTCGTCTCCAAGGAGTCGATCGTGGAGATGGCGGACTTCATCACCCGTGAGGTCGTCGCGGTCCTCGGATCCGACCGGGCCGCCGTCTACGTCAGGGCGCATGGCGACCGTGCGGGCCTGCTCGCTCAAGCCGGTGGCGCTTCGAGCGGAGTGACCGAGGCGGCATTCGCCGATTGGGTGATGCGCCACGACAAGGCCGTGGCGCTGCCTCTTGCGGGCGGGTCGGCGATCGGACCGCATCCGGTGTCCGTGGCGGCCGACGAGGCGGTGCCCGGAAGCGTCGCCGACGGCGTGTTCCTCCCGCTGCAGACCGGCGAGTCTCTT
>Ga0209430_1002273_pt1 | contig 12577 bp, 11 predicted proteins | sample BarGraIncub1133A_FD_184504 | JGI IMG/M metagenome (GOLD analysis project Ga0209430, IMG submission 184504) | Arctic peat soil microbial communities from Barrow, Alaska - Barrow Graham LP Incubations 11-33A (SPAdes) (version 2) | ecosystem: Environmental > Terrestrial > Soil > Wetlands > Peat... | reverse complement strand
ATTGGATTTTATCTGTGGAAGCTCCAAATACCGTCATCATTTTAGGTACTGCAACGTTAACTATACTAGAATCTAGTACAGACATAAATGTTCCAACAATAACAACAGCTAGTGCCACCCACATATAACTTTCTTCATGCTTTTCCATCTCACATATCCTTTCATGATTTTATTTAACTAACTGTTTAGTTAATGAGGGTTTAAAAAAATTTGTTAAATTTCTTTTTTTGTTGAATTACAATAATCCTTACGATACTGAATAAATATCTTCATAAAGCTTTGTTTTGCACTATCTCTATCCAATTCGAAAAATTTCCCCCATTTTTCTCCGACTGCTAAAAATGCTATCCATGGTATTGTAATAAAGAAAAACCTTTTGATCAATTGTTCAGTTAATTTGTCTTTACTGAGATTATTGTTTTTTGAAATTTCTCTTCTAGCTTCGAATATGGGCATTATAATATCTAATACGGATGCATCATTTGCAGTAGACTTCATAGAATCAATTATAATGATTTTTATAAGAGCTTTTTTATCAGTTACAAATTTTTCTATTTTATCGAAAAAAATTTCACCATCTATATTTTCACTCCAATAAATTTCATCTTTTAACTCTAATTTGAATATATCGCACTCCCTAAAAAAATTTTTTACTATTTCAGCAAATAAATTTTCTTTACTTTTAAAATAATAGTAAATCATTGCCTTATTTATTTTTGCCCTTGCAGCAATTTCATCTACCCTAGCCCCTTCAAATCCTTTTTCTGAAAAAATCTCCGTAGCTACTTCAAAAATCTTTTGCTGTGTTATTTGCACCTTATCTTTGTTCACTATACGACTCACCACCTTTATAGACTAACTGGTTAGTTAATAATAACTTTTTGTTATAAAGTAGTCAATATATTCTACAGTAAATTTATAATCTCCAAAATAAATCAAAAGTTAGAACCATAATTTACATTTAAGTAACTTGAAAAGAGTAGATGTGTCTAGCGATTACGCTAGACTAGTGTTATTTACTTTAGTGCCTGATCAATTCCATCTGCCAATCCCTTTGCTATCTTAGCCTGATAAGAATAAGTTACAAGAAGTTTGTCCTCAGTAACATTAGATTGGAAACCCATTTCTACCAAGATAACAGGAACCTTAGACCAATTAAAGCCTGTCATATCACTCCTTTCTACAACGCCTCTACTATTCATTCCAACATCCTTAGTTAAACCATTAAAAACTATTTGTCCATATTTTTTACTTGTTTTATATATTGGATCAGTATATTTAGTATCCGTAGGTACGAGCATTGTTGCCCCTTTAGCGGATGTATTATCATTCGAATCCGCATGAATTCTAATAACCAAATCTGCCTTAGCTTTATTTCCAACCTCAGCTCTTGCAATACTTCCAAGTACTTGTTTATTCTGCGTTTTAGTCATTATTACAGTATATCCTTTACCTAGTAACAAACTCCTTAGTTTAATTGCTACTGCCATATTAACCACATACTCTGGAGTTTTTGTATTAATACCATGACCTCCACCTGGTTCCTTTATCTTCATTATTTTTGAACCTGGTGCCTCTGGCTCTGTTTCTAGGTCAACAATACTGGAATGTCCTGGATCTATAACAACAATCTTTTGAGAATTGTCATTTTGACTTTTATTAGTTTCTTTACTTTTAACCTGTAATTTTTTTTCGTTCAGTGTTGTTGCAGCTTCTTCTTCTTTAGACTTTGCAATTGCCTCATCCTTTACTTTTGTCTTCGCTACTTCCTTTGATTTAGCTACTTTTTCATTGAGTGCTCTAGCTTGTACAGAGTTTTCATGCTTTTTCTCTACATATATTCCGCCAAAAAATGCTCCACCTATAACCAACAGACACATGAATGCCAATAAAAAATGTTTCATCTGAATCCTCCTAAATTTTTCTATTAAACAAGTTGCTTTGATTTACTATTATACCATTATTTACAAGAATACATAACCCTTTATAAAAGTATTGTATCGGGAAGTAATGAACATAAGCAAGTTAGTCACCCTAGGTTAGATTTTTCTGAAATCTTATTATATGACGACTATTTTTAGATGTCATTTAATTCTTTATTTAATATGGAATATTTTACTTTACGCTGAATAATATTATTTATAGTATCTTTTTTTTAGAGAGGAAGGTTTAAATATGGGTATCACATTCAAAATCAAAGTAATATTAAATATATTAGCCGTATCAATATTGGTTTTATTTGCTGCTGCTATATTTGCGCCTACTACATCTGCACAAAATTCGGATAACAAAGGTGTAAACAAAAATAGTATAGTTAAACTTTCGCCCTTTTCTTTAAGTGATAATAATGTAATTTATAACACCAAAGTAAATGTAAGTATGCCTGATGTTTTAAAAGAAGAGATTCTTAACAGAGCAAAAGCAATGACCGAAGTTAAATGGTCTCCCAAGTATAATTTAATTGAAAAGAAATGTTCTTATATTTTCATTAAAGGAAAAACATATCATGGAGTACCATATAGTATGGATTCATATCAAGTGTCATCTCCAAAAGACTTTCTATCCAAGATTAATATGAGTAAAATTCTATATGGCAATGACTGTTCTGATTTAGTTAGTGTAGCCTGGGGTATAAGCAGACAAACTACTCTTTCTTTTTATAATGATATAAAAAATGGTAGTAAAATAGGGAATAAACACGTATGCCAGATATCCTGGGATGATTTGAGTCCTGCAGATGCCTTGCTTATAGACAATGGTAAAGGTAAAGGACATATTATGTTATATATAAATTCTGATAAAAAAAACAGTGACAATTTAAGCGTATATGAACAAGATATATCAACAATTATACCCTTCGAACCAATTCCAGTAGCAAGAAAAGATATAAGATCTAAACGTAAATTAATGAAAGAAGGGTACATACCAATAAGGTTAATTGAAAACTAGCCCTATATTGTGTTGTGTATACTGTACCAAATACTTATAAAAGTATCCATTTCTTATATAGTTGGGAAAGGGATACTTTTATAATAATTACTTTTAGAAGAAAATTTTAAATAAATCTTGAATTAATTAAGGATTATTTGTGTACTTCTAAATTAATCAATATTAATATGAGCATGTTACGCCTTATTCACAGAATATTCAATAGATATAGATTCTGAGGATCCTATTTGTTTTTTATCAGTGTACTTAAGTTATGCAACAGTGGGATTTAATGGTGACTCAACTTTTGCATGACAAAATAATTATCGTCTTCTTTATAAGCAAAGGCAAAGTTGTAACCATTATTTTAAATAATAAAAAGATTGATACAAATGTAGAGCTAACATTTATAAAATCTAATTTACAGACAAATCCATCTAATATTAATCAAAGCCCACCTATATTTACAATTATATTCAAAACAAATACGGCATAAACCTTTGTCAAACCAGCATTTGGCACTACGACAATACATAGATACTGATATTGTAACTTTTTTGTAACGTCTTTTACCTTGCGCTTATGTTTTAATTAAGTTAAAGCAAGCTAATATCATTATCATACAATTCAAATTAAAAGAGGTGTCCCATGGAAATACAAACAACAATACACAGTCACAAGAAGCCTATAAAAATTAGTATAATTTCTTCTTCTATTTTTCTGATTATATATTTGGGTATATCAATGTATTTTAGAAATCATTTTTATTATGGTTCTGTAATTAATGGCATTAATGTTTCTGGTAAAACCGTAGCGGAAGTAAATAAAGCATTAATAATGAAAAGCGAAACATATACACTTAAACTTAAAGAACGTAACGGCGTAAGTGAACAAATTAAGGCCAGTGACATTGACTTGAAATATAATATAAATGGTAAAATTCAAGTTTTAAAAGACAACCAGAATCCTTTTAGGTGGATTTATGTACTTTTTAATCCAAAAGCTTCTGAAATATCTGGTTTATACACTTATAATGAGAACTTATTAAAAGAAAATTTCAATAAGCTAGCGGGCCTTGATACTAAGAACGTAATTGAACCAAAAAATCCTAGCTTTAAATATTCGGATAAAGGCTATGTAATTGTAGCAGAAGTTAATGGAAATAAAATTAATAGCAAACTTTTATATGCAAGTGTATCAAAAGCAATTAATAAGGGAGAGACAACAATAGATTTAGAGGCAGAAAAACATTATATAAATCCTCAATATACAACAACATCTAAAGAAGTTAAAAACACTAAAACTTTACTTGATAAATATATAGCTTCAAACATTACGTATACCTTTACTGAAGGTAAACAAGTTTTAGATGGGTCTATAGTGCATAAATGGCTTTCAGTTAACAAAAACCTTGAAATTTTGTTTGATAAAGATAAGATGAAAGATTATCTAGGAAAACTGGATAACAAATATGATACGTATGGCAAGGAAAGAGATTTTGTTACATCATTCGGACAAACCGTAAAAGTAAGTGGCGGAAACTATGGATGGCTGGTTAAACGTGCTGGGGAAGTAAATGATTTAATTGCTTCTATAAAAAAGGGACAAACTATGGCAAAGGAACCCAAATACACCCACACCTCTAAATCTCATGATATTAATGATATCGGAAATACCTATGTGGAAATTAATATGACGAAGCAGCATATGTGGTTTTATAAGAATGGTTCTCTTATTGTCGAGGGAGATATCGTTACTGGTAATGTAAGCCTTAGACATGGAACGCCTACTGGGGTTTACAACCTCGCATATAAAGAAAAGAATGCTACATTAAAGGGTGAGGGGTACAGTACACCTGTGGATGTATTTATGCCGTTTAATGGTGGGATTGGTATACATGATGCAAGTTGGAGAAATAAATTTGGAGGAAGTATATATTTAACAAGTGGTTCTCATGGTTGCATAAATTCACCACCTTATTTGGCAAAAGCAATATATAACAATATTAATGCTAATACGCCTGTTGTTTGTTATTTTGAGTAATTTAACAAGGTATTAAAGATACCTATATTGTAACTTCTTTGTAACTCCTTTTACCCTGCGGTCCTGTATATTTTAATTAAGCTAAAGTATTATGATATATAAATGGTAAATTAAATGATAACGAAAAATGGAGGTATAAATAATTATGATGAAACACAGAGTATGGTTAATGTTTATAGTTATTTCTATGGGAGTTGTTTTAGCAGGCTGCGCTACTGCTTCGGGTACAATTAACTTAATTCAAGCTCCACAGCCTGAAAGTATGATACAGGATAAAATTAAGAAAGCGTTAGATAAGATTTTGCCTCCTGGCTCAGAATATGTGACGCCTAAGAAAGCAAATCAAAAAAAAGCTATCTTTATTGAGGATATAAATAAAGATGGTAAACAAGAAGCTGTGGTTTTATACAGGGACATGAGGGATAATAGGCAAGTTCATATACTAACGCTCAAAGAAAGTGATGGAAACTGGAATAAAGTGTCTGATGTTGCGACAGGTGACAACTACCTTGATCATTTTAGCATTGAAGATCTTAATAAAGATGGGAAAAAAGAAGTCATTATCGGTACTTCCATATCTGATTCTCAGTCAAAAAAGAATTTAGATATATATGAATGGGAGCAAAAAGGATTAGTAAAGAAAGTGGATCTTAGCTATCAAGAAGTAGATATAGCTGACTATAATGCTGATGGAAAATTTGATATTCTTATAATAGATGGCGAAATAACAAAATCACAGTATGCAAAGATGTTTAGTTATGAAAAAGGAAAGTCACAATTGCATTCATTAGTGAAATTAGATCCTGATGCCTCTCATGAGAATATTGTCAGTGGAAAATTAGCAGATGGAAAAAAAGCGTTGTATATTGACAGTGGTCTTGGGGCTCATTCTATGCTGACAGAAATTGTTGCATATGATAAAGGGAGATTAATTAAAGTTGGAAAGAAAGATGATCCGATTTTATTTAAAGCATACCCTCTTTACAGTAAGGATATTAACAATGATGGTGCTATAGAAGTTGGTGGAATGTATATTCCTAAAGGCTTTGAAGATGCAGCAATGGCTGAAATTCCTTTTATTTATGAATACGTTGACTACCGCATAGATGGAGCGAAACAAACAATTCAGGAGCGATACGTGGATGGAGGACAACATTTTTATATAAAAATACCAGGTAAATGGAACCACAAATTAACTATTGAAAAGATTGATAAAGGTGTTAGATTGTTATCAAATACAGATAAAAAAATATTATTTGAAGTAAGGTGGATAAAGAAAGATTCCTATGTTAGTTCCAAAGAGAAACTAGGGGAAACAAAGGATACAGTTTTTTATACCGATGCTAAAGAAGATGCTACTTTTTTACATAATAATTTTCATTTGATTAAGGATGATTTTTAGTGGAGGTGCAGGAAATATGCAAACAATTCTTATTGTTGAAGACGAGCTTTCAATACGTAGTTTTGTCAGCCTTAATTTAAAAAGAAAAGGATATGAGGTGATAGAAGCTCAGACTGGAGAAGAAGCACTAGTACTTTTTAAAGAAAAAAGAATTGATATCATTTTATTGGATTTAATGCTTCCTGGCATTGATGGATTTGAGGTATGTCAGGAGGTTAGGATTATAAGTCCATCAGTCGGAATCATTATGCTTACGGCTCGAACGCAGGAAAAGGATAAGGCCGATGGACTAATACTCGGAGCAGATGATTATTTGTCAAAGCCCTTTAGTATGGTTGAGCTAGAGGCAAGAATTATATCTCTACTGCGCAGGATGAATAATGAAGCATACAAGAAGGAAAGCTCATTGCTTAAATCGGGTCCATTTTTGCTCCATTTGAAGAATAAAAAAGTGTCATTATCAGGTGTTGATATAAAAGTAACTCCAACCGAATATTCAGTTCTACAATGTTTAATTAGCAATAAAAATCAAGTCTTTACAAGGGATAAGTTGTTAGATGAGGTTTGGGGCGTAAACTATATGGGTGATGCAAAAGTGGTTGATGTTAATATCAGGCGCATACGAACAAAAATTGAACGTGATCCAAAAGCTCCGGAGTATTTATGTACAGATTGGGGATACGGATACTTATGGAAGGAGTAAAACAATGAAGCGTAAAATTATTTTATATTTCATGATTATTATTTCTCTTACCTTAAGCCTTGTAATGTCAGGATTTGGTGTGGCGGCTACCTATTATTATCATCATAGTATTGCTAATACATTTCGGCAGCAAGCAGAAACCATAAGTCCGGTGTGGAAGGGAGAAACTGATTTTTCCAGTGTTAAATTAATGGACTATAGTGACGAAATTATTAAACGATATGAGGTTAAAGGATCGCAGCTGCAGCTATTAAAAAGGGATGGTAAACTAATTCAGTCCTCAACAGGTTTTAATGAAGGTACAACATACTGGGTTGACCCTTCTGTACTGTCCTTAAAAACCACTTACAAGACTGAGAAAATTAAATATTCAGGTGAGAAAATCATGGCTATCTATACCCCCCTTATATTTGAAGGCCAGGCGGTTGGTGTTCTACGATATGTGGTGTCACTTACAGGAATAGATAGCTTAATTATGCATCTCCTAGGTTTTGGAATAATTATTTGCGTTGTTGTTGGTGTTATTGTTTTGATTGTCAGTTTTAAGCTTGGTAATTCCATAGTTAGGCCATTAAATGATATTATTAATTTCACGCGAAAAATGCCGGAGGATAAATATAAGAAAAGGATTGAAAAAAAATATTCGAATGAGCTTGGAGAAATGGCAAAAATGCTTAATTATATGGCAGATGAAATATTAAAGACGGACAGACTAAAGAATGATTTCATATCTTCTGTCACACATGAACTTAGAACTCCCCTAACCGGGATCAAGGGTTGGATTGAAACAATACAAGCACCACATGATTTGTCAGACGAGGAGCTCAAATTTGGGTTAGGAATCATCAGCAATGAATCAGAGAGACTGATCCTTTTAGTAGAGGATCTTCTAGATTTCTCGAGATACCAATCTAATCGAATTGAGCTAGTTACATCTTCAATTGGGGTGGATAAAATTATTAATGAGGTCATGTTTTCACTTAAACAAAAATCAGAAAAAAAAGGTATACGTTTATTAGCGCAGACAATTCCCATAACTATCACAGCAGATGGTAACAAACTAAAACAAGTTGTGTTTAATGTATTGGATAATGCTATAAATTTTTCATATAAAGACAGTGTTATTAATATTGTACAATCAATTGATCAGGAGTCTGTATTTATTAAAATTACAAATATAGGTATTGGAATTAAGCAAGAAAACTTGAAGCATATCATGGAATCCTTTTATAAAATCGATCCTAAATCTGTTGGTGCAGGTCTTGGACTAGCGATTTCTCGAAGCATTATTGATAATCACGGCGGAACTCTTAAAATTGAAAGTGAGTATGGTAAAGGTACAACAGTTAACATTTCATTGCCCTTAGAAGGCATAGGTGCACAACATCAGAGTTTGTAGTAGTATATTATATTAACAATGGGGGTATTAGGATTCCACCAGTAATTACGAATAGGGCCATGCCCTAGTAGGCAATCGACAAAATTAAACATTACCAATATATTAAAATGAGGCTATTGTCTAAATCATACTCCGAATTTGGAAGCCAGGTTCCAAAATACATAGGTATGTCTTAGGTCCGGTACTTCATAGCTTCTTCTTTTTAATTATAACAAATAACTTTAATAATCTTTTAAAAACTTTTATAAAACTTTTATAATTGCTTTAAAGAAATTTTAAACCCTATCTTTATAATGATCTTATGTTCAATAAATAAGGAGGTCATTATAGATGAGTAAAATTAAATTATTATACGATGTTTTTAAAACTATGAAAGAAAAGGAGGGATTTAATGGTGACGTTAAAATAGATGCAATAGAAAATGAGAAAAAAGTTTTTTCTTTATCAAATAAGTTTTCTTCTAATAAGGAGACCGGAACTACAAAAACAAAAATGTCAACTGAGGTAGATTATCAGGATAATAAATTAAAACATGAAAGTACAACAGAATTTAATTTAAAGGATCATCTTCATAAGCGTGGTGGACATGGGATGATGCATGGTAGACACCCAGAGTGCTCTAATGGTGGAAGTCTAAAAAATAAGTTATCCCATGTTACTTTTATGCTAGGAGTTTTAAATAAAATCAAAGTAGAAGAAAACGGTGAAAAAACACTATTATCCCTAGATTTAAAAGAGATACTAGCTGAATTAAAAGAAATGCGCCCAGAATTTCAAGGTAGTGATTGTGAAGAAATGAAAATCGATATGAGTAAGCATCATAAACACCATGCTTTTATTAAAGAGCTTATGGAAATGGAAGCAACTGATGCAAATTTAAATGTATGGATTAATAAATCTAATGAGCTAGAAAAAGTTGAAATTTTAGCTAATGGAAATAAAAATGTTAAACTAGATAATCAGTGTTTAGCAAGCTTTAAATTATTATTAAATTTAACTTGGTAACAAAGTATGGGTGTAAAATTTACACCCATACTTTATTTTAAAATACTAAAAGACCTCCAAGAAGATAAATATAAATTTCAGATTAATAAACCGTGATATAATGGTACTAAAATAATTAGATAAGGAGAAAGGCATGAACGATGGTAGAAGCAGAATGAAAAGTTTCCATGATCAACATCAACATTCTCATGATAAATTTCATAGAGAATTTAGAGCTGTCCATAGATACATAAGATTCTTTCGCCCTGTATCTATAATATTAAATATATTAATTATTTATTTGCTTTTTCAATGGATTGGTGCAAAAACCATTGGTATATTTTTTATATCAATTTTTATGATTAAAGATGTAGTTCAAATATATATGTTATCTAAAATTGAAAAGAAAATACTTAAACCTATTGAAAAATTAAAAGTAGGAGTAGCTCAAATTTCAAGTGGAAATTATGAAGCCAGAATTGAAAATAATATTCCTAGTGAAATTGGTTTGCTTATAGCCGATTTTAACAACATGGCTCAAAAACTTGAAGATAGTGAAAGAAATAAAACTCAGTATGAAGAAAACAGAAAAGATTTAATAGTTAATATATCCCATGACTTGAAAACACCTATTACTTCAATTACTGGATATGTGGAAGCTATACTTGAAGGCGTTGTGGATTCCCCAGACAAAACCAAGAAATATTTACAGATAATTCATAGTAATATATCATATATAAATAATTTGATCGATGATTTATTTTTATTTTCAAAGCTTGATATGCAAAAAATAGACTTTAATTTTGAAGAAGTCCAGATTAACTCTTACCTTAGTGATGTTATGGAAGAATTTAAATTTGACTTAGTGGAAAAAGAAGTTACATTTGATTATATTGATAATCTTCCAAATACAACTAAAGTTAATATGGATGGAAAAAGAATTTATCAGGTTATTAGAAATATAATTGATAATGCTGTAAGATATGGTCCTGAAGTGGGCTTAAATATTAAAGTGGTTGTTCTAAAGGAAGAAGGGTTTGCAGTAATAAATATAAAGGACAACGGCCCAGGAATCGAAGAAGAAAAGCTTAAAAATATATTTGATAGATTCTATAGAATTGATAATGAAAGGACAAAAGATTTGGCAAGTACAGGTTTAGGGCTTGCTATTGCAAAAGAACTTGTGGAGTCACACGGAGGGGTAATTTCTGTTTCCAGTGTTATAAATGAAGGAAGTTGTTTCACAATTATGCTTCCTATTATAAATGAGGAGAATATATAATGAAGCAAATATTGATTATAGAAGATGATATAAATATTGCAGAAATGGAAAAGGATTACTTGCAATTAAACGGTTATAAGGTTGAAATCGCTCAAGATGGGGAGGTTGGCTTTAAAAAGGCACTACTTGGGATATATGATCTAATAATAGTAGATTTGATGCTTCCTAAAAAAGATGGTTTTGAGATTGTACGAGAAATAAGAGGTAAGTTTGAAGTACCCATCATAATAGTTTCAGCTAAAAACGAGGACATTGATAAAATAAGAGGGCTAGGTTTTGGAGCAGATGATTATATAACTAAGCCTTTTAGTCCATCAGAACTCACAGCAAGGATAAAATCGCACATCAGAAGGTATGAGCGTTTAGCAGGGAAGAAAACACTGGTTGATACTATAAATCTTAAAGGTTTAGAGATTAATAAGGATTCCCATAAAGTCTTTGTAAATGGAAAGCAAGTGCAGCTTACAACCACAGAGTATGCAGTTCTCCTTTTCCTCGCATCTAATCCCAACTTTGTTTTCACAAAAGATCAACTTTTCAATTCAATTTGGGGAGAAGATTTTGGTGATACTGCAACGGTAGCTGTTCATATACAAAAGATAAGAAAGAAAATAGAAAAGGATCCAGGTAATCCAGAATACATTGAAACCATTTGGGGAACTGGGTATAGATTTAACAATTAAATTTTTCATTGATACTATGAAAGTAACTTACAAATACTACTTTACTATTTATAAATGGAGAGGATTAATTATAAAAAAAATAAGAGCAATTTTATTTTCCAAATCAAGTGAATACATAGAAAGCAAAAGAACTTAAGCCTACAAATTTAAAATTGGATGGATTGATTGTACTTATTTAACATTTTAAAGTTGTATATCGATACAAGTGTGACAACAAGCAGAAGTGCAAGACTCCAAATACTTGCTTTAAGTAGAAGTAAAGTAAATGCTGTAATAAGCATCACAATTGCAGCTCTTAATTTGATATTGTCAAGCAAACGAAAACCCGCTAAAAGACCAATTATTGCATTGGAGAGAAAAAATACATTCGCACAGGTTACAAAACTGCTTATGTTCATAAGTCCTGTGGCCATAATAGCTAATGAAAAAGAATGTATAACAGCAAGGGCAATAACAGCATTAATTGGACTTCCATTTTTATTTAACCGTGAAAGAAAAAATGGTAATCTTTTATCTGCTGCCCGGGTTGCACTCATCCTGGAAACTGCACCAATTATCATAAGATATGTGGAAATACAAAGTCCTGATGCTATAATACCCATTATCGGCAGAGCAAGTGAACCAAATAAAGGAGTCATAATAGCTGTGATACTATCTGCCTCTCCATTTAAGCTTTGCATGGCAAGTGCAACAGTCATATAGAGAACAACAATAACAACAAGACTGAAGGTCATGGCTTTCATAAGGGTTTTCTGGGGATTATTTATATCCTCAATGTAGTTCCCAACAACTTCCCATCCAACTATTGACCAGAATAAGAGCAGAAGTGTGTATCCAAAGCTAGAGAATGAAAATGATGTTTGAGGCAAATGAATATGGGAGCTGAAAATCAATGTATAAATACTACCACAAAATAGTAGCACTGAGGTAAAGCCTGTAAGAATAAGGGTAAACCGGGAAAGGGTTTTGACACCACTAATAAGTACGGCAGCACAACCCACCACTATACAAAAGGCAATTATCTCGGTATTTACGCCGGATAAAAAGCTGAAATTCTTTAAAAAATTTGCAGCAGTAATTACGACAGCAGCTGGTCCAAAACAAACAGCAGTTGTAAGGAAATTTGCTGTGAGTTCACGCCAAAATGGCCCTA
>Ga0209430_1002268_pt1 | contig 12611 bp, 14 predicted proteins | sample BarGraIncub1133A_FD_184504 | JGI IMG/M metagenome (GOLD analysis project Ga0209430, IMG submission 184504) | Arctic peat soil microbial communities from Barrow, Alaska - Barrow Graham LP Incubations 11-33A (SPAdes) (version 2) | ecosystem: Environmental > Terrestrial > Soil > Wetlands > Peat... | reverse complement strand
GAGATTACAAATCACGTGCTCTGGCCAACTGAGCTAAAGAGGCGGGTGGGTAAGCGATCTATATCGCGCCGCTACAACCAAGCTACCCTTGCTGCGGTCAAGCCCTGGGGGGGTTCGCAGGGAGCTAGCCGTATAGGACTTACCCGAGCGCAAAAGTACACAAATTTGCTGCTTCGGCAAGGGGGCGACGAAAAAAAAGTGTATTTTTGTGGAAAGAATTCTAAATCAATATGGAAGAAACTCTGGACCCTATCAAGCGAAAATACAAGTACGCAGCCGATTACGCCTTATTTCTAGGTGGTTACATCGCTTTTTTCTTTGTACTTGATTATTTATTTCCAAAAAATGGTATCGTAAGTTTGCTTTCCATGTTCGGGTTTCTGGTGACGCCTGTTGTTTGCTACCGGTTGGCAAAACGCTACCGGGACAAAGCCTGGGGCGGTTATATCCGGTATTGGCAGATTTGGTCGTTTGGGATCTGGTTGTTTTTCTTCGCCGCACTCATTATGTCGGTGCTTTATTACGTACGTTACCAGTTTCTGCAACCCGATTTCATTGCCAATGCAATGACACAATCGCTTCAATTGATGGAGCAGATGAAATACCCGCAAAAATACATTGATGCAATGCTCAATTACGGTGTACCGTCAACCATACAATTGGTACTGACTTACCTCTGGATGTACATCATTTGCGGTGCACTCCTGTTTCTCATCATCAGCCCAATGGTAGCCCGCAAAAAAGACGACCTGCCCCCGGTGGACCAACATTACAAACCCTATCAGGATAACAAAAACTCTGACCAAGAGCCTAAAGATTAATACCCAATGGATATCAGCCTCATCATTCCCTTATTCAACGAAGAAGAATCACTGCCCGAACTGTTCGCATGGATTCAGCGGGTTTGTATAGCAAACAAGTTCAGCTACGAAGTCATTTTCGTCAACGACGGTTCTACTGACAATTCCTGGAGCATCATCCGTGAATTGCAGGTTAAAAACCCAAATGAAGTGAAAGGCATCAGCTTCCGACGTAATTACGGAAAGTCCCCTGCCCTCTTCTGCGGTTTTGAAAAAGCCCAGGGCGATGTGGTCATCACCATGGATGCCGACTTACAGGACAGCCCAGACGAAATTCCAGAACTCTATAAAATGGTGATGGAAGAAAACTTCGACCTGGTCTCCGGCTGGAAAAAGAAACGCTACGACGGAAAACTGGCCAAGAACATTCCCTCGAAAATCTACAATGCCACCGCCAGACGCATTACCGGCATCAAGCTCCACGACATGAACTGCGGCCTGAAAGCCTATCGCAACGCAGTCGTGAAGCACATCGAGGTCTATGGCGAAATGCACCGTTACATTCCCTTCTTAGCCAAAAACGCTGGTTTCACCCGCATCGGAGAGAAAGTAGTGCACCACCAGAAACGCAAATACGGAGAAACAAAATTCGGAATGAACCGCTTTGTCAACGGTTACCTCGACTTGATCAGCCTCTGGTTCCTCAACAAATTCGGCAAGAAACCCATGCATTTCTTCGGTCTTATTGGAAGCCTGACGTTCATTATCGGCTTGATCGCCGTTATCGTCGTAGGCGCCATCAAAGCATTTTCACTCATCGAAGGCAATGCCGCCAGATTGGTGACAGACCTACCCTACTTCTACATGGCGCTAACCTGTATGATCATCGGGGTTCTGCTTTTCCTGACCGGATTCCTGGGTGAATTGATTGTTCGCAATGCTCCGGAACGCAACCATTATGCTGTTGAAGAAGAATTTTAAATTTGCCGTTATACTCACCGTAACGACCCTGCTTTTGTCCGGTTGCAGCAGCAATGGCTGCTACGAAGACATGAGTGTGAAACTCTATGCGAATTTCTATACCATCAACAGCAAAAACAAAGTCGTTGCCGTTTCGATGGACAGCATGACCGTAAAGGGTGTCGGTTCGGATTCCATCCTGTATAAGAACCAGACATTGAGCGGAATGGTACTTGATTTGAATCCCAATGCTTCGCAAACCCAGTTCTTGGTGACCAAACTGCAGGATGGTTATTTGTTTGTAGATACGCTGACCTTTGAGTATCAGAACAAACCATGGTTTCAGTCCTTGGAATGTGGTTGCCGCGTATTCAGCACGTTGAAGGCTTGCAGGGTTGACGGAGTGATCTTCAAAACTGCCGTCATTGCCGATTCTGCCGTCATCAATTTAAAATCGGAACATGTCAAGCTCTTCCTTTAAATACGGCGTTCTGGCAACTTTGCTCTTCCTGTCCCTGTCTGTAAAGGCAGCCGACAAGAAGAAGGTACCGGTTGTCGTCATACCGACCTATCAAGGCATCAACATAGGTGTCGAGTTGGGAAAGCCGCTTTTAGGGCTGCTTTCGAACGATAAAGGATACAGTGTCAAAGCCGATGTGAATCTGAAGAACACCTGGTTTCCAACTTTTGAAATGGGTTATGAAAGTTACGACAAAACGGCAGAAAGCGGAACTCAATGTTTAGCCTCAGGCACTTATTTTAAGCTTGGCATCAACAAATCTCTGGTTTACTTGGGCGATAAGGCTCAAAACATGTTTTACGCCGGGGCTCATTATGGTTTTTCTGCCTTTTCATACACCCTAAACAATCTTTCCTGGTACGACAACTACTGGGGAAACAATACGCTCACCAATTTAACGAATCAGCCTGGCATTGTTGGTTGGGTCGAACTGACGGTCGGCGTTCGCGTCGATGTGTGGGGTCCCTTTTCATTGGGTTGGTCGGGGCAATATAAGTCCACCCTGCACGTTTCGGGAGGCGCAACAAGCGATCCGGCCTACATTCCCGGTTACGGGGAAAACCTCAAACCCATGGCCGGTCTGGCCCTGCATGTATATTACAAATTGCCGTTCTAACACTCTTTTCCAATGAAAGCGAAACGCCTCACCCCCTTGTTTTTAGCTCTCGTAACCCTCAGTTCCTGCAAAGAAAAAACCTTTTTCCACAACGAAGGTTACGCTTTCGGCACCTCCTATCACATCAGCTATAAAGCTACGGAAGACCTGCAAAAAGGCATAGAGGCTGAAATGGCTAAATTCAACTCCTCCCTTTCCACGTATGATCCCAATTCCACCATCAGTCGTTTCAATCAAAGCGGAACCGAATCGTTTGACCTGAGCAAAGACCCTTGGATGCTGAAAATGGTTCATGAAAGTATTCGGTTCTCCAAACTTTCGAACGGTGCTTTTGACATCACGGTCGCACCGCTGGTGGACCTCTGGGGTTTCGGTCCCAAAGCCAAAAGTGATCCTACCCAGGCGAAAATTGACAGCATCCGCACCTTTGTCGGTTACAAATTGCTTAAGCTGGAAAAGAACCAACTCACCAAATCCGATCCCCGGATTCAACTCGACTGCGGCGCCATAGCTGGGGGCTACGCCAGCGACATCATAGCCGACTTCTTGCGCCATCAAGGTATAAAAGACTATATGGTGGAAATCGGTGGTGAAATCGTTATGAGTGGCAAAAATCCAGATGGCAATAAATGGCGCATCGGCATCAACAAGCCCGTTGATGATTCCACATCCACCAACAATGACATCGAAAAAATACTGGTCCTGACGGATAAAGCCCTTTCCACATCTGGAAATTACCGTAGTTTTTATGTGAAGAATGGCAAGAAATATGCCCATACCATCGATCCACACACGGGGTATCCGGTTCAGCACTCCTTGCTCAGCGCCACCATCATCGCCAACGATTGCTTTACGGCAGATGCGCTGGCTACTGCGTGCATGGTCATCGGGGTCGATTCAGCCATGACGCTGATTGAAAGCCTACCAAGTGTGGATGCCTTCTTTATCTACAACGAAGGTGGCCCCGACAACAAGTTTAAATTCACTTCGGGCTTTAAGGCGTATTTGGAAAAGGAATAAATTACTTCTTTACTGCCTTATAGATTTCGAACCAAATAATACTCAAGCAACCAACACCGACAGAGGCCAATACTTGCAACGCAGAAAGCGGAGCAAACTTGAAAAGGCTTTGCAGGAACGGGACAGAAAGCACGGCAACCAGAAATAAAATGGTTCCGCCGACAATCCATTTGACGCTTGCATTCGGTGTTGCAATGATTTTGAACAGGTTGTTTTCCCAACTGCGGTTCGTCAGGATGGTCAGGATGTTGGAAACGATCAGGGTAGTGAAACACATGGTACGCACTACAAATTCGGTGTAATCCAACTTCAGACCAACATAATAGACACCAAGCACCATCAACAAGATGGCCACGCCCTGCATGCAGCTCAAAAATATTTTGTTTCCACCGAAAAATTTCTGCTGAACGCTTCTCGGTGGACGGTTCATTACATTCTTTTCTTCCTGCTCCGCCTCGAAAATGACCGAGCAAGCCGGGTCGATGATGAGTTCCATAAAAACCACATGAACCGGGAACAGCAACAAAGGTGCCCCTGCAAAAAAGATAGGAATCAAGGAAAGACCGGCCACAGGCACGTGAATGGCAAAAACGTAACCGAACGCCTTTTGCATGTTGTCGAAAATGCGGCGACCCAGGCGGACAGCCCCGACGATGGACGAAAAATTATCGTCGGTCAGCACCAGGGAAGAGGCTTCGCGAGCCACATCCGTACCGCGTTCACCCATGGCAATGCCGATGTGAGCGGCTTTCAGGGCAGGCGCATCGTTCACGCCGTCACCGGTCATGGCCACCACTTCGCCTTTCGCTTTCAGGGCATTGACAATCTTCAGTTTTTGTTCGGGAACCACACGGGCAAATATATTTACGACGTCGATTCGGCGCAGCAATTCTTCCTCGCTCATAGCTGTCAATTCAGGGCCAGTGATGCATTGATCCGTATTTTTAAGACCGATTTCAGCACCGATATTTTGAGCAGTGACGGGATAATCACCGGTGATCATGATGACACGGATACCCGCTTTGTAGCATTCCTGCACGGCAACTTTCACTTCTGGCCTTATGGGGTCGGCCAGACCAATAAGACCGATGAATTCAAATTCGAAATCATGCTGAATTTCAGGCAGTTCCTCCATTGCAACAACCGCTTTGGCCACGCCCAAAACACGAAGACCCTTAGATGCCATCAGTTGGATAGCTTCTTCGTATTTGGAGGCGTCTTTGAGGTGACAAAGGTCGAAAATGGATTCAGGCGCGCCTTTGGTAGCTATCACGTATTCGTCGGACGATTTTTCCTTAAACACCCTAGACATGGCCAGCAATTCTTTCGATAATGAGTATTCACGAATCATGGTCCAATCGTGGTGAATATGCTCCGTATCCTGCAAAAACTCATTTCCCAAACGACAGATGGCCTTTTCCATGGGATCATTGGGTTTGGTTTGGCTGGAAAGGATGCCGTATTCGATGATTTCATGGAAACCTTCCGGGAAACCCTTCATGTCTGTAGTATGCAAAAACGACTCTTTATTATACAGCGTATTGACTGTCATCCGATTCTGTGTCAGCGTTCCCGTTTTGTCAGTACAAAGCACGGTGGCTGAACCCAAGGTTTCAATGACTGCGGGTATGCGGGTAAGCACGCGGTGTTTGGACATGCGCCACGCACCCAAAGCCATGAAAATGGTCAGGATGACAGGGAATTCTTCCGGTAAAATTGCCATGGCCAAGGTTAGTCCGGCCAAAAAACCATCAACCGGATGGCCGCGTGTCAAAAAGAAAACAAGAACCACCAGCAGACATAAAACGATACCACCGATAGCCAACTTCCGAACCAAAACATTCAGTTCCATTTTCATTTTGGTCGTTTCTTCGACCACACTGCTCAGCGCCGTTCCGATTTTACCGATTTCTGTTTCCGAACCGATGCGCAGGACTTTGGCTATGCCGTTGCCCTGTACAATCATACTGCCAGAAAAGACAAAAGGCGTATCGTCACCACCAGGCAAAATATCCGTTGAAGAACCGTCGGATTCAATTTTGCGGACAGGTACGGATTCGCCGGTGAGCATGGATTCATCCGACTGAATGTTGATGCAATGCAGCAAAAGCGCATCGGCAGGTACACGTTCACCTTCGGTCAATACAACCAGGTCGTCCACTACCACTTCCCGACAGGGAATCTTAACTTCCACGCCGTTCCTCAATACTCTGGCTTTCGGACTGGACATTTCCCTGAGGGCTTCCAGCGCCTTGCCGGTCTTTCGTTCCTGGTAGAACTCTATACCCATGATAAACAGGACGAAGCCCAGCAGCATGATGCCTTCCTGGATATCACCGATAAACATATATAAGGTGGCGCATACCACAAGTAGGAGAAACATGGGCTCTTTGAGGATACCCAGTGCAAGTTTAAAAAATCCGTTTGATTTGGTGGCTGGCAGTTCATTGAACCCGTGTTGGGTTTGGTTCTCCAGTACTTGAGCGTCGTTGAGTCCGATAAAAGGATTTCCGGCGATTTCGGCCATTGTTTGCATATTGGTCAATTTAGTCGTTTAAGGCCCTAGTTATTGATCCTGAGCCCATCCGGAAAACTTACAATTTTTTGGTCAGTTTTTCCAAAAGGTTGGTCAATTGTTCCAATTCAGCTGGCTCCAAAGATTCCTCCATCAGTTCGGCAAAGCGAGTGTGGGCATTTTCGTGCATCTGGTTGATCTGCATCCCTTTTTTGGTCAAATGTAGGTGGGAACTCCGTCGGTCTTCATCAGACTGGACCTTCGTCACAAAACCTTTCAGCAGTAGTTTTTCCAAAGCCACAGTCACGGTTGGTTTGCTGAGTTGCATTTCGGTGGCCAATTCAGTCACGTTTGGATTCGTCAACTGACTGATCACTTCCAGATAATGCATCTGCGTTACGGTTAACTCCTTCAGATTGGAATCTTCACGGGCCAACTCCTCCATTTCAGCAAGGCTGTTGGAGAGTTTGGAGAGAACAGATACAATTTTATCCACTGTTGAATGTTTTTGCAAAGATAGTTAGTTTAGCCTAACTAACTAAAAAAGGGGGCACATTTTTCATATTAGGTCTTTCAAATGGTTTAAAAAAGCACTACTTTTGCACTGTTATTTTTTCAAAATACGAGTTAAAAGACAAATCACCCATTCCATAAAGCTTCGTTTTATGTCACAAACAATTGGTAAAATTGTACAAGTAATCGGCCCGGTGGTGGACGTTTCGTTCCCTAAGGACTGTCAGGACTTGCCCAAAATTCACGATGCACTTGAGATCACCCGCGAAAACGGCCAAAAACTCATCATCGAGTGCCAGCAACACATCGGAGAGGACACTGTGCGCGCCATCGCCATGGATTCCACCGACGGTCTGATGCGCGGCATGTCCGTTCAACTACTAGGCACGCCCATCACTATGCCCATTGGCAACCAGATTAAAGGCCGCATGATGAACGTGACCGGAAAGTCCATCGACGGATTGCCTGAGCTGGACATGAAAGGCGCTTATGCCATTCACCGCGAAGTTCCCAAATACGAAGATCTGGTAACCAATCAGGAAATCCTCTTCACCGGCATCAAGGTCATCGACTTGCTCGAACCCTACGCCAAAGGTGGAAAAATCGGATTGTTCGGTGGTGCCGGCGTTGGCAAGACCGTATTGATCATGGAGCTCATCAACAACATTGCCAAAAGTTACAACGGTTATTCCGTATTTGCCGGTGTCGGTGAACGTACCCGTGAAGGAAATGACCTGCTCCGCGAAATGCTGGAATCGGGCGTCATCCGTTATGGTGAAAAATTTATGAAGAGCATGGAAAAGGGTGACTGGGATTTGTCACTCATTGACCCTGCTGAACTCGAAAAATCACAAGCCACGCTGGTGTTTGGTCAAATGAATGAACCTCCCGGAGCACGTGCTTCCGTGGCTCTTTCCGCACTGACCGTCGCAGAATCGTTCCGCGATGCAGGTGGTCAGGGTGCTGGCAAAGACATTCTGTTCTTCATTGACAATATTTTCCGTTTCACACAGGCTGGTTCCGAAGTATCCGCATTGCTTGGACGTATGCCTTCTGCCGTAGGCTATCAGCCTACTTTGGCTACGGAAATGGGCTTGCTGCAGGAACGCATCACCTCTACGAAACACGGTTCCATAACGTCCGTTCAGGCTATTTACGTGCCTGCAGATGACTTGACCGACCCTGCTCCTGCCACTACCTTCGCTCACTTGGACGCCACCACGGTATTGAACCGTAAGATTTCCGAGTTGGGTATATTCCCTGCTGTAGACCCTTTGGATTCTACATCCCGCATGATGGATCCCAACATTATCGGGGATGAACATTACAACACCGCCCAGCGCGTGAAACAATTGTTGCAACGCTATAAGGAACTTCAGGACATTATTGCTATTCTGGGTATGGACGAACTCTCTGACGATGACAAGCTCATTGTTTCAAGAGCGCGTCGAGTCCAGCGCTTCCTTTCCCAGCCATTTTATATGTCTGCTCAGTTTACTGGCGTTCCAGGTGTGATTGTACCCATTGAGGAAACGATCCGCGGGTTCAACATGATCATGGACGGCGAAGTGGACGAATATCCGGAAGCGGCTTTCATACTAGTCGGAACCATCGACGATGCCATTGCCAAGGGTAAGAAACTGATGGCGGAAGCCAACGCTTAACACACTGCATAAATGCGACTGATCCTGCTTTCCCCGGTCAAGACGCTGTTCGACGGCGATGTGGTGTCGGTAACCATCCCTGGCACCAAAGGCCTGTTCACAGTTCTACCGCAGCATGCACCGCTCATCACGACCATTGACAAGGGCACTTTGACTGTCAACCCTGTAGGTGATGAGGAATTCAAGTATGCGGTGGAAGACGGTTTTGCCGATGTGAAAAATGATGTGATTTCTGTCTGTGTTGAGAAAATTAGTACCCTTTGAAAATGAAACGGACACTGAAATATATTGGTATGACGGCGCTGGTGCTTTGGGCACTTTACGGCTTGCTCGTTTTCGGACTTTCAGTGGTGAAGCCTGAGATTTATACACCGTGGTTGGCGTTCATACCTTCTTTTTTTACTTTTCTGGCTCTAGTAACGTTCCACAATGTGGTGCTGAACCCGAACGTCAAGGTACCGGTGATGCTCGCCGTCAAGACAGGGAAAATACTGATCACCCTGTTCATCATCCTGCTTTATATTTTGCTAGTTAAAGTGCAAACGGTAACCTTTTTACTGACGTTCGGCGCTTATTTTATTGTCTATCTGATCCTGGAAACATCGATCATGGTCCGGGTCAACAAACAAAATTCGATCAAGAATGAAGAGATCAAGCATGAAGATTGATTTCCTATATAAAGGAGTGAAATTTCTGCTACTGCTATTGGCATTGGTGGTTGAACCCGCATTTGCCTCCGAAGCAGCAAATAAAGAAACCGCCAAGGAAGAGAAATTTAATCCCGGTGAATTCATATTCGGTCACATCAGCGACGCTTACAACTGGCATGTAACCAAAATCGGGAAAACGGAAATTTCCATTCCCCTGTTGGTTATTGTCAAAAGTCAGTCGGATGGTTGGTTTGTTTTTTCTTCCGCCAAACTTCATCAAGGGATAGAGGCATCCCATCATTTTGAAATCGCTCATGATGGTGCTTACAAGGATAAATTGGTCGAAATCGTAGACGGTCGGCAAGTTCGCCCGCTTGACCTGAGCATCACCAAGAATGTGGCTTCATTATTGATTTCAGCCATATTGCTTTTATGGATTTTCCTGAGCATGGCCAAGTTCTACCGTCGTGATCCGATGAAGGCACCTGGTGGTTTTCAAGGCGCCATTGAAGTACTGATCGTATTCATGCTGGACGAAGTCATCAAACCCGGTGTCGGCAAGGGTTATGCCAAATATGCGCCATACCTGCTCACCTTGTTTTTCTTTATCCTGATAAACAACATGTTGGGCATCGTACCCCTTTTCCCAGGTGGGGCCAACTTAACTGGCAACATCGCCACCACCATGGTTCTGGCCGTTTTGTCACTGCTCATCATCAACGTTTTCGCCAACAAGGAATATTGGAAGGAAATCTTTTTGGTCCCCACCATGCCGTCTTGGCTTCGCTTCCCCATTCCGCTGATGCCGTTCCTGGAATTGGTCAGCGTGTTCACCAAGCCGTTGGCACTCTGTATTCGTCTGTTTGCCAATATGTTGGCCGGTCACATGATCGCCATGGTGTTTATGGCTATGATCTTTATTTTCGGAGCCATCAGTCCGCTGATGGGAACCGGAGTTTCGATATTTGCCTTGTTTTTTGCCATTTTCATGAACTTGCTGGAACTGCTGGTCGTGTTCCTGCAAGCCTATGTATTCACGATGCTGACTTCCTTCTTTATTGGGATGGCACATCCTGAACCGCATGAAGCGCATACCCAGGCCGCTCATTAAAATAAATTGAATTCATACTTTAAAACCTAATGATTATGTTATCTACTATCCTTCTTCAGGCTGCCGCTAGTGCAACTTCCCTCGCAGCTTTTGCCAAATTGGGTGCCGCTTTGGGCGCTGGTATCGCTGCTATCGGCGCCGGTATCGGTATCGGTAAAATCGGTGGTTCAGCCGTTGAAGCCATTGCGCGTCAACCGGAATCAACCAACGACATTCGTACGAACATGTTGATTGCATGCGTACTTGTTGAAGGGGTTGCCCTCTTTGCTATCATCGTAGCTGTTTTGGCTATTGTAATGTAATTTAACTATGGGATTATTCACTCCGGAATCCGGGTTGATTTTCTGGATGCTCATCGTCTTTTTGTCGGTGGTAGCCATCCTTGGGAAATTTGCTTGGCCGTTTATAACAAAGGCTATCGCCGAACGTGAAAAATACATCACGAATTCGGTGCAGGCTGCCGATCAGGCCTATCAGAAGCTGGAAAGCATCAAGGAGGAACGGACCGTCATACTGGCTGAAGCCCGCGAAGAGCAGAATGCCATCCTGAAAGAAGTTCAGCTGTTGCGTGAAAAACTCATTGAAGATGCCAAGAATCAGGCAAGGTCTGAAGCCGACAAGCTGATTGCCGATGCTCGACTCAGCATTCAGAACGAAAAGGAACTAGCGCTGAAAGATATCCGCAATCAGGTGGCACTTCTTTCCGTGAGCATTGCTGGCAAGCTTTTGCGCAAGAACCTGGAAGGGGATGCCGCTCAAATGGAACTCGTCAATAAAATGCTCGACGAAGCCAATTCGCTGAAAAACTAAGAAGAAAGATGAACGAAGGCAAAATATCGGTTCGGTACGCACAAGCGTTGTATGCGCTTGCTGAGGAGAAAAAAATCCAGAAGGATGTTTATTTATCCATGGAACGGCTGACTCAGGCATTTTTTCAAGTGCCTGCTCTTGCCAGCACCTTAGCCAATCCCATGCATACCCGCGCAGAAAAGCTTGCACTGCTGATTACCGCATCTTCCTGCGAACCCAAGTCGCTTCTGGCCGATTTCTTCGGTTTCGTCATCGATAAAGGGCGCGAAGAATTCATGGTGTTCATGTCCATGTCCTTCCAGAAGATTTACAGGGAAAAGGAACGCGTGGTGATTGGAAAAATCACTTCTGCCCTACCCCTGAAAGAGGCTTCCATCACCAAAATCAGACAGTTGGTTGACAAAAAGTTTTCAGCCTCCATTGAACTGACAACGGATGTGGAACCGGAAATCGTGGGCGGCTTTATCTTGGAAGTAGACAACTACCGCATGGATTCGAGCATTCGGACCGAGTTGGAACACATCCGCACGGAACTCTTACGCGATTAAACTTAAAGTATTAAAAAAAACTATTTATATGTCCGATATCAAACCAAGTGAAGTTTTCGACATTCTCAAAAAGCAACTGGCGGGTCTGGAAGACAACCTGAAGCTGGAAGAAGTTGGCAAAGTTCTGCAAGTGAGTGACGGCGTGGCCCGCATCTACGGCTTAGACAATGTTCAATCCAACGAACTGGTTGAATTCCAGAACGGAATGATGGGTGTGGTGCTCAATCTGGAAGAAGACAACGTGGGTGTCGTGCTTTTCGGTTCCTCCGAAGAAATCAAAGAAGGCTACTCGGTGAAACGTACCGGCCGCATCGCTTCCATCCGCGTGGGTGAAGGCCTGATGGGTCGTGTCATCGATACGCTGGGAAATCCCATCGACGGTAAAGGCCCCATCAAAGGCGAACTTTATGAATTGCCGCTCGAACGCAAGGCTCCTGGCGTCATTTTCCGTCAACGGGTAAGCGAACCGCTTCAAACGGGGCTCAAAGCCATTGACTCTCAGATTCCCATCGGTCGCGGACAGCGTGAATTGATCATCGGTGACCGTCAGACAGGTAAGACAGCCATCGCCATCGACACCATCATCAACCAACGCGACAATTTCCTGAAAGGGGAACCCGTTTACTGCATTTACGTGGCTATCGGACAAAAAGGTTCTACCGTAGCCGGCTTGGTTCAGACCCTCGAAAAACACGGTGCCATGGAATACACTTGTGTGGTTTCTGCTCCGGCTTCCATGCCTGCAGCCATGCAGTTCTACGCTCCATACGCCGGTGCTGCCATCGGTGAATTCTTCCGTGATTCAGGGCGCCATGCCCTGGTGGTTTACGATGATTTGTCCAAACAAGCCGTTGCCTACCGTGAAGTATCCCTGATCCTTCGCC
>Ga0209430_1002267_pt1 | contig 12613 bp, 13 predicted proteins | sample BarGraIncub1133A_FD_184504 | JGI IMG/M metagenome (GOLD analysis project Ga0209430, IMG submission 184504) | Arctic peat soil microbial communities from Barrow, Alaska - Barrow Graham LP Incubations 11-33A (SPAdes) (version 2) | ecosystem: Environmental > Terrestrial > Soil > Wetlands > Peat... | reverse complement strand
CTAATGAGGAGACAGGAACCGGACTGGGTTTGATCCTTTGCAAAGAATTTGTGGAAAAACACAATGGTAAAATTTGGGTCGAGAGTGAGGAAAAGAAAGGTTCAACATTTTATTTCACCTTGCCTTAAAATGCCGAACCGCAAGAAAAAAATGTTATTGAAAATGCCGGTTCGGCAGCCACCGAAAATCATGATAATTCCGCAGTTTCGGGACTAAAAATACTCATTGCCGAAGATGATGAAACATCAGAAATGTTGCTGGACATAGATGTTAAAACATTTTGCAAAGAAATTTTGAAAGTAAGGACAGGGGTTGAAGTCGTTGAGATTTGCCGCGTGTAAATAGCACAAACAGCTTTTGGACTGTCAGGTGACAGAGAAAAGGCAATTGAAGCGGGCTGCAACGATTATATTTCAAAACCCATTAACAAAGATGAATTACTTTCGCTAATACAAAAGTATTTCAAGAAATAATTAAAAGTAAACAAACAAATAAACGACAGAAAAAAGAGCACTTGGCTATAACAAAGTATAGCAGCAATAAGGGTTTCCGTGATAATTCGTGCATTCTGCCCCGCATAAACTTAAGTGTAACTTGATAGGAATGAAGCCCGCAATCCATTACTGCTTCTACACTCGCCCGTTATGGCCAATGGTAAAAAGTGCTCGAAACGGACATTGCACTTAAAATTTAATTTTTTATATTTGCTTTATGAGAGCATTACAAAATATAGAAACAAAAATTAGCCAATTGTCTCCAGGATTAATCAGGGAATTGAATCACTATTTGGATTATTTGATTAACAAAAGAGTGGTTCACAGACCAAACAAATTAAAACAAGATTGGGCTGGCGGTTTAAAAGAGATTAAGATGTCAGCCATTGACTTACAAAAAACAGCATTAGATTGGAGACAAAAGTAAGATACTTGGTTGATACCAATGTATGATTAGAGCGACTTTTAGACCAAGAAAAGTCTGATATTGCTTCAAGATTTTTTGACCTAATTCCAACAGATGAGCTATTTGTTAGTGATTTTACTATCCATTCAATAGGAGTAATCCTATCAAGATTAAAAAAATTTGAAGTTTTTGCGAAATTCATAAATGATTTATTTGTTAATGGACAATTAGAGCAATTATCCCTTGATGCTGTTGATTTAATAGATGTTATAACTAATATACAGAAATACAAACTTGACTTTGATGATTCTTATCAATTCTCCATTGCTCAAAAATATGATTTGACCATAGTAACGTTTGATAAGGATTTCAATGTAAGAGGGATTAAAAAAAATACCCCTGACGAGATAGTTGAGAAACAATAACCACAGGCCATAACACGCGGTCATAAAACATTGGGGTTTAAGTGGTTAATTGAGCGTTTTGCCTCGCATCAAAGTTCAGTGTCGGGTAATAGAGACGCAGCTCCGAAATCCCCAACGATTTTATACCGCCGTACCGTTGTAACCAATGCCAGAGAGGATCTCTGTAATCAAAATAAAAATTGGAATAAAGTAAATAATTATTTACCTTTGCCCTTAAATTAAGACTTAAATGAAATGTTCTGAGTTATATCGAATTCTGGTTAAAGAAGGATGGTACCCTGTTTCTCAAACAGGTTCTCATGTCAAAATGAAACATAATTCAAAACCTGGAACGATTATTTTCCCAAATCATGGGAGTCAAGAACTTGGAAAAGGACTTGAACTGAAGATTCGTAAAGACGCGGGTTTAAAATGAAGTAAAAAAAAGGTATATGAAAACGTTGAAGAAAAAGATCAAAATGATTGTAGAAAAAACAGATACTGGGTTTTCTGCATATTCAGTTGATTATCCAATTTATACAACAGGTAAGACAATTACAGATTTGATAAATAACGCTTATGAAGCTTCAAATCTCTACTACGCAGATGAAAAGATAACTATTACTCCAGAAAATTTGAAATTTGAGATTGATTTTCAACAATTTTTCCAGTACTATAAAGTTATAAACTCTAAATTCTTAGCTGAAAAAATCGGCATGAATGCAACATTATTATCTCAATATGTAACTGGGCACAAAAAGCCATCTGAATTACAAACTGAAAAGATATTAATGGGAATTCATCAAATTGGACAAGAGCTTTCAGAAATAAACTTGATATACAGATAAATAGCACTGGTTACAACAAAGGCTATGGAGCAAAAGCGGCTTAAGTGGAATACCATCGGGCATTCACGTCTGTGAAATTGTCCTGGCGGACACTTTCGTAGCTCGCAAACCGCTCCTGCTCATAGCCTCAGACCGTTATGCGTCAGTGTAGGAAAAAAAGACAGCTAAGTTGGTATATGATTTCATTGCATTGACAATAGAGTTGAAATTAAAAGTATTTTAAAACGATTAACAATAATTCGATTCTTCGAATTTCAAAACACTTTATAAGATGAAAAAAATAATTTTGATTGCAGTTGTTTGTATTATCTCCGCAAACTTATTTTCACAGACGTATAAACTCGAAACTGTATTTACAGACAAAGTTTCAGAAACATATCTGTCGCATTGGAACGTTCTTGAAAGCACGAATATTAATCAAGTTGACACATTTTCGTTATGGGGGTACCAGCGTTATTTTGATGACTGGGTTAATGGAGCCTATGAAGTTGAATATTACAAAGGAAATACAAAAGAAATATACATTTTTTTAAATCAGATTATCGGGTTTTCTGAAAAATATAAGGAGGAGGACAAGGTATTAACGCACATTTCTGGCGTTCAGGTGAAAACATTAAAACAACGTAGCTTTAAATATACCCTTGTATATGACAAAGAGTGTAAGGTTATCTGTAAGTTTGAACAAAAACAATGGAAAGAGATACTTGCTAAATTTGTGTCGTATTGTGAGAATCATAAGATAAATTACAACTAAAAAATAGAAAATAATCTAAAATACACATAACATTTTGAAAAGTCATGACGCGACAAAACACCGAACGCATAACAACAGCTATCCGCAAGTCGGGTTTTGGCGCTTTGTTGAAAGGAAAGTAATAAATTGAAATGCAGCTTTTTGCAGAGATTTTTGCAGTAAAAATCCCGCCCTGCGTATAGCTGCGGACGTTAGCGGTCATTGTAAAAAAATGAAATACTTCACAATAAAGATTATGAAAAAAGTAAGTTCTAAAAGAAGAAGAGTTATATTCTCTGTATTGTTTTTTATAATTTCAGTTCAATTATTCACTACGTGCAATAAGAAAGAAGAAACTGAAGACTGCATTACAAGAACTAAGAGAGACCAATATTTTGGGTATGAGGTTTGGGCTGGCGATTTAGCTTTATGGGGAAAAGATGATTTTTCCAATTATGACCCAGCGGTATATTATAATATTGATAAGCATTATACATTAATCGGAAGCGCAACAACAACCAAAACTTTCAATACTGGCAATTATAAGTATTTTGTACTTGCTGCAAGATGGTATTGTAATATAGATGCAATACAGTTTGCCGATGGGTCTTATTATAGTTATGGACAATATACCTTAATTGGAGGTTTAGCAGAACACCCAGCTGGAGGACAACCAGCAGGGACAACTGCACGTTTTTTAGGCCCACCTGATGGAATTAATGGTAATTTAGGGTATAAAGATTTATGTAAGGAGCCAAATTCATTTGGAGGTTTCATAACTATTACTAAGCCAATATCAATGCTCGGTGGAGGATTAACTGTGTATATCGCAGATAATTGAGATTGTAATTAAAACAACGAACCGCTAACATCAGCTACACGGCAAGTGCGGCAGCATTGGTTTTCGGTGTGTATCTTTCCGCTCGGGCAGTTTTTCGGCTTGACAGGAAATCGCCCGCAGTCCGCCCCTGCGTGTAGCTTCCTACGTTAGCGGTCATTGTAACAGAAGACAATGCAAGAATAAACGAACTAAAAACAAATTGAAGGACTAAATATGAATAAAAAAATAACAAATAATTTGTTCGAATTCTGGAGTTATATTGGAAAACAAAATAATATCTATTCTGACTATTCAAATTACAAAGCAGTTTCGGTTCTTGGTTCTGAGTGGCCTAATAGAATTTATTATATAGAAGATAAGATTGAAATTTATGACGAGATAATAGAATTATGTAACCAAAATTTGTTGCCAAATATTATTACACTTGACACAAATTTAGGACTGTTAAATCCTGAAAAAACTCAACTGCTTTTCACACAAACAAATATGTCTTTGGATTTGAAGCACTATACTAATAAGATTTCAAAAAACTCAAATATCTATCAAATAGAAACAAAAGTAGACGCCATTGATTTTGCGAATATTGCTTCACAATCATTTGGATATAGAGTTGATAGTGAAATCGTTTATAATATTTGCAAGGAGAGTTGTGCTAGACTTTTTATCTTCAAAGAAAATGGAGAAGGGTATGGATGTGGAATTGTTTTTTTTGACAAAGATAACAATGCAGGTTTTCATATGATTGGCACTATTCCAAACGGACGAGGAAAAGGGATAGGGAAAAGTATAACTGAAAGATTAATAGAAGAGGCTTTAATTAATAATTCTAGATGTTGTGTTCTTAATGCTTCTAAAATGGGTGAACCAATTTATGAAAGACTTGGATTTACTAAATTCGGGGTTTTAGAAAATTATAGAATACTAAAATAGAACAACGAACCGCTAACAAAGGCTATATACAATAAGGGTTTCAGTAGTAATTCAAGCTTTCTGCTCCGCTCAAACTTCGGTGTCGTCAGACAGGAAAGTAGCCCGCAATCCCTTACTGCTTATAGCCTCAACCGTTATGGGCAAGTTTGAAAAATAGCTCTGCGGAAAGTTTTGCGTTATTAAAGTATAAGTTTGCTACTTTTTGATATTTACATAAGGATAATAAAATTAATGACTTAAGTGAGTTTTTGGATTTATTTGGTATCGGAACGCGAAAGGTGAATGATTAATAAAACAACGGACTATAAACATAAATTGAATTACAAAATGACTAAACAAGAATTTGATAAGGAAAAAATTATTTCAAGATTACAATTTTTCAATTACAAGTACGAACTTAAAGGGACAAGATTAAAGATTTTTCTCCCAATGTTTTGTTATTTACAAGTTGATTTTCCGGTAGATAGAGTCAAAATAACTTCCCGTATTAATTTTGGATTCAGATTTCTTCCTGTTGAATTAAACTTTATAATTTATGGATTAATTCTTTATCTTCTGACATGGTTTCAATGGCCAGTTTTAAATAAAGGAATTTTTATGCTAATTGGAATATTCTTGCTGATATTTGTGATTTGTATAATCAAGATTGAGTCTATGAGAACCATAGTGCATAACTGGATAGAGAAAGATTCTTTAACATAAAGTTCAATTAATAAAGGCAGTTCAAATTTATTAAAAAACCTGCCCATAATAAATAGGACTTCATGTGGTCGGAACGACCCAGCATGAAGTCCCGGTTGCACAAGATCCCTGGCACAGACTCCATTTTCTATGTATTTATCAACGTTTTTTGTGACTATGCTGATTGGCTGAGCTAGCCTTTATCAGGTGTAATGAGGCTGGTTATTTCTAAACTTCCAACTACTTTTTGGATAATTGCTCCATCAGACAGTTGATTCTCCTAATTTTCAGGTCATTTACCATATATTGGGCAATACAATCCCATTCCTGCATTTAGACAGGTCACTAATGTATTAGAATTCAAACAGATAATTGTGCAGTTTGGTAAAGTACATTATCCGGTGAACGTATTCTGGGCAATAATTCAATAGTATGCATGATTCCTGTTTTGCAAAACGGACACTGATATCGGTCGAACCCGGTAATGCGCAAAATGCGTTCCTGTAAGGTTTCTTTGACTTTCGTCTCCGGCTTTTTAGCCTGCAATGGCCTAAGCTGATCCTTTTGCCTGCTGCTCAATATGCCGTAATACCTTATCTTTACGAAACGGGAAGGTAAGATATGCATGCAAAACCGTCGAAGAAACTCGACTCCCGATAGCTTTGTGAGCTTCTTCTTGCTGTTGTCTTTGTAGTCTTTATACCAGAACGTGATACCAGAATCGTCGATATTCTGAATCCGGTGATTGCTGATGGCTATCCGGTGTGTATACTGCCCAAGATATTTCACTATTTGCTGCGCATTTTCCAAAGGTGGCTCGCAGTATACCACCCACGGTTTTTTCCACGCGCAACTACAAGACAAAAATTGTCATAACTTTGGAAGGATAGTTACAGAGTGATAGAATAGATGACATTAAAATTATGATTAATGCAAAAATATCCATACGTTTTTTTGACGACCGCGAAGTGCGAGCCGTTTGGGACGAGCAAAACACCAAGTGGTGGTTTAGTGTGTTGGATATTGTAGCTGTGCTTACCGACCAAGACGACTACACCAAAACCCGTAACTATTGGAAATATTTTAAAGCCAAATTGAAAAAAGAAAACATCGAGTTGGTTAGTGCCACTACCCAACTGAAACTTTTAGCAAGTGACGGTAAACGATATTTAACCGATATGTTGGATTACAACGGCATTATTGCCTTAGGCAAAGAATTTCCGAGTAAAAAGGCAAACCGATTTATAGAATGGTTTACATACAGCAATGAAAGCATAGACGGAAAAAGCAAAACAAAAGCGTATGCCTTGTTTGAAAGTTCTTTTATTAACAGTATAGAAGTTGGGACAACCAAAGGTTTGCAACAAATACACGCTTATTTGTTTGGCGGATTGTATGATTTTGCAGGGCAAATCAGACAAAAAAATATTTCAAAAGGTGGTTTTCAATTTGCCGTATCACGCTTTTTATGCGACACATTAAAGCAAATAGAAGCAATGCCCGAAACTACATTTGACGAAATCGTAAACAAATATGTAGAAATAAACATTGCACACCCTTTTATGGAAGGCAACGGCAGAAGTGCCCGAATATGGTTGGATTTGATACTAAAAAAACGCCTCAAAAAAAGCGTGGATTGGAGTAAAATAAGCAAGCGAGATTATATGAGCGCAATGATGCTAAGTCCAACAAAAAGTAGTGTTCTAAAAATACTTTTGAAAAATGCGCTCACCACCAAAATAAATGACCGCGAAATGTTTATGAAGGGGATTGACTACTCATATTACTACGAAGAAAATGACTAAAGAAAAAACGGCAAAAAAGGGGCAGCACACAACGAAAAAATGAAAAGTGAAATGACAGTATAGAACACAACGAACCACAACACCATGTTAGAATTTAGCGGGCGGAAACGTGCAACTTGACAATGACAACAAAATATAAAATATTTAACGGTTTGACACAGTCTGCAAGAAATTGCCCGCCAAATCCAACATTAAACCATTGGCAGCCTCAGGTAATGGTTGAAAGTAAAGGTAATGGTTATGCCTGGGGTTTGGGAATAGCAATTAGACAAACACCATTTGGAATAATGTACGAATATGGTGGTGAAGTATAGAATCCTTATGGGTGAAAAATATGGTGTTTTGAAAATGCGGTTGTGAGGGATAATCTGAGTATAGAATAAACAGGGCTCAAATAGGAAGACCAACCTTTCGGGAGTTGTACTTTCCCGGTAGGTTGGTCTTCGCAGTTTAAAATTGCCGGCAAATCTATTTCTGAGATTTATTTCGCGGCAGTGCGGTCGTATTTGCAGCAACCTGGTAAGGCCTCATAAATTTTTGCATCAGCCTTGTGCAATGGTGTATCGTGACCCACCTTAGCAACAGCAGTTTCGATCTTATCGACAGAGGCTTTTGATGCGTCAAAAACGACAGTCAGGTCTTTGGTCGACTTGTCCCAAGCGGCCTTGCTGACACCCGGAACAGACAGTGCAGCTTTCTCGATGCGGGTCTCGCACATGCCACAATTACCGGAAACCTTGATTTTCTCAGTCTTGCTTTCAGCTCTCAGACTCTGAATTCCCAGCAGCATTACGGCTGCAAATAATAATACAACGGTCTTTTTCATTTTCAATTGTTTTTAATGATAAACGTGGTACTTCTTTTTGAATGCTAATTTATAGTTTTTTTGTCTTAAGCCTCAAACTGTTGCTGACAACAGAAACCGAACTCAAAGCCATGGCAGCACCTGCAATCATTGGGTTCAGCATAAATCCCCAAATGGGATACAATACTCCGGCGGCAACCGGTATGCCAATTACATTGTAGATAAATGCCCAAAACAGGTTCTGACGAATTGATCCGACCGTCAATTCAGACAGACGAATCGCCTTGGAGATGAGATGCAGATCAGATGAGATAATGGTCATCTTGGCGACATCCATGGCAATGTCCGACCCTTTTCCCATCGCAATACTGACGTCCGCCTGTGCAAGTGACTGTGAATCATTGATGCCATCCCCGACCATGGCGACGATCTTTCCCTGTTTTTGCAGCGCCTTAACGAAGTCGGCCTTCTCTTGTGGCATTACCTCTGCCTTAAAGTTTAGGATGCCGACTTTAGCCGCTACTGCACTGGCAGTCTGTATATTATCTCCGGTAAGCATGTAAACCTCTTTCCCCTGATGTTGTAACTCTGCAATGGCACTGGCTGAACTTTCTTTGATTTTATCTGCAATGGCGATGATGGCTGCCAGTTCGTTTCCTACAGCAAAGCAGACCACCGTGTTGGCCGCATTTTCCCATTCGATGATCTTTTTCTCCTGGGCTTCGGTTATCTTACCAGGAAACTCCTCCATCAGTCTTCGGTTCCCCACCAGCACCGTCTGGTCCTTGTATTCTGCCTTAACCCCTTTGCCGGTGATGCTTTCGAAGTTCTTCAGCAGGACTCTTTCGTCAGAATTGACGTTCAGGTGAGCGATGACAGCTTCCGCCAGCGGGTGCTCTGACAATGATTCGATGGAGTGCAATATTTTAATAGCCTCCATCTGTTTTGCAGCCGCAATGTTCCATAAGATGTTGTTAACAGCAGGTTTACCTTCACTGATGGTCCCGGTTTTATCCAATACAATGGCATTGACTTTGCAGGCAAGCTCCAGACTTTCGGCATCCTTGATCAGGATTCCATTCTCGGCTCCCTTCCCGATTCCTACCATGATGGCCGTCGGAGTGGCTAATCCCAGTGCACATGGACAGGCAATCACCAGCACTGAAACCATTGCCAAAAGTGCATGGGTAATCGTATTTTCCTCACCAAAGGTCATCCAGACAGCAAATGTAATAAGGGCGATGACCATCACCACCGGAACGAAGATTCCGGCGATCTTATCTACAAGTTTCTGCACCGGAGGCTTGCTGCCTTGTGCCTCCCGCACCATTTTGATAATCTGCGCAAGAATTGTTTCGCCTCCGACTTTTTGGGCATTCAGTACAAAGCTCCCCTTTTGATTGATGGTCCCGGCAAAAACTTTCGCCCCTGCGACTTTCCCGACAGGCATGGATTCCCCGGTAATCGTGCTCTCATCTACGAATGAACTTCCGGAAAGAACTTCTCCGTCAACAGGTATCTTATCTCCCGGTTTCACAACCAGGTGATCTTCTTTTTTTACCAGGTAGATTGAGATTTCAATTTCTGTGCCGTCGCTCTGGATTCGTCTCACCGTTTTCGGCTGGAGTCCTATTAATTTCTTAATCGCTGAGGAGGTATTTGATTTAGCCCTTTCCTCCAATAATTTTCCGAGTAGTATGAAGGCAATTACGACTGCGGAGGCCTCAAAATAGACAGGAGGGTGAATTCCCTGGTTGTGCCAGACTTGTGGAAAAATGGTGTTGAAAGTGCTGAAGAGCCAGGAAATTCCTGTACTCAGCGCTACGAGTGTATCCATATTGGCGGAACCACGCTTTGCCTGCTGGAAGGCACTCGTGAAAAAGTCGCGACCGAACCAGCCTACAACCGGGGTAGCCAAAAAAAGCATGATCCAGTTCGCATACGGCATATCCATCAGGAACATTCCGATCACAACTACCGGTAGAGCGAGAATGGAAGCCCAGATTGTCCTGCCGACCAATTTTTTGTAGTGTGATTTCTTCATCTCTTCCTGTTGGTTTTCACTGTCGGCTTCGATCAGCAGATCATATCCAATGGCCTGGATGGAAGATTTCAGCTCCTCCGCGCTGATGGACCCTTCTTCAAATTCCACCATCGCGGTAGCGTTGGCATAATTGACTGCCGCACGGACGACACCCTTAAGTGTCTTCAGCTCACTCTCCACTTTGATGGCGCAGGAGGCGCAGCCCAATCCCGTAACCGGGAAGCTCTTTTTAATGGTTGTTCCCATAACTTGTAATTTTGGATAAAGGTAAGGATCGGAAACAATGTTTGCAAAAATAGATAGAAATCGGATAGAAATCCCGATGGTCAATTTTACGAAATAACGTTGGTGCCGGTTACGTTCCAACTACAGCTTGAAGTTCACATAACTCTGAGCGGCTGTCGTATAAAGCATAATTGTGTTTCAATCGAACAACTTCGCCAATTACAATGATCAAAGGGGTCTTGTACTGAGTGGGTTGATCGATTGTTTTTTGAAGCGTCGTGTAGTGCTCCGCCTGATCGATGCCGGAAACATTGTATACCAGCAAAACAGGGGTATCGGCCGGCCATCCTTTTTTGACAACTTCTTCAGCAATCGTTCGAAGGTTAGATGCCCCCATGTAATACACGAGCGTTCCAGATAAGGGTACGTGGATGTCCCTGTTGGCATGTCCGGTAATAAACGAAACGGAGGAGGCAATTCCTCTGTGAGTTAGCGGAATATGCGTATAGGCGGCTGCTGCGAGCGCAGCCGTTATGCCAGGAACAACGCCTACCTCGATATGCCGTTGTTGTAAATAGGCAATTTCCTCCCCTCCATGGGCAAACATCATAGGGTCACCACCTTTGAGGCGAACAACTGTTTTACCCGAAATTGCGGCTTCATAAAGAAGCTCATTTATTTCACCTTGCTCGATGCTGTGGTTGCCTTTGCGCTTTCCAACATAAACTTTCTCTGAAGGAAATTTTAGAAGGAACTCTTTATTCAGCAGATCATCATAAAAAATGATATCTGCAGTTTTTATCAACTTGTACCCTTTTATGGTAAGCAATTCGGGATCACCCGGACCAAAACCAACCAGCCACACTTTACCGAACGAAGATATCTTTGTCATTTTCTAAATTTTCTTTGATTTTGTCCCGAATTGCGATGGCACGACGCACTTCCTGTGCGTTTGAGCCTACCGCAACGGTGATATGATCATGCTTGTAAATAGCAGGAGAAACGAAATCGCACAAGCCGGGATTATCTACCACATTGGTGAGTATCCCAAGGGTTTCGCCGTCGGTTTTTATGCGTCGGTTCAACTCGCTGATGTTGGTGCAGGCATAGACCAGAAAAGCGCCTTGCAGGTCGGCTATTTCATAAGGTTTTTCTACCCAGGAGTAACCTTTTACTTTGATACTATCACACACTTCAGGGGCAACCACCGAAATATTTTTGGTGAACTGTTCCAAAAAACTGATTTTGTGGCTGGCTATCCGGCCACCGCCTATCACCAATATTTTTTTGTTGGTGATATTGATCGATATAGGTAAGAAACTCATATTCTGGTTATTTATGCTTCTGTATCTTTTTTCCTTCATGGATCAAACTTTTTCTATGGTTACCATCCAATAATCATCTACCTTCTTTTGATCCAGTACTTTGTGTCCTTCCCCTTTGATGGAACCGGGCACATTTTCGATGGGTTCGCCTTCATCCAGCAGAATTTCCAGCAAATCACCTGATTTCAAGGTGGCCAGTTCGATTTTTGTTTTCACAAAATTCATCGGGCAGGCGACTCCCCTGAAATCTTTTTTGCGGGTGTTTTTTTGTTTTGGGATTTCGGCGGAACTAGATTTATCACTGTTTTCTAAATTTTTGAATTGCAGCGAGTCGTCCATTCCTTCATAAAGGTCAATGACTGCCCGGGAAAGATCCAGGATGGTCTCTCTCTTTTCCGAAAAATCGTTTTGCTGATTGTTGCGGGCAATTTCCACCGATTCGCGGTAAACATTGCTAATCAGCTTGGCGTTTATAAACTTGTCCAGAAATTCATTAAAAACTTCTGTCGTATTTTTTGGTTCGGCTCCCCTCGTAATCAGAAGCATCCGCGATGAGGCAAAAACCAGCGTGTATAGCAGTTTGTTAACCGTTTCTTTGTTGGTTTCTACACTGAGTTGTTCCGTTACTTCATTAATGGTATTCATGTCCACATCAATCATATCGAAAAGTCCGGCGGAACATTCACCCACGCCCTTTGCAGCAAGTGAAAATAGCTGGTCGCTCCCCCAATCGAAATAATAATTTTTATCATCTTTAAAGTCAGAAATGACCTTGTATTTTCGTGTTATTTCTGCGATATCGGCTTTGCCTTCCGCGCTAATGTACGCACTAAACGAATGGTACTTATTTTGTTTTTCCAGATAAAGTCTAAATACATCTGTGGTAAACTTCGGCAAATCGAACGCACTAACTTCACCCACAAGTTCCGCCAGTTTGGGATCCGGTCCGATGGATGCACCGGCAACAACATGATAGGCAGGATACATGCGGTCGTTGCGGCCAACTTTTCCATAAAAACCGAGATCGGCGGCAACTTGCTGACCGCAGGAGTTGGGGCAACCGGAAATATTG
>Ga0209430_1002266_pt1 | contig 12619 bp, 10 predicted proteins | sample BarGraIncub1133A_FD_184504 | JGI IMG/M metagenome (GOLD analysis project Ga0209430, IMG submission 184504) | Arctic peat soil microbial communities from Barrow, Alaska - Barrow Graham LP Incubations 11-33A (SPAdes) (version 2) | ecosystem: Environmental > Terrestrial > Soil > Wetlands > Peat... | reverse complement strand
CTCACATCGGTGCTCATATACTCTTGAACTACCTTTAACTTTAATTCATCCGGAAAACAGTTTACTTTTGTCTTCATAATCCTGATTTTAGTTTACTTTTTCTGTAAACCTATTTCAGGACAAGACAGGTTTGCAACCTCTTCAAGGGTCGCTCCGTCTCCTTTTCCCCTGTTCGCCCCTTCGCCCACTCTCCCCCTTATCCTATCAGCCAAAGAATCAACCACATTGGAAGAAATTCGACAAGCTCTTTCCGCAAGATTTTCAGTGAATTACTGATTTGCAATTCTACCGTGCGTTTTGAAATTCCCAGTTTGTCCGAAATTTCCTGATTCGACAAATTATTGAGTCGGCTTAATTCAAAGATTTCGCGACAGCGGGGAGGCAGTTTTATCATGCTCTTTTCTATGGCCTGCCGTAATTCGGATTCGGCAAAATAGTGGTCGAAGGAATCGTCTTCATTTTCGGCGGCGCAGCGTATAAATGCTTTGTATTTTTCGGTGACTTTGTGATGTTTTTGAAAATCGAGACAACGGTTTTTGACGCCGGCAAAGAGGTATGATTTTAAAGAGGTACTGATTTGCATTCGGGGAGCATCCAGCCAGACTGTAACAAAAAAATCCTGCACAAGATCTTCAACGGCATCTCTGTCGTGCAGGTATTGCATGGCAAAAGCACATAGCGAGGAGTAGTAATAATTGAAAATATAATCGAATATTACTTTGTCCCTTCGTCCAAGCCCTTCTATTAAAAAAAGATCTTTCAATACCGTTCTGTTAGTTCTACCGCAAAACTAACATTATTAAGAATGAAAAAACGATACACATTTAAAAATTGCTATATTCACAATTTCAAAGTTCCGGAACCAAGTACGTTGTGGCTTTGTTGTACAATTTATAAAATGATTGAAGTTTAGAAATGAAGATCCTGATTGTGGAGGATGAGAAGGCGCTGTCTGATTCGATGGTTGAATACCTTGGCGAAGAGGGGCATCACTGTGAGGCGATCTATAATTATTTTGATGCAATCGATAAGATCGGATTGTACCAGTATGATTGCATGGTTGTGGATATTAATTTACCCGACGGAAACGGACTTGACCTTATCCGGTTTATTAAAAAGAAATCTATATTGGGAGGAATCATCATTATTTCGGCGCTTAATTCACTCGAAAACCGGATTGAAGGACTTGAAATCGGGGCTGACAATTACCTCACAAAACCTTTTCACCTGGCAGAACTCAATGCGCATCTGAAATCCATCAACCGGCGGATTAGTTACGGCGGAAGCAATCAGATAATCATGAATGAAATCAAACTGATTCCGGATGAGCACAAAGCCTTCGTAAATGATAAGGAAATAACACTTACTAAAAAGGAATATGAACTGCTACTGTTTTTTATTTCGAACAAAAACAAAGTGATAACAAAATCAGGCCTCGCTGAATACCTTTGGGGGGACTATATGGATCTTGCAGATTCTTATGACTTTATCTATACGCATATCAAAAACCTCCGAAGAAAATTGCTGAAGGAAGGATGCGAAGATTACATTAAAACAATTTATGGATTAGGATATAAATTTGAATCGAATTGAGACTTTTAAACAGAATCACCCTTAATCTATTATCTATCTCATTATTTATTTTCTTATTTGGGATGGTGGCCTTTTATTATGTTCTTCGCGAGCAGGTCGATCAGAATATTAACCTCGAACTCGAAAAGCGAAAAAAGAGCATCGATAAAGAGCTTGACACCGCCCATTCAACAGCCAATCCGACTGTTAATCTGAGCGAAAAGGTATTTATTACACCGTTGGACAAACCGCGACCATCGGTCAGTTTTTCCGACACCTTACTTTTTAATCCTGATGATAATAAGTACTCCATCTACCGCCAGCTAGGATTCGTAAAAAACATCGGCGACCAGTCCTATTTTATCCAAATATTTAAACCGCTCGAAGAAACTGACCGTCTTATAGTTCGTATCGTGATGATGATGAACCTTTTGATTATCATTATTATTATCACTCTGCTGATCGCCAACCGGCATTCCTCCCGTCAGGACTGGAAAGTTTTTTATGACACGATCGATAAGATCAATAAATACGATGTCAATTCTTTTGATGATTTTTCCTTGAAACACTCTGATATTAAAGAATTTTCTGACCTCAACAGGGGCTTGCTTACTATGACTGAACGAATAAAAAATGACTATTTGAATCTGAAGGAATACATTGAAAATGCGTCACATGAGATTCAAACCCCGTTGGCCATTATTAATTCAAAAATGGAGCTGTTGCTGCAATGGGGTGATATGCAGGAAAAACAATACAAAATTGTGGCTGATGCCTATGAAGCCTCCAACCGATTGTCGAGGCTTAATAAAACTCTCATTCTATTGGCAAAGATAGAGAATCGGCAATTCCCAGAATCCAATCCGGTCAATCCCGCTATCATGATCAATCATCAACTCGAAAGCCTTGAAGATCTGATCCTTTCTAAAAAAATAAACATCATCAAGCGATTTGACAATGATGTTACAATGCAGATGAATCCTTATCTGGCGGAAATTTTGCTAATCAATTTAATTAAGAATGCTGTCAGACACAACATCAAGGGAGGTGAACTGATCATTGAACTCACAAAACACAGATTTAAAATTTCCAATTCCGGACCACCGCTCCAGATAGATCCGGTGATGTTGTTCGAACGGTTTCACAAGTCTTCTTCTTCGCCCGAATCACTTGGACTTGGACTGGCAATCGTTCAGAAGATTTGTACACTGTATGGTTTTAAAATTGGATACAACTACAAGAATGAAATGCATGTTATGCATGTTGAGTTCTCTAAAGAATAGTCAGACTGCAGGTTAACAATATTCTGTATGGAATTTGATATTTTTTGACATTAAAAGATGGACTTAGATGATAAGGGACCCGTAATTAATATCAAATCTAAATAACTAACTATTTGAATAATGAAAAGCATTTCGATTCAGGTCAATTATTTTTTCTTCCCATTTTTCCGTCTTTAAGCTCATGGCCGATACTAATTATAAATAAGTGCCTTACGATTTATTTTAAAATTTATGCGACTCCAATACGACCATATTCCCAATATACAACTGGCACGAACACATATTTCTATTCATTAAAAGCCCCTCAACTGACCCAATTCTGTTCACTACTTCAGATTTACTTCAGATTCTATTTTTAGTATTGCATTCAATTCATCAAGACAGTGAAATCGAATGATAGGACTAATTGGATTAAATCATAAGTCAGCACCAATAGAGATAAGGGAGAAGTTTGTATTTTGTGAAGAGGATGTCAGGCGATTTGTACCGCAACTTAAGGCAAAGGGAATCCGCGGCGCGATAGTAGTATCTACATGCAACCGGACTGAAATTTACTTTGAGATGGAGGATAATTGTCTCTCTTCCGATATAGATATGATCGGTGACACGCTCATCAATTATCGTAAAGTTGCCTCCGATGTAAAAATCCATTTTTACCAAATGAAGAATGAAGATGCTGTCCACCACCTTTTTCGGGTAGTTTCAGGACTTGATTCCATGGCTTTAGGTGAATATCAGATCGTTGGACAAATAAAAGATGCTTTTAACATCAGCAAACAAAATGAGCTCTGTAGTTCTGTACTGTTTAAACTCTTTAATGATGCTTTAAAAACCGGGAAACAGGTACGTACGGAAACTGCGCTTAATAAAGGAGCCGTTTCGATCAGTTATGCAGGAGTGGAACTTGCCGGGAAAAAACTTCAGAATTTAAGTTCGCATTCTGTATTATTAGTAGGCGCTGGACAAACCAGTGAATTAACGCTTTTAAACCTGATAAAAAAAGAGTGTAATCAATTTACAGTTGTTAACCGGACACAGGAGAAAGCCTGTGAATTGGCGGAAAAATACCATTGTAAGGTGGGTGATTTTGAGCAACTGGGAGAACTGCTCGTTAAAAACGATATTGTAATCAGTTCAACGGCATCCAAGAAAGCATTATTCAGCGAAGAAATGGTCAGAAAAGCAATGGAAGAGCGGAATAACCAGCCATTGTTATTTATTGATCTTTCAGTGCCCCGAAATGTTGCAAAGGAAGTTGGCGACATAGAAAATGTTCACGTTTATGATATCGATGCTTTAAATGAGGTGATCGGGGATAATCTGGACATGAGAAAAGGTGAAATCAATCACGCCGAATTTATTATTAAAGAATCTGTTTCTGAATTTTCAAAATGGCATGCAATACATATTTTAGCCCCGACCTTTCAGAATATAACAAGTCAGTTTCAGGAAGTTAACAAAGCCATGCTTGATGGTTTAAAAAACAAAAAGGAAATTGACCATGAAAAGGCCTCCATTTATGGGGAACTGATTACCAAAAGGTTTATTGGCTTAATGATCGAAAATGTAAAATCGGTTACGAATAATGGTCAAAAACAGGAATACATTACGATGGTAAATAAATTATTTGATCTCAACTAATGGCTAAAAATATCCTGCGAATCGGTACAAGAGGGAGTAAATTAGCTTTATTTCAGGCATATCAGGTAAAAGATGAACTTCAGTTGCATTACCCTGACGCTGAATTCATCATCGAAATCATAAAAACAAAGGGAGACAAGATTCTCGATGTAGCACTCTCAAAAATTGGAGATAAAGGACTTTTTACCAAAGAGATTGAAGAGTCTCTTTTTAAACATGAGATTGATTTAGCCGTTCATAGCCTCAAAGATTTACCAACCGTTTTCCCGGAAGGAGCCAAATTGGGAGCCGTATTAAAACGCGGCGATATTCGCGACGCGCTGATAAGCACCAACGGTAGAAAAGTTGCTGATCTTACAGCTGACGATGTGATTGCCACCTCAAGTTTGCGAAGAAAAGCGCAGTTACTCAGAATAAATAAGGATTTTAAGATCGTTGAAATACGGGGGAATGTAAATACCCGAATCCGAAAAATGGAAGAAGGACATTGCGATGTGATGGTAATGGCGGCAGCAGGTTTGCAACGACTTGAAATGGCTGAATATATCACAGACCTTTTCGAACCCGAAGTGATGATTCCAGCTTGTAGCCAGGGAGCTATTGCAATTGAAATCAGGGAGAACGACACAGTTACTGAAGAAATTATTTCGAAGATAAATGATGAGGCAACTTTAATCGCGACTAATTCTGAACGCGCTTTTTTACGCACCCTCGAAGGTGGCTGCCAGATACCGGTTGGAAGTTATACCCGGATTGACGGTGACACTTTTCATATAACAGGATTTATTTCGAGCATCGACGGAACTCAGTACATCAAAGATTCGGCTGAAGGAAATATCAGTCAGGCGATGTATATATCAATGAAGCTGGCTAAAAGTTTATACAATCGTGGTGGAGGTGATATTTTAAAGGCCATCCGCAACGAAAATATTTTATTTGAGCAATCAAATGTGTCCTTAAAAGATAAGGTCATCATCTCAACAAGGGCATTGGAGCCAGGAGATTCATTGCCGGATATTCTTAAGGCTTGCGGTGCGAAATCACTCTCGTTTCCAATGATTGAGATTACCCCTTCCCCATTGGATTCCCAGAAGATTGAACAACTGAGTCATCTGGAACACTTTGACTGGATATTCTTCACCAGCAAAAACGGGGTTATCAATTTCTTTAAGCATCTAATTGATGTTAAAGGAAATACTGAATTGCCGAAAACAGTTAAACTGGCTGTTATTGGTTATAAATCCGGTCTGGAACTCGAATACTACGGCTACACGCCCACTCTTATCTGCGATGAAAATACGTCAGATGAACTTCTGGTTCAGTTTTATAAGAAATATCAGCCTCAAAATCTGAATATTCTCCTTTCGTTGGGGAACCTTGCGGATAATACCTTATCCAACCGGTTATCGACTGAGAATACGGTACACCGGATCAATGTTTACCAAACGGTAAAGCCAGATCATGCAAATCCTGAGATCATTGAAATTATAAAAAACGGGCTATACGATCTGATCGTGTTTACAAGTCCTTCGACTTTTACCAATTTTTATTCCTATTTCAAACCGGATCAGCTAGGAAAGTTAAAAATGATAAGTATTGGGATGACAACTACAAAGGCCATTCAGGAAGCCGGGTTCGAACCCTTAATTACCGCCAAAAAATCGAATGCGGAAGGACTTAGAGATGCAATTATTGAATATTATCAATTATAATCAATTAAAAAACAAAAATCATGACATTTCCAGTTACAAGATTAAGAAGATTAAGGTATAACAGCGTTTTAAGACAAATGGTTACAGAAACAAAACTATCAGCTGATGATTTTGTGATGCCACTTTTCGTTTGTTCAGGTACCAATGTAAAAAATCACATTAATTCAATGCCTGGCAATTATCAGCTTTCTGTTGAACTTTTGGTTGAAGAATGCAAGACAATATATGCTGCCGGTGTAAAATCTGTATTGCTTTTCGGAATACCTGCCGTCAAGGATGAAGATGGAAGTGTTGCCTGCGAACATAATGGCATTGTACAACAAGCCATCCGCGCGATTAAAAAGGAGTTAAAAGATCTTTACGTTATAGCTGATGTCTGCAATTGCGAATATACAACCCACGGCCACTGCGGAACAATTATCGATGGTGATGTCGACAATGACTCAACACTAATCACTTTGGCCAAACAATCAGTTTCACTAGCAGAAGCAGGTGCTGACATGATTGCCCCAAGTGATATGATGGACGGACGTGTTGGTGTAATTCGGGCACAATTAGATGCCAATGGTTATGAGAAAATTCCGATCATGGCCTATTCAGCAAAATATGCATCTGGTTTTTATGGCCCATTCAGGGAAGCAGCAGAAAGCGCTCCTAAATTTGGTAACCGGGCAACCTACCAAATGAATCCTGCGAATTCAAATGAGGCACTCCGCGAAGTGGCACAGGATATTGCGGAAGGTGCAGATATTGTTATGGTGAAGCCTGCACTTAGTTACCTGGACGTGATTTACCGTGTTAAAAATGAATTCAATATGCCTGTTGCAGCTTATAATGTAAGTGGCGAATTTTCAATGTTGAAAGCCGCTGCCGAAAAAGGGTGGATTGACGGACCAAGGGTGATGATGGAAATATTGACATCTATCAAACGGGCCGGTGCCGATATTATCATAACCTATCATGCCGTTGAAGCAGCAAATATCCTGAACGGGAAATATTGATCAATTCATTAAAAAACAATAGAATGCAATTCACAAAAAGTATAGATGCTTTTAAACGGGCTCAGCAGTCAATTCCAGGGGGTGTAAACTCCCCGGTCAGGGCTTTTAAAAGTGTCAATCTTAATCCTGTATTCATCCAAAAGGCAAAAGGTACTGTCATTACCGATATTGATGGGAATCAATATATTGACTTCCTTGCTTCCTGGGGACCATTAATTTTTGGTCACGCCCATGAAGCCATTCTTGCGGCAATTAATGAAGCAGCACAAAAAGGGACTAGTTACGGTGCACCTACCGAATACGAAACGTTGATGGCAGAACTTATCGTCAAAATGGTTCCATCCGTTGAAAAGGTACGCATGGTCAATTCAGGGACCGAGGCTACAATGAGTGCTGTACGTCTGGCCCGTGGCTTTACCAAACGTGATGGATTGGTGAAATTCGCCGGAAACTATCATGGGCATGGTGACAGCTTCCTGATTCATGCAGGATCAGGAGCAATTACCTTGGGTCTACCGGATAGTCCAGGTGTCACGGTCGGAACAGCACACGATACTTTCACCGCAGAATACAATAACCTTGATTCTGTCAGGTCATTGTTCCGCGAAAAAGGAGATGAGATCGCCGCAATTATTGTTGAGCCGGTGTCAGGAAACATGGGTGTTGTTGCACCTTCGAAGGACTTCCTTCAGGGATTAAGAGATATCACAAAAGAATATGGTGCACTCTTAATTTTTGATGAGGTAATAACCGGTTTCAGACTGGCCAAAGGGGGTGCGCAGGAATATTTTGGTGTGATTCCTGATCTTACAACCCTGGGGAAAATTATTGGAGGTGGTCTTCCTGTTGGCGCATATGGTGGTAGTAAAGACATCATGGATATGCTTGCCCCGATCGGACCTGTTTATCAGGCAGGTACATTATCCGGCAATCCGCTGGCGATGGCAGCTGGTATTGCGATGTTGACCTTAATCAATGAAACGCCCGATTTTTATTCTGAGCTGGAAAGAAAAGCCGCGAAGCTGGAAGCTGGCTTACGTGATAATCTTGCGAAAACAGGTGTAAAAGGTGTTATTAACAGGGTTGGTTCAATGATGACCTTGTTTTTCACGAATGAGACACAGGTGACTTCGTTGGATGAAGCGATGAAGTCAGACACCGGAAAGTATGCCGATTACTTCAAGATGACACTTGAAAGCGGAATTTACGTTGCCCCCTCTCAATTTGAGAGTTTATTCGTTTCGTATGCCCATACTGATAAGGATATTGATACAATTCTGGCTGCCAATTTGAAGGCCTTAAATCAACTGAAATAGCATTTTAAAGTACCTTATTGATTTCTTAAAGAACTGATAGATTTATATATGGCTGACTCAATATTTATAAAGACTTTGAATGGCATAAAAACCGAACGCCCACCTGTTTGGTTTATGCGTCAGGCGGGTCGTGTATTACCCAGTTACCTGAAATTGCGCGAACAGTACAGTTTTAGTGAATTGATGCAATCACCTCAAATGGCCGCCAAAGTAACTTTACTTCCGGTTTATGACCTTGGAGTCGATGCCGCCATTTTGTTCTCGGATATTCTGGTAATACCATCAGCATTAGGCATGAAACTGGAATTTACAGATTCCGGTCCACGGTTTGAAAGGGCACTGAAAGATTTAAGTGATCCGGTAAGTATTCTAAACCCCGATGCATCTAAACTGGAATACATTTACAAGGCAATTGACGAAGTTCAAGGGACGAAACCATCCGGCACCCCTTTGATCGGATTTTGCGGAGCACCTTTTACAACACTTTGTTACATGGTTCAGGGATTGAGTTCCAATCATACTTTCCCTGAAGCCGTTGCGCTACTATATAAGAATAAGGCATTGGCTCATCAGTTATTGAGCCAAATTACTGAATTATCAATCGAATACGCATTGAATCAAGTGAAACATGGCGTTTCTGCCTTTCAGATTTTTGAGACGCATGCCGGATTGATCCCATCCGATCTGTATTTCGAAATGATAATGCCTTACGTACGGAAAATTTCAGCTGCGGTGATGCAGTCAGGCTGCCCGGTAATTTTCCTTCCAAAAGGCTTAGGTACAGGAATTTCACATATCAAACCCGAAGACACCAATTTCTTAAGTATCGATTGGCAAACTCCTATTGAAGAAGCGCGGAAATTGGTTCATCCCGAAATTGGAATCCAGGGGAATCTTGATCCAAGGCTTTTATTGGCAGATAAAGCGACAATTCTTGAAACACTTGAGAAATATGTTTCCTTTGGATCCAAAAATCAGAACTGGATCTTCAACCTGGGTCATGGTTTCATACCAGGAATCCCATTTGAGAATGCACGATTGGTAGTCGACTGGGTAAAACAAACAAATTGGAGGCGGAACTAAAGGGATAATTGACTGCTATCAATAGCTTAACTCATTTTGCTAAATAATTGATCCGGTATGATTCTGAATTTTGAAATTGTTGACAGCTATTCTATCATTAAATATGTACATACAGTAATAAGCGGGGCCTTCCTGATCTTCGCTGTTTGGCTTATAATTCGATCTGTACGAGGGATAATGAAGAACCACGCCTATACCGGATTTGACAAATTCTTATCTTACGGTTTCATCATCAATCTCTATTTGCAACTGGTTTTCGGACTGATTCTTTTTTCGAATCACAATTCAGCAATCGACAATAATTTTTCAAACGCGGAGGGAGCACTTAAAATGGCCTCCAATCGGTTTTGGCCGATAGAGCATATCGTACTAATGTTATTTGCCCTTTTTATTGCCAATCTTGGATTAATACTTACCAACCAAAGTTTACCTGATAAAGAAAAGCACAAGAAGATATTAACCTATTATGTTGTTGCAATTCTCATGATAGCGATCTCGCTTATTGCAATTTAGTATTCGTCTGCGAATATTTTTTTCGTCTCAGCCTAAAGCAACTTTGGAAGAGGAAGCGTCAACCCAAATTCCTTGTTCATCTTTTCAATAAAATAGGCCGAAAGAAAAGGTGATTCCTTCTCAATATTTTGATGCACAAAAAAATAAATATCCCGAAGACCCATATCAACCCAGATCTTAAGTCGATCGATCCAGGTATCTAAACGTCTGCGGTCACTTTGAGGATCATTGGCACCGACAAATCTCATAAATAAACAAGGAGTTGTAAGCCGCATGTGCAACAGATCGCGCCTCCCGGCCGTATCAACCAGCACGTTGGTGATTCGATGCTTTTCGAATAACTGATAGATTTCTAATGCAATACTTTCATCGTTAAACCACTTGGTGTTGCGTAATTCTATGGCCAGCGGAATCGCTTTTGGAAAGTTTTCAACGAAACGGACAAGTCTGCCGTAGTTTTTATACCCAAAATTATTGTTCATCTGCAAAAATGCCATCCCCAGCTTTTCCCCAAAGTTGCTGATCCCATCGCAATATTCTTCAACGAGCGCTTGCACTTCATTCAATCGTTTAATATGGCTAATCAACTGATTCACTTTCGGAAAAAACCTGAATCCTTCCGGAGTTTTTTCCCGCCAGCTGATAATCACCTGATGGTCAAACATCCTGTAAAACGTGGCATTCAACTCAATTGAATTAAACTGTTGGGAATAATAGGCCAACTCGTCCTTCGTTCCGCGGGGATAAAAATTCTTAAGATCTTGCTTGTTCCATTTGGCACAGCCGACAAATATATTCAAAGGTTTTCCACCGTCATTTTTCTGAAGGATTTCGCTGGTTCCCGGGTGATCTTCCGGCAATTTAAAATCTATATTTTCAAGGTTTTCGCTTCCTCCAAATTTCATCAGAATATAATTTGTTTTTTTATAAAGGTAAGTTCTTTCCCGATTCTATTACATTCGAATTTTACAAAAACGTAAATATAAACTGAAAAATTGAAGGGTAAAAAAGAACCTCTATGGTGCGAATGCACTTAGCAATTGGGATTAAAGTCATCTGAACCATTTGATAATTCATAAACACTTAACAAACTATTCATTTCAGCATATTTCTGAAAGATTTTTCCTTAAAATGATGCTATAATCCATAAAATCTTTCATTTCCCGATTGGCAACAAAGAATGTATCTTTGCTTCAACTAAATCATTAACTCGTGAACAAAACTAAATTCAACAAGCTATTTATTCTGGGTATCACGCTCGTGTCAGCCATGGGTGGACTTTTATTCGGTTACGACTGGGTTGTAATCGGTGGTGCCAAACCGTTTTACGAGCGGTTTTTTGACATTACCACCTCACCCTATCTGCAAGGCTGGGCCATGAGCAGCGCGTTAATCGGTTGTCTTGTGGGTGCGATGGCATCGGGTTATCTGACGGATCGTTTCGGGCGTAAACGGCCATTGATTGCAGCAGCTGCTTTGTTCACGATTGCAGCTTTGGGGACAGGTGCAGTCAACGAGTTTACACTTTTTATTATTTTCCGGCTTATCGGTGGATTGGGAATCGGGCTCGCATCTGCGGTTTCTCCCATGTATATTGCCGAAATTTCGCCGGCTAAAATGCGCGGAAGACTTGTATCTGTCAATCAGTTAACCATAGTGATCGGTATTTTGGCGGCTCAGATCATCAACTACCTGATTGCAGAAAAGGTTCCTGAAGGTATTACAGACTCAATGATCCTCCAATCATGGAACGGGCAAACAGGCTGGCGATGGATGTTCTGGGCAGGAACCGTACCAGCACTGATGTTCTTTATATTCTCCTTTTTCATTCCCGAAAGCCCACGCTTTTTGGCAAAGTCTGGAAAATGGAAGTCGGCAGCAGCCATCCTGGAAAGGATTGGCGGCACTCAATATGCTATTCAGGAACAAAAAGATATTGCAGAAACCTTACATGGAACCAGTTCGAAGATCGACTGGAAGGTGTTGACATCGAAAAAAGTACGACCAGTTCTCGTATTAGGAGTTGTTCTGGCTGTGTTTCAGCAATGGTGCGGCATCAACGTAATTTTTAATTATGCCGAAGAAGTTTTTACCTCAGCAGGCTATTCAGTTGGAGATATGCTTTTTAATATTGTGATTACAGGAACTGTAAATCTGGTTTTCACATTTTTGGCGATGCGTATGGTCGACAGCTGGGGACGACGTAAACTGATGTTGTTGGGTTCAATCGGGTTGGCTGTTATCTATTTCATGCTCGGTTCAAGCTACTATTTCGAACTAAAGGGATTGGCGATTTTGGTGCTTGTTATGGTCGCGATTGCCACCTACGCGATGACTTTGGCTCCGATAACATGGGTTGTACTTTCAGAAATATTTCCGAACAGCATCCGAGGCACTGCCATGGCGATTTCGACAACAGCACTTTGGATTGCCTGTTTTGTACTCACTTACACCTTCCCTATTCTGAACAAACTATTAAATGCAAGCGGAACTTTCTG
>Ga0209430_1002265_pt1 | contig 12620 bp, 11 predicted proteins | sample BarGraIncub1133A_FD_184504 | JGI IMG/M metagenome (GOLD analysis project Ga0209430, IMG submission 184504) | Arctic peat soil microbial communities from Barrow, Alaska - Barrow Graham LP Incubations 11-33A (SPAdes) (version 2) | ecosystem: Environmental > Terrestrial > Soil > Wetlands > Peat... | reverse complement strand
TTGCTTGCAGTCAGCAGGGACAGTTGCTATCCATCCACTTTTACCTTGTATTGGCTTCAGTGTACCCTTGGAGATGGTTGGGTAAATATTCTCACGAGGAATTCCGGAAACGGATACGGATACCGGATTGTTCACTCCCATATATAATACATTCATGTTGGTGGCTGAAACTGTGAGGGATGGTTGGGCTACAAAATATTCTCCACTGAAATGATAGGTTTTTTCACGTCCCGATGCCGTAGGTACACTTACAAATCCTGCATATTTTTGTAAACCAAGGGCTGTTGTGGGAAATTTAAAGGTTAGATGCCCTTTATCTCTCGCTACAAGCGTTGCCTGGCCCTTCTGCTCAACGGTCATGGTGTCGACACCCCTCATCAGGTAAACACTGGGACTGGGACTGTGGCTAGTGTCATAAGCGGCAACAATGACTTCCGCTTCAAACTCTTCACCCGTAAACAAGTAATTTGATTTTGGCATCACCTTCGCTTCGATACGGTCGTATTTGAAATCTTCCGAAATACTTTCCCTGAGCAGTCCATTGACTACCTCCAGTTCGGCATTGTTCACCTCGGAAATGAATTTATTGAGAATAGGAATGTCTGCAGCCAACGGAATATCGTAGAAATAGTGGTGCTCCCAACGTTGAGTTTTACCAAAAGCATCTTTATATTCATCTTCCGTATGAAGTCCAATCTGGATTTCTTTCCTGTTGTTTGGATTGATCAGATTCAACATTTTATTCCGATATTCAATAATCTTATTCTTGAGTTCTCTGGCTTTCCCCTTGTCTCCACTTTCCAGTGGCCCAATCATAATTTGTGTCGGAACGGTATAGTTGTCCTTTTTTCTTAAATCTCTTATGTTCATGTTACGGGCAGAATCCAAGGGAACCTTTTCGGTAGTAGCAACCAATTCGTCTCTGAGATTCTTGATGTAGGCTGCCATCTCACTCGAAAGTTTCATGGCTACTTTTGCTTTATCCCAGAATGGACCAACCTCGATTTTGTTCAAAGTAAACTCTTTCATGAATTCCTCAACGGTCATTTTCCGTTTGTCAGGAAACCTTTCATTTGTTGACAATACAGTATCATTCACTGCTGAATACCCTTCCAGCACTTCCTTCGAAACGTTCAAAGCCAGCATTGCCGTTAGAACGAGGTACATCATTCCAATCAGTTTTTGCCGTGGGGTTTCTTTTTTGTGACTCATTGGTAGTAGATGGAAATGGTATACGTTAGTGTCAATTGAGTTTTGGCTGCACGAAGATTTGCGAAAGTGTCCACATAGAATACCATGGTGACCAAACTGTTAAAGACATAACTATTGGTGATGTTGTAAATATCATATAAAAGAAGTTCACTGGTATTGCCTGGTACGTCACTTAATGTTCTCAAATTGTTCGACACGGAGTAGCCGTTTTTATTGCTGCTATAACCTGGCGCCTTAATGGTAATTCTCATTCCACTGGGTATCGTTCCCCCAAGGTTCACATCAATCCGTGCATAGTCGTTATAAGTATAGTCAAGGTATCTGTATTTTAGCGTTTGAGTGACATCTGTTTTTGATGCAACATGATCGCCTGCTGTTGTTACAGATGATACGTCTATGTCCTGGCCTACTCGGGCATTCGTAATTGACAAGTACGCAGTCCCTTGTGCAATACTGTCGATTGAAAAGTGTAGAAGGACAATGACAATCAAGAGGCTCTCTATAAGTCGATTATTCATCATTTCGTCGTTGTTTTTTGGAATTTAATCACTCTCGCCTGCTTTTTGATGAGTACATCCAATTTTTCAGTCTTACCGGATATCAGAGTCAAATTGTATTGACCGGTCACCAACGAATAACCCTGAGGCAAACCCTTTGGATATACTTTTATCTGCCAACTTCCAGGTCTAAGGTCCTCAAATACAAAATTTCCATCCCGATCTGTCATAATACGGAACATCTCTGTACCACTGGTTGCTTCTATAATCAACTTTTCGATTTGTTCCTTTATAGGAATATATCCTTTTTGTCCGGCTTTTTCATCTTCCTGAACGACCAACTGACCTATCACACGCGCCGATTTGGTCATGGCAAATTCGTATCGGGTGACAACGCTTGGCTCAATGGTTATCAAGTTTTGACCGGCCACCTCTGGCACAGCGTTTAAACCGAAGTTTGATGCATCCACTCCCAGCATATAGGTCCCAATGGGGACAGTAGGGAATTTGAAATTTCCGTCTTTGTCGGTAATAGTCACCATGCCGTTCAGATTCACCCGAATACCACTGACTTTGTCCACACCATGGTTGAGGATTTTTCCTGTCAAACTCCCGACGTCTTTCTTCTTTGAAATGGGCACATTCAACGTATGGACATATTTCAATTGTAGGTTGTATTCCTTGGTGTTCAAGGTGTTCTTCATCAGGTTATAATTAACGCTGATGCCAAGTTCATTCCTGTCATTGATTTGTCCATTCATGTTTAAGGAGAAAAGGCTTCGATCGCTGGTGTAGTAACGCCATTCGTAGTTGCTGTTGTATTGGACTGAGATTTGGAAGCGCTCTTTCAAGTTGGTCATCAGTGACCCACCATAATAGAATTGGTCGAAACCGGTGACCATTTGTTGCCCGCCTTGATACGTAGCAAATAGTGATGTGGACAAAAATCTGCTCACCGAATACAATAAGGATGCATTTCCGTTGTAAAAAACCGTTAAACCCTCACTGTTGGAAGCTAACTTATTTTCCATTTTCCCAAGTTCGCCTTGTATATTGAGACCCAAACGACCAAATTTGTTCTGAATGCCTATTTGACCATTGGATTTTGAATAATCAAACAAAGGAACAGGGGATTTGTCTTTGATGGTCATCTGGAATCCGCCTAGTGTAATCGTATTGAAAGGTGTTATCCTGAATCCGGTAGTAATACTTATGTTCTCGCTGAAGGGCGCATTTGCATAGAGCGTATCCAATGCCATGTTGGAACTGTTGATGCCGTAATTGAGTGACATATTAAATTTCTTCAACGTTACGGCTCCTCCCACATACATTCGTAAGCTGTTGCTGAAATAGCCAGGAAAATTTGGTTCAGCGAATGTATAACTACCATTGAGCGAAAACACCGAATAGCGCAGATGCAGCGCAGTCCTGTAAGCTTTTGTCAGTTTTGCTTTGCTTTGACCCAATGCGACTTCCGTATTGGTGCTTATCCAATCAAATGGGCTAATAACCGCAGATACGGTCATTAATTGTGAAGCGTTTTTTGCTGTGTCTGTCTTGTTTAAAAAACCAGCAGCCAAAATATTCTTAGAGTTGAGTGTATAACTCGTATATGCCGAATAAATCTCCTTGATAAGCGGGTAATATTTTGGATGGTTGTAATACGAACCTATCGAAAGTTTCTTTATTTTATACATCAACTCCACCCCGAAAGCATTTCTGGAGGACTCGGTCAGCTCACTCAGACTGAAATTGTTGTCCCCAATTGAAACCTCCAAGTTAGGAGAAGTGTATTTCAGATAATATTCTTCATTCATTCCAAAAAGAGGATTCCCGCTTCGGTCAGGACCACGCAGGTGAATATCCAGTTTTTTATCGTTGTTTTTACCAAGCATTCCTATACCTTGAATATCGTACATTCCGCTCCACATCTGATTTCCAAGTCGGTTGCTTGAAGCCATGACACCCGAAATCTTTACCGGAAAACGAATATATTTGTCGAATTTACTGTTTCCGACAGGAAAAACATCAAATGAACTATAAACTATTTTTTCCGTTTCCGGTTTATCCTTTATGGAAGCCGTAAGAACAATGGATTGTTGCGTATACGTGTCGATGGTTTTCGAAATGTTGACAACACTACTATAGACGACGTTTGAGTCTTTTGGGATATCCAAGTAGTTCGTTTTTGTTTGCGTGCCCTGCGTTATCGTTGCTTTGACAGAAATAGCAAGATTCGATAAATTCTGAATTAAATAATAAGCACTCACGGTGTCTCCAGAAAATAAATATTGAGGAGCCTTGAGTTTGCTGACATCGATTTCGTACCTGGGTAAAATCGTTATCGGTATTTTAAGTAAGCCGAATGACTGCATTGCTGGTTTTTCCAGCGCTTCCAACTCTATTGTAAAATCTCCAGCATCCCAGTTGTTTGGTATTTGAATACCTATGATCTTATTGGTGCTTGATGTTTTATCAATGTGTATGGAAGAATAATCTGAAATTAATTTCCAACCATAACCTTTGTTGCTTAGCCGGATTTGGAGTTCCTTATCTGTGCTTGAACGGTTGGTTAACATGATTAGGACATTTATGTTACTTCCAGCATTAAGTTCTTTTTTCCCTCCGTTTAATAACTTTATCTCCAAATCACCAACATTTGCAAAAATCGGTTGGCATAAAATGGAGAAAAAAAGAATTGCTTTTAAACTTTTAAACATCCAAAGCGTTTAAAAACCTCTTTTAAAAATACAACGTATACTCCAAGCCAAATACGTCATTGTCTGCACCCGCTGCGACAATCATCGCGGTGTAGGTTTTTTTGGAAGGCAGCCCTTCCAGGTCTAATTTAAATCGAGTAGACGTAGTGGGATAAAGACCTCTTTTGGGAGCAGTGATGGTCTTAACGGAATTCCCGCTTTCATCATACAATTCGATGCTTACCTCTGGGGAAATGTAGTGATCTCCATCGTTGGTCAAATCGATTGCCAAAAACAATTTTTTATCTTCACCCTTTATCAAGGTAGGTTCTTCAAATTTGAGTGATCCTCGGCCTTTGTTGCCCAATTCATTCACAATTTGAACGGCATAACGTGTAACGGTACGAATGCTCAAGTCACCTGTTTGGTTTGGGTCGATGGGAGTGACTCCCTCCACCATGATAACGCTCCAGTATGTTCCGTCGATGCTATCATTTTTAGGTACCGTAATTTGGTATTCAATGTTTTGCGATTCCTTGCTTTTTAAAATGACAGTTTTTGGGCTGTATTCCATCCAATTGGCATTGGAACGTTTATTTGAACCAGGTTCATCGTAAAAAGTCTGATCTTTTAAATTGTACAAAAAGTCTGTTTGATAAATTCTGACCTCCTGGTCTGTAGGATCGTTATTCAGGATCTTGATTTCACCCTTGATGACATCTCCTGGATTTACGTTGTGAACGTGCTTCAAACTTCCGATTACTTCTACGGATGCAAAGGAGCTAAAAGATATAAATAATAGAATGAAGGGAAGTAAAAACTTGTTGTTTATCATTTTGTACTCGGTTTAAGAAAATCAATAGGCCTAAATTAGGCGAATGAATTTTGGCAAATGTATTTCTTGTTTCTAAGAAAACCTAATTCCTTTCCGGAAAATATTGACAAAAATCAAAAAAAAAAACCAAAAACAGTATTTGTGGGGTGTTTTGGTTCAAAAAGGCTACAAATCAGTTGGTGGGTGATAATGTCAACGTAACTGTAATGCTCGTCCCCGTTGTAGCACGAAGGTTGGCATAGTTGGATGTGTTTGAATCTAGGGCAAAAGTGAACTTCAGTGGATAGCCATCTGAAGCCCCAGTGCCGGTATAACACGTGGCAATATTACTCACAATTGTTCTGTCAATATTGTCCAATGTGACGGGCGCACTTATGGTTCCAGGTGAGCCGACAAAGCTGGCATTTGGTGTAAGTGCCGATAATTTTAAAATGGTACCAGAAGGGATTGTCCCAGAGGTGACCTTTGCAGAAAGGTTACGGGTGGTGGATGTAATAACCGACGAAGCCTTTAAGCGAGCAGTCGAGTCAGACTTGCTTGTTTCTATAGACAGACCAGCAGATTGTTGATTCAACTGTAGTGAAATCATGCTGGCGCTTGACTGTAATAAAGACACTTCAGAAATGCCCAACGATAAATTTGTTGTTGCCGTATTGGTCTGTCCTAATGCACTGCTGAAAGGTAGGATTAACATTGCAAACAAACAAAAAACAATTTTATTTAAAAGTTTCATCAGTGTATTTATATTCTGAGTTTGTTCAAAATTATATTTCCGAATCGGACTCCACCAATGAAATGGTATACGTCACGGTAATGTTCGCACTTTTTAGAATGGGTGCCTTGGGTATCGCCCTAAAGATATACTTGATAACATATCCATCACCATCATTCTTTCCTGACCAACAAGTTCCAATCCCTTCGACCAACGTTGCATCGGTTTCACTAGAAAGGAGTTGTTCGCTTTTTAGAGTTCCTTTATTCTCCGGATACTGGAAGTTTGAATTTGGATCTTGAAGTTGAATATACAACTGAGTCCCTACTAATTCTTCCGATATCTTGGCAGTTATCGCTCTTGACTCATCATTACTTACTAAGGAAGATATTCGTAGTCTAGTTTCTATATTGTCCGATTGCCTATCTATAGCGTCCCCTGCTTCTTTTGCTCCTCCCAATGTAAGGGTGACTGCTGGACCTGCTATGGCAAGCAGTGCAGAACTTGCAACTTGCAGCGAAACGTTCTGGGAAGCTGTTCTTGAATCTTGACATTTAGCAGTAAAAGGCAGAAGTATACCCATTAATACAAAACTAAATACAATGGTCTCCCTATTCATCATTTTTTTTCCTGTGAGAAATTCCCGACAATCTGTAAGCCGGGATCCTATTGACAAAAATAATAACAAAGAATCACTAAAGTGACTTAAAATCAATGATTTCAGAAATCACTGAAGTGATTCTTTTGTTTTTAAAAGCCTAATAACTCAAATTAGACCTGTTAAAATCTATACGCCTACAATGGTGAATGTAACAGTGGTTAGAACCGATGATGTAGCCGTTTGCCCAACAACGCCTTTATATTCGTAATTAATCTGATATCCATCATCAGGGTCAGTACCGGACCAACAGGTTGTAATACCAGAGACCAATGTGACGGCCGTTTTATTGCTTGCGTTATCCGACACTACTTGCAAACCAAGTGGGCTGAGGGTGCCTCCATTTGGTGAATAGTTCACAAAATTGCCATTTGGAGCCAACAATTGAACGGACAAAACGGTTTGGTGGCCTATACATCCGCCTGTTGTAACATTGGCTGTAATTGTACGTGTTTGTGTAACATCCTCAACCACACTAGCCAAGGATGAAATTTTAAGTCGGCTCGTTGCGTTTGTCATAACGGGTTCAATCGCTGCCCCTGCTTGTGTCGCGCCGCCCAAAGATAGTTTTACCGGTGCTGCCGCAGTCACTCTCAACAGCGCTGAACCAGTAACCGAAAGGGTTAGGTCTTGCGATGATGCTGGACCATCTACCTGTGCACTAGCAATCTGTGAGCCTAAGAATCCTACTGCTAAAACAAAGCAATAAACAATTGATTTTGTTTTCATTTTTTTTTTAATTTGTGATTTGTTTTTTTTAGATATTGAATTGTTGTAAGTCCATCAGATGTTTTAACATACATCGTTGAAAATGTCCCAAATGTGTGCACTATCGCTAGTACAATTGAACTTCTTTTTCATCATTCTGATGGGTTGTATTAAATTGGTTTAAAGTTTAGCTACCTTAAGTTAAAAATATAATGCAAAATTAGATTGATTCTAAAATTAGCTTGTAGGGCATTAACTTATTTTTACTAACTCAATGCCTGATTTATTATATCAGTAATGCTGAAAATCATCTAAGGAATTTTGAAGTTTTGCTTATCTATAGATAAATAATTGATAATCAATATGCTGAAATCGTATGCGTAATTGTTATTGGAGTTGAACCTGATGTGGCATTGATCAGCGAATAGTTCGGAAGATCGGCTGCCCAAGTGTAGATCATTTTATAACCTTCTCCTGTTGTAGCTTTCCCGGTATAACAACTGCCTATGCCATCGATGATGGTCTGACTGGGTGCCACCGTTAAAACTTTAGTATAAGTGTTCCCGTGAGTGCCATCTCCTGTTAAACATGAGCTGACTGCAAGCGTAAGTGTTGTACCTCTGGGTATTGTCCCGTTTGATACGTTGGTAGAGACCATGCGCTTTTCGTTTCCTGTAACAATTGAAGTTATCAGGAGATAGGAGGGGGGACTTACAACATTAGCTACCGGTTTTCCAGCTTGTGGCACAGTCATGTTCATCGAAATGGTAGTGGCGGGCGACGTCCGGATAATGCAAATATTATTGATGACAATATTGAAAATGTCAGAAACAGGGATCTGAGCTGCCAATGACGTTGTTAGCAGGCTGATACAAAAAGCGAGAATGAATTTTGTAGAAGTATTCATGATGACCGCCAGTTTTTCTGATTTATTCTCCTGAAGAAATGGTGTAGGTTACTCCAACCTCTAGGTTCTGGCTTTCCAGCGACTTCAAATTAAAATCTGAACCGGGTTGAAGTTCCCAAGTGTACATCAACGAATGTCCCTTGTTGGGGCCTATGCCGGTGAAGCAACTTCCTATTTCCGAGATGATGGGTTGTGGCTGGATGGAAAGATAGATAGGAGCAGAAGGTTTGCCGACTTTGCCCAAGCCCGCCCCTGCATCCGGCCCGATTTTAAGTTTAATGGCAATATCTCCCGGTAGGTTACTAGAAACAATATTCACAAAAATGGTATTTAACAGATTGTTTTCTACTACAGAAGAGTAGTTGATCCAAACTTGTCCTGACGACGTGGGTCTGAGGATTTGAGCAGTTCTGCTTATTTCATTCAATGAAAGCTGTGCTTCGTTTCCGGCTAGGCTAAGGCTGGCTGCCGGTGGAATGGACATCTGAATGGGGATCTTAACGGTATTGTCATCCTGAGCAGAAACGTATTCCACGCGTATCGAAAGTAAAATACAAAATACAACTATGTAGAAAGTTCTGTTCATGAAATCTTTTATGTAACAATCCCGTGCTTTAAGGCATAACGCACCAATTGGGCAATATTGTCAAATCCGAGTTTGTCAAATATATTTTGTTTATGGGTACCTGCTGTTTTAATACTGATAAAGTAGGCTTCAGCAATCTCTTTGATGGATTTGCCTTCAGCCAGCAATTTCAGAATCTCCGTTTCTCTTTTAGTGAGCAAGTCGGCTTTATTGGTCCCGCGCTCCAGGTAATCTTCTATAAGGACACCTTGTACATCAGGACTGAGTCGTTTACTTCCGGAATGAATTTGTCGGAGGCTTTCGCTCAGTTGGTCAAAGGTGGTGTTTTTCATGAGGTAACCCCAGGCCTGCGCTTCCAACATGCCTTTGATGATGCTTTTTTCGGAATGGGCGGTCAGTGCTGAAACCTTCACATTCGGGTACTGACGAAACAACGATTTTGTAACTTCAATACCATTCAGCCGCGGTGCAAGTACTTCTGTCAGAACGATGTCAGGCCGGGACAGGCCTGTTTTGTCTATGATCTCAGTGCCTTCGCCCGCTTCTGCAACAATTTCAAAATCGCTTGTTTGTGAAAAGCGGGCAGCCAGCAGTTCCCTGAATAATTGATTTTCATCCGCTAAGAGAAGCTTGATCTTCATAAGGTTGATTTAAGAACCAATGGAACCTGTTTGCAAATATACTCTTTTTTCTAAATTGTGGTGAAGATAAGTATATATATTGAAATACGACTTGATAAAAGTGTTGTAAAACATATATTTTCACCCCTCTTTTTCACTTTCCTTTACTATTTTTGTTCAGTATAGAACAGCATAGAACAGCATAGCTAAAAATAAACTCAACTATATGGAAGTCAACTTCTTGTCAAATTCGACCAAGGTTAGGCAAATGGCCGAAGCCATTCGTATGGCCATCTCACAGGGGGAATTTTCGGAGGGCGAAATGCTGCCGTCCATCAATCAGATCAGTTCAAAATACAACGTTGCCAGGGATACTGCATTCAAGGCATTTCAGGAACTAAAGCAAAAAGGCGTTATCGAATCGGCACCTACCAAAGGATATTATGTGTCTTCTTCAGTCAATAATATAATGGTGTTGCTCGATATTTTCAGCCCGTACAAGAACGATCTGTATAACGCATTGACCAAGAATCTGGGTCCCCACAACCGCCTGGATTTGTATTTCCACCACTATAATGAAGAGCATTTCAAGAATGTGATTATGAACAGCTTGGGCAAATACAACCGCTACCTGATCATGAACCTGAAAAATGACTCCTATTCCACAGTGTTGGACAACATTGATAAGAGCCGCATCTTGCTGCTAGACTTCGGGAAGTTCAATAAGGATGGATTTGCTTTCGTCTGCCAGGGTTTTGATACGACCCTGTATGAATGCTTGCAATCTGGTGCCGATCTTTTTAAAAAATACAAAAAACTCAACTTTATTTTTCCGCTCGATTCAGAGCATCCGAGGGGCGGCATTCAGTATTATGAACAGTTCTGCAAGGAGAATCGTATTCAAAGCAACCTGATCAAGAGGCATGTACAGGAATCCGACCTGGTAAAAGGGGAAGCCAATCTCATTGTTTCGCATGGAGATTTGATCGAAGCTGTAAAAATCTGCAAAAACAAAGGCTTGAAACTTGGGCAGGACATCGGTATCGTTACGTTCAACGATGCACCCATGCTGGAAATCATTGAAAACGGCATCACGTCCATTTCTGTGGATTTCAAGCAAATGGGGGTTCTTGCCGCCCGTTTCATCAACAACAACGAACGCCTGCAAACGTATGTGCCGACCAAGCTCATCGTTCGCGGTTCTTTATAAGTATTCCTCATGAACGCAAAAAAATTGACAGGGATCATTCCCCCGATGATAACGCCCTTGTTAGACAACGACCACTTGGATGTTGAAGGTGCCGAAAAGCTGATCGAGCACATGATAGCCGGAGGCGTCCACGGTCTTTTTATACTTGGAACTACTGGTGAAGCACCCAGTCTGAGTTATCACCTCCGCTATCAATTGGTAGAATTGGTCTGCAAACAAGTAGCAGGACGGATTCCAGTGTTGGTCGGAATCACCGATACGTCGCTGTACGAAAGCGTGAAGCTGGCCGAGCATTCCAAACTTTGCGGAGCGTATGCCGTCGTGTCGGCACCACCTTATTATTACGCTCCTTCCCAGCAGGAGTTGATTGAGTATTACGAAAGTCTGGCCGATGCCCTCCCGTTGCCACTGTTCCTGTACAACATGCCTTCCCATGTCAAGGTTTCTTTTGAACCGGCCACGGTCAAAACCATCGCGCAACATCCCAATGTGATTGGACTGAAAGACAGTTCAGGCATCATGGTCTATTTCCACACCCTGATCCAGATCATGAAAGACCAGCCTGATTTTTCGCTGTTGGTAGGTCCTGAAGAATTAACGGCTGAAGCGGTGCTTTTGGGTGCTGACGGTGGCGTGAACGGCGGTGCCAACATGTTCCCCAAACTCTATGTCGATTTGTATAACGCTGCTGTCAACCGGGATATCGACCGGGTGAACGAACTGCAGGTGCAGGTGATGGACATCAGCAACTCCATCTATAAGGTGGGTCGTTATGGTTCCAGCTATTTGAAAGGGGTGAAGTGTGCGTGCTCGCTCCTGGGTCTTTGTTCCGATTTCATGGCTTCCCCGTATCGTAAATTCCGTCAGGAAGAACGAGACAAGGTGAAAGCGGTTTTGGAACGTCTGGGTTATGAGATTGCTTGATTGGAGATAATTTTACACAAATCAATTTTAAGATGAAAAACATGAAAATTCTGTTTGCAACAGTCTGTGTGCTTTGTGCCGCACAGCTCGTTAACGCCCAGTATCCAACTATCCCCCAAGAGGTTCAGGCCGTATCCGACTCCATGATGGTGGGTTTCCGTCATGCATCCGATTCTGCCTGGGCAGTAGCGTTGCCCATCATTGAAAAAGAAGCACTCGAAGGTCGTCCATACATACCTTGGGCATGCCGTCCGTATGATTTGCCGCAAGCTGACATACCATCTTTTCCAGGTGCTGAAGGCGGTGGCGCCTATTCCTACGGTGGTCGTGGCGGCAAGGTTCTGATTGTGTCCAATTTGAACGACAATGGCCCCGGCAGTCTGCGCTGGGCCTGTGAACAAGGTGGTGCCCGCATCGTTGTGTTCAACGTTTCAGGTACCATACATTTGAAAACGCCGATTTCCGTACGTGCACCTTATATTACCATAGCTGGTCAAACTGCTCCTGGTGATGGCATTTGCGTAGCCAGCGAAAGCTTTTGGGTGGACACGCACGACGTGGTGGTCCGTCACATGCGTTTCCGCCGTGGCATCACCACCGTGGGTCGCAGGGATGACAGTTTCGGAGGAAATCCGGTGGGCAACATCATGCTGGACCATATTTCCGCTACCTGGGGTTGTGATGAGAACATTTCGTTCTACCGACACATGTACAACGATGGCAATGGCGGTATCGACCAAAAACTGGCTACCGTGAACGTGACCATTCAGAACAGCATTTCTGCCGAAGGCTTGGATGTATGGAATCACTCTTTTGGAAGTACGCTGGGTGGTGAAAATACGACCTTCCTTCGTAACTTGTATGCCTGCAACACGGGTCGCAATCCGTCCGTGGGTTGGTACGGCATCTTCAATTTTGTGAACAATGTAGTGTTCAACTGGATGCATCGCAGCATGGACGGCGGAGACTATCGCGCCATGTTCAACGTGATCAACAACTATTACAAACACGGCCCGGTCACACCCAAAGACGGTCCTTTGTCTACCCGTTTT
>Ga0209430_1002264_pt1 | contig 12622 bp, 9 predicted proteins | sample BarGraIncub1133A_FD_184504 | JGI IMG/M metagenome (GOLD analysis project Ga0209430, IMG submission 184504) | Arctic peat soil microbial communities from Barrow, Alaska - Barrow Graham LP Incubations 11-33A (SPAdes) (version 2) | ecosystem: Environmental > Terrestrial > Soil > Wetlands > Peat... | reverse complement strand
GAAGGGGAAGCGGCTCACCGCCTACCTCTCCTCGCTTTCCGACGAGGCCGGGGGATTCGCCGGGGTCGTCATGTCCATCAGGGACGTCACCATGGAGCAGGAGGTGGACCGGATGAAGACCGAATTCATCTCCACGGTCTCCCATGAGTTGAAGACCCCGCTCACCTCCATGAAGGGATCCCTGCAACTGCTCCTCACCCGGGGCAAGTGGCTGACCGAAACCGAGCGGCAGCTTTTGACCGTCTGCTTCAGGAACACCCAGCGGCTGATCAGGCTGATCAGCGAGATCCTGGACATATCGGGGATTGAGTCGGGGGGGATGGCGTTCAACCTGAAGCCGGTCTCCATCGGCGAGGTAAGCGTCTACGCCATCGAGGAGATCAAGTCCTACGCCATGGGGCGGGACATCACCATCGTCAACAGCATCGGCGAGCACCTCCCCCTGGTCTACGGGGACAGCGACCGGCTGATCCAGGTGTTCACCAACCTGCTCTCCAACGCGGTGAAATTCTCGCCGGAGGGAAAGGTGGTCATGGTGAGCGCGGAACAGGAGGGAAACTACGTGATCGTCTCGGTCGCGGACCACGGGTCGGTGATCAAGCGCAGCGACCGTGGTAAGCTTTTCAAGAAATTCCAGCAGATAGAGGGGGCGGTGCGCGGCGAGGTCGGCGGCACCGGGCTCGGGCTGGCCATCTGCAAAGAGATCGTGGAGCGCCAGCACGGGCGGATCTTCTACACGGCGGGCAAGGAGCGGGGGAACACCTTCAGCTTCACGGTGCCGATCATAGGGGAGGGAGATGGAAAAGGATAAGATTCTCATCGTGGACGACGAGCCGGATATCGCGCTGATCCTCAAGCTGCAGCTGGAGGACGCCGGCTACCGCACGGTCCGGGCCCAGGACGGCGTGGAGGCGCTGGAGTCGATCTCCCGCGAGGAATTCGCGCTGGTTATGCTCGACATCAAGATGCCCCGCATGGACGGGCTGGAGGTGCTGAGCCGAATCGGCGGCGCCGACACCCCGGTGGTCATGATGACGGCGCACGGCAGCGAGGACATCGCCGTCGACGCCATGAAGAAAGGGGCGCTCGACTACATCTCCAAGCCGTTCTCCACCGACGACATGCTGCAGAAGGTGAAGCGCGCCATTGCCCAGGACAAGACCCGCAAGGAAAAGGAGCGACTCTCGAGCGCGCTGGACGAGGAGCGCCGCAAGATGGAGGCGGTGCTCCAGGGGATGGCGGACCTGCTCCTGGCGGTGGACATCGGGGGGCGCATCATCACGGTCAGCCGCAAGGCGGAGACGGTCCTTGGCGCCGGGCGCGATCAGTTGATCGGGAGGATCATCGAGGAGGTGCTGAAGGCCGAGGTTCCCGGGGGGGAGCTGCCGAGCCGGACCGTGCTCAGAACCGGCGAGCCCTGCCTGGACGTCGCCTACACCATGCTGGCGGGGATAAGCGACCTTCCGGTCCTCTCCAGCGCGGCGCCGCTCACAAACGGGGCGGGGGAGCTGGTGGGGAGCGTCGAGATCATCCGGGACATCTCCAAGCTGAAGGAACTGGAGCAGGAGAAGGAGGACTTCGTCAGCATGCTCTCCCACGACCTGAAATCCCCCATCACAGCGGTGGTCGGATCCATCGACCTGGTGCGCGAGGCGAAGCTCGGGGCGGTCAACGAGGAGCAGTGCGAATTCCTGGACGCGGCCGTCGAGAGCTGCGAGGAGATGGTGGAGATGATCGACACCCTGCTCGGCATCCACAAGTTCGAGGCGGGGAAGATGCGGCTCTACTTCAGGGAGGAGGACCCCGCGGCGCTGATCACCCGGAGCGTCGGGAAGTTTCAGACTCTGGCCAAGCGGGGCGGCATCGGGCTTTACTGCACGCTCCAGGAGGGGGTGCCGGCGATTTCGGCGGACCGCGCTTCCTTCGGCCGGATCCTGGGCAATCTCCTCTCCAACGCGGTGAAGTTCACCCCCGAGGGGGGAGAGATAGAGGTGGCGCTCGATCTGGTGCCGGAGGTCTCCTCCCTCACCGGGAGCATCCCGGAGCAGAGCTACCAGCGGCGGGAACTCCCCCAGGGGGGGCGCTTCGTGAGGATTCGGGTGCGCGACACCGGGGTGGGAATACCGCAGGAGGCGCTCGGCACCATCTTCGACCGTTTCGTGCAGGCGAAGAACAGGCGCCTGGGAAAGACCCGGGGGACCGGCCTGGGGCTCGCCTTCTGCAGAAAGGCGGTGGATGCCCACGGCGGCTTCATCTGGGCCGAGAGCGCGCCGGAACAGGGGAGTCTCTTCACCATTCTGCTGGCGGCCCTGCCGGAGGACGAGGCCGATTAGCGGCGTACCGCGGACCGCATGCCGATGCGGGATGCAAGGGGAAAAAGGCGCTTTGGGCGGATCTTAGGCGGGGAAGGAGGGGGAAATGGCACCGCGTGCAAGTGAAGCGAGCTACCGGGAAATGTTCGAAGGGAACCCCCAGCCGATGTGGGCCTGTCACTTGGGAAACCTGAGGTTTCTCGCGGTAAACGAGGCGGCCCTGCGGCTCTACGGATACCAGCGCGCCGAATTCCTGGAACTTTCCCTGCGGGAACTCGACGCCGTCGGGAAGGGGCTCGACCCGCAAGCGGCCGAGGGAGGGGTGTCGAGCGAGCGCCACCTGAAAAAGGACGGCAGCGTCCTGGAACTGGAACTGGTCTGGCATCCTTTCCATTTCGAGGGAGAGCGGGCGCTTCTGGTGCTGCTGCATGTCGCGGGCGATCGGGGGACGGACGCGCAGCTCGAGCACCGGGTGGCTCAGTTGAGCCTCCAGCTGGAGACGGCCACCCGGGAGCTGGAGACCTTCAGCTACTCGGTCTCCCACGACCTGAGGGCGCCGCTGCGTCACATAGACGGCTTCAGCCGGGCGCTTCTGGACGACTACAGCGATCTTTTGGACCCCCAGGGGCGCGAGTACCTGTCGCGGATCTGCCTGGCCGCTGGCAAGATGTCTCATCTGATCGACGACCTGCAGCAGCTGGCGCGGGCGGCCAGCGGCGAGTTGGGCCGCCAGGCCGTGAACCTGAGCGTGACGGCGCAGGTGATCGCCTTGGAACTGAAGCACGGCGTGCCGGAGCGCCGGATCGAGTTCCGGGTCCAGGAGGGGGTGAGCGTCGAGGCCGATCCCCGGCTGGCCCGGCAGCTGATGGAGATCCTGATCGGCAACGCCTGGAAGTTTTCGGCGGGGGCGCAGAACGCCTGCATCGAGTTCGGGGCGGGCGAGCAAGGCGGCGAAACGGTCTACTTCGTCAGGGACAACGGGGCCGGCTTCGACATGGCCTACGCGAACAAGCTTTTCTCCGTCTTCCACCGGCTGCACCGCGCGGACGAGTTCGAGGGGAGCGGCGTGGGCCTCGCCATCGCCCAGCGCATCGTCAGGCGCCACGGCGGTAGGATCTGGGCGGAAAGCGCGCCGGATCGCGGCGCCACATTCTATTTCACCCTGTAGGGAGGCCCATGTCGATACGGCTCAAGGTACTGCTGGTCGAGGATTCGGAGGAAGACAGCCAGCTGTTGGTGCGCGAGCTGACCCGCGGCGGCTATGCGCCGGTGCATCGGAGGGTGGAGACCGCGCCGGACCTGCGTCGGGCGCTTGAGGACGAGGAGTGGGACATCGTCCTCTCCGATTACCGGATGCCCGCTTTCGACGCCCCCGGGGCCCTGGAAGTGCTGCACGAAAGCGGACAGGACCTCCCCTTCATCATCGTTTCCGGGAAAATCGGGGAGGACCTGGCCGTGGCGGCCATGAAGTCAGGGGCCAACGATTACCTGATGAAGGGAAACCTGGCGCGCCTGGTGCCGGTGGTGGAGAGGGAACTGCGCGAGGCGGTGGACCGCAGGACCCATAGATTGACCCAGGAGGCCGTCTTCAGGGGGAAGGCGGAGTGGGAGGCGGTGTTCGACGCCGTCTCGGATCTCATCATCATCACCGACGCGGAGGGGATGATAGTCCGTTGCAACGGGCGGGTGAACGCCTATTTCTCGGGAGGGTACAATGCGATCATCGGCCGGAGGGTCGGAGAGATCTTTTTCGGCGACGGGGAACCTGAGGGGAAGGTGTTTAGCTTCGCCGACGGCAGGCAGAGCGAGGTGGACGAGGATATCCGCTTCCCGAAGCTTAGCGGGTGGTTCAACGTCGCGAGCTACCCGATGCGATTCGAGGGGGCCGACCGTGTCGGGTTCGTCTTCATCATCAAGGACATCACCAAACGGCGCGAAGTGGAGGAGGCGAAGCGGGCCAGCGACCGTGAGCTGCTCACTCTCTACGCTGTGGCGTTCAGGCTTCAGTACACCCAGGGGCTGCAGAAGGTCATGGTGGACCTCCTCTTCCAGCTGCACAACATGCTGCAGATGGAGTTCTCCTGCATCCACCTGATCGAGGGCGGGCGGCTCGTGTTGAAGGCGTCCCTCGGCATCTCTCCCGCCTTCGAGAAGGCGATGGAATCGGTCCCCAAGGGGGTTGCCTGGTCCACGCTGACCCTTTCCGGGCGCTCCTTCCGTGGGGAGGAGCCGGACGACAGCTTCCCCCCCAAGGCGAAACTGGCGGCCCTGGAGATGGGGCTGCGCGCCTGGTGCTCCATACCGCTTAAGATCGGCGCGGAGGTGATGGGAGTGATGACCGTCGGAACCCGATCGGAGCGAAGCTACAACGACAGGGACGTATTCCTGCTCTGCTCCATCGCCGGGCAGCTGGCGGTGCTGGTCGAGAACTACAGCCTCTACGATAGGATGAAGGTGAAGGCGGAGGAGCTCTACCGGAGCAAGGAGGCGCTCAGGGAGAATCTGCAGCAGGTGAAGCAGGCGAACCAGGAGCTGGGTCGCCTGAACATGGTGAAGAACAACTTCATCGGCATCGCCTCCCACGAGCTGAAGACCCCGATCACCTCCATTCTCGGGGGGGTCGAGTTTTTATTGAAGTATTCCGACATCAAGATGACCCCGGAACAGCACAACATCTTCGTCTCGGTGTACGAGGGGACGGTCCAGCTGAGAAGGCTCGTGGAGGACCTGCTCTCCATTTCGCGCATCGAGGCGCAGGGTCCCCACGGCAAGAAGAAGCCTGCAGACCTGATACGGCTCTGCGGGGAGGCGCACGACATGTTCGCGCTGCCGCTTTCGGTGCGGAAAATCACGGTTCGCATAGAGGGGGACGAAACCCCCGTGCCGGTGGACGAGGGGTTCGCGCTCCTGGCGGTGAAAAACCTGCTGGAGAATGCGATTAAATTCACTCCGAACGGTGGCGAGGTTGTCCTTTCCGGCCGGGTGCTGAAGCGGGGCGAGTTGAAAGGGCTGGTCAAAACGGTCCGGCCGTTTTACCAGGCCTTCCCTGACGGCCTGGCGCCGGCCAAGAGTTTTTACCTGCTGCAGGTGCGGGACTCCGGCATCGGGATTCCGGCAGACGAGCGGGTGAGGATCTTCGACAAGTTCTACGGTGTCGGGGACATCGCCTACCACTCCTCGGGCGCCACCGCCTTCATGTCGAAGGGGTCGGGTCTCGGGCTTTCCATCGTGCGCGGCATCATGGACATCCACGAGGGCGCCGTCTGGGTCGAGGGGGACGCTGAGGGGGAGGGGAGCGTTTTTTTGCTGCTGTTTCCCATGGGGGAACCGTGAAAGGCGTTGAATCGTTAGTCGATAAGCCGTATGCAGGGGAGCCGCGGCGCAGGCTGCGCGCCGTGAGACCATGACGCAAGCAATCACGCTACAGGCAATAACCAAATCCTACGGGAACTTCACGGCGGTGGACCGCTTTTCGCTGGGGGTGGAGCGGGGAACCGTCTTCGGGCTGCTCGGCCCCAACGGCGCGGGCAAAACCACGCTGATCAAGATCCTCACCACGCTCATGCGGCCAAGCTCCGGCGACGCCAGAGTCGAAGGGTTCAGCGTGCGTTCCGAAGGCCTTGAGGTGCGCCGGCTGATCGGGGTGGTCCCCCAGGAGAACAACCTGGACCGGTATCTTACCGCCCGGGAAAACCTGATCCTTCACGGCCGACTGCACGGCATGCGCCCAGCCGCGTACAACCCGCGCATAGACGAGCTCCTGGAGATGACCGGGCTCGCCTCGCGGCAGCACGACTTCCCGGACACCTTCTCCGGCGGGATGCAGAGAAGGCTCGTGGTGGCGCGGGCCCTGGTGCACGAGCCGCGGGTGCTGTTCCTGGACGAACCGACCACCGGGCTCGACCCGCAGTCCCGGCGTGCGCTCTGGGAGTACATCAGGGGGCTGCGCCGGAGCATGACAGTTTTCCTCACCACCCACTACATGGACGAGGCGGACGCCCTGTGCGACCGGATCGTGATCATGGATCACGGGGGGAGCCTCGCCGACGGGACCGCGGCAGAACTCAAGGAAGCGTTCTCCCGAGCGCACACCTACGAGATAGAATTCCGCAGTGAAGGAGACGGTTACGAGGCGATCCTGGCTGGGCTTCCCTTCGTGCATTCCATCGAGAGAAACGGTGCGAATTACCGCCTGACCCTTTCCGGGGACGATGCCCTGAAGCCGCTCATGGACTCCATCGTCGGCGCCGAAATCCGGAGGATCAGCCTGAAGGAGCCGTCTCTGGAGGATGTCTTCATAGCGCTCACCGGAGAAAAGGTCAGGGAATAGAAACCGAGTTTAAATCCGTTCTAAGTTCTACGTCAGGACACTAAGCGCTCCTTTGGAGGGCATTGTTCCTCGCAGGTAGCGCTAAGCCCCTCACCCGGCCTTCGGCCACCCTCTCCCGGGGGGCGAGGGTATGCGAATCCTTCTCCCTCCGGGAGAAGGTGCCCCGAAGGGGCGGATGAGGGAGGCGCCACAGCCGAGCTTTCAACCCCAACAGCTCTACTGCTAACGTTGAACGTTGAACGTTGAACGTTGAACGAAAAAAAAGGGTTCCCAATGTTTCGTGGCGCATTCTCCATCTGGGGCAGGGACATGCTGGTGCTCAAGCGCAGCATCTTCTCCGAGCTCCTCGCGGTCGTTGCCTATCCGCTCACCCTCTATCTCGCCTTCGGCTTCGGCCTCAAGGGTTACATATCCGACGTGGGGGGCATCCCCTATCAGCTCTTCATTGCGCCCGGCCTCATATCCATGACCGCGGTGAACGCCGCCTTTGACGAGAGCGCCTGGAGCATGTGGTTCCACCGCAAGGTGCAGCGCACCATCGAGGAGTACCGGGTGACGCCGGTTACCGTCTACGATATCGTCATCGGGAAGATCTTCTCCGGGTTCACCCAAGGCGCCATCAAGGGGGCCGTCGTCTTCCTGGTGATCCTGCTCTTAACGCCGTTTCGCATCGATTACAGCCACCTGCCGGCCTACGTGCTCTGCCTCGCGCTCGCCTCCATGATCTTCTCCTGCCTGGGAACCATCTGCGGGACCGTCATCGACAAACCGGAAAACATCGGCCGGGTGCAGTCGGTGGTGATCGTGCCGCTCATCTTCATGGCGGGGATCTTCTTTCCGCTCTCCTCCTACCCGGCCGCCATCCTCCCGTTCATACGGCTGCTCCCGACCACCGCGGTGTTCGAAGGGGCAAGGGATGCCCTGCTCCTCGGGACCGTGCCGCCGGGGTATTTGATCAACCTGGTGCTGAGTGCCGCGCTTAGCTTCGCGCTCGCCGTCTACACCTTCAACCGCAAAATGGCGGAGTAGGGCGATTTTGCTTGAGTTTGGCTTCCATTTCATAGTAAAGTTCCACAGTTTCCCTTAAACTTTCTACTCCTGGATACCGGTCAGCGCCGATGGTGGCGGATGACACGGTGACCAAGCGTACATCGTCGCTTAAGCTTTAGTCCGTTTTGGTGCGAATTCCCGTTCCCTGCCCGAGCCGCTGAGCCCCCCGCCGCATGCTAACGCTTTATCCAGGTCATATTGGAGATGTCATGGCCGAAGAGTTCGTACCGAAATGGATAGCCTGGGAAACCACCCAGCGCTGCAACCTGAAATGCGTCCACTGTCGCTGCTCGTCCGAGCTGACCTCCTCGGAGGGGGATTTCACCACCGAAGAGGGGAAGAAGCTCCTGAAGGAGATCTCCGAGTACTCCAAGCCGGTCATGGTCCTCTCCGGCGGCGAGCCCCTGATGAGGCAGGATATCTTCGAGCTGGCGGGCTACGGCACCTCTTTGGGTTTGAGGATGTGCATGGCGACTAACGGCGCCCTGGTCACGGACGAGGTGTGCGTGAAGATGAAGGAAGCGGACATCAAGATGGTGTCGCTTTCCCTGGACGGCTCCACCGCCGAGGTGCACGACAACTTCCGCCAGTGCCCGGGCTCCTTCGAAGGGGTGATGCGGGCGGCAGAGCTCTTCAGAAAGCACGGCCAGAAGTTCCTGATCAACTCCTCCTTCACCAAGCGGAACCAGACCGACATCGCGGCCACCTTCAAGCTGGCGAAGTCCATGGGAGCCACCGCCTGGTACATGTTCATGATCGTCCCGACCGGCCGCGGCGAGGACATCATGAGCGAGCTGATCTCCAAGGAAGATTACGAAGAAATCCTCGATTGGCACTACCACCAGGAGAAGCAGGAAGACGACATCCTGATGCGCCCCACCTGCGCGCCGCACTACTACCGGATCGTGCCGCAGAAAAACAAGGAAGAAGGGGAGAAATTCGAGCGCCGTTCACTGACCTTCTCCACCGGCGGCGGCAAAGGTTGCATCGCGGCCCAGACCATCTGCCTCATCGACTGCCACGGCAACCTGAAGCCCTGCTCCTACTTCCATCGCACCGCCGGCAACGTGAAAGTCACACCGTTCAAAGAACTCTGGGAGAACTCCGAGATCTTCAAGGACCTGAGGGATTTCAAGAGCTACAAAGGTAAGTGCGGGCAGTGCGAGTATCTGAACGTCTGTGGCGGCTGCCGAGCCCGCGCCGATGCGATCCACGGCGACTACATGGAAGAAGAACCGTTCTGCAACTACATCCCGCTCAAGATGCAGAAAGAGCAGGATAAGAAGTAAAGATATCGACACCCCCCTCTCTTCTTATGGGGCGAGCGCCCGTAAAGTCCCCTCTCCCTCCGGGAGAGGTACAGGGTGAGGGTAGGTTCCATGAGCGATAGACAGGTAAAATAGAACTATACTGTTTAAGGCTTTTGTAATGCAGCAATGATATTTTTCAAGATGCCTGGCCTAATTTTATTACTGGGAGGATTACAATGAATAATCGATTTTTAGATGCCTGTTGGGGAAAGCCGGTTGACAGAATGCCGGTCTGGCTGATGCGTCAGGCTGGGCGCTATCTCCCCGATTACATGCGGGTCCGTTCCAAATGCACCTTCCTTGAACTGTGCAAGACGCCGGAACTCGCGGCTGAAGTCTCCATCCAGCCGGTGGACATTCTCGGCGTCGATGCCGCGATCATGTTCTCCGATATCCTCACCCCGATCGAGCCGATGGGGATGAAACTCGACTTCGTGCCGGGACCGGTCTTCGAAAGCCCGATCCGCACCATGGCTGACGTGGAAGCGCTCAAGATCCCGAAGATGGAGAGGGACGTTCCCTACGTGCTGGACACCATCAAGCTGCTCCGCAAGGAGCTCGCCACCAAGGTGCCGCTCATCGGCTTCGGCGGCGCACCGTTCACCCTGGCCTGCTACATGGTCGAGGGGAAGGGGTCCAAGGACTTCGCGGCGCTGAAGAAGATGATGTACGCAGAGCCGGAGATCTACGCGGCTCTCATGGAAAAAATCACCACCATGGACATGGAGTACCTGAACGCCCAGATCAAGGCAGGCGCGCAGGCGATCCAGATCTTCGACACCTGGGGCGGCATGCTCTCCCCGGCTGATTACGAGCGCTACGTCCTCCCCTACACCCAGAGGCTCATCAACGGCCTGGACCGCACCAACGTGCCGGTCATCCATTTCGTGAAGGGTGCGGGCGCCATGCTCGACATCGTCAAGCAGGCCGGCGGCGACGTGATGGGTCTCGACTGGCACGTGAACCTCGGCAAGGCAAGGGACATCCTGGGCGACATGCCGGTGCAGGGGAACCTCGACCCGACCGTGCTCTTCGCTCCCAATGAGATCATCGAGCGGGAAGTGAAGAGGGTCCTGGCCGAGAACGACGGCCGTCCGGGTCTCATCTTCAACCTGGGTCACGGGATACTCCCGACCGTGCCGCCGGCAAACGCCATCTACATGGTCGATTGCGTGCACCGGCTGACGCAGAAATAGCAGATTTGCTGAGAAGAAACCAGGGGCGGCCGCAAGGCCGCCCCTTTTTTTAGGTCTTCGCTGAGCCGGGGTCAGCGAAGGCGAGGGGATTGGAATAGCTGCTCCGGCTTCTGGCCAGGGCTGATTGCAGAAGCGAGACGCATTGCAATGCGTCTCTACCTACCGTGAGACCCCGCTGCCCCACTTCGAGCGCAAGATAGCCGTAATATTATGCGTCTGCTTGTTGGTAGGGTGCCAGTGGAAATAACTGATTGATTCAGGAGTCACAGGATTGGATTGGCACGTGTATATCATACTCTGCTCGGACGATACGCTCTATACCGGGATCACCACCGACATCGAGAGACGGATGCGCCAGCATGCCGACGGTAGTGGTGCCAAGTATTTCCGGGGACGTCAGCCAAAACAGCTCCTTTACCTGGAGGGCGGCCATGACCGGAGTAGTGCCAGTAAGCGCGAGCTGTCGATAAAGGGACTGAGACGTCCTGAAAAACAGCTCCTTGTTTGTTCTGAGACCAATCGCTTATGCATGGGGAAGGTCTGGGAGTAAGGATCCTCTCTTCATGCCCTCATTTCCGGTTCAAATATCTATCGATCGCGGCTGCCGCGCGCTTGCCGTCCCCCATGGCGAGGATGACGGTTGCGCCTCCCCTCACGATGTCCCCTCCTGCGAAAACCCCCGGTATGCTGGTCTCTCCTTCGGAGCCGATCACGATGTTGCCCCACTTGTTGAGGGCAAGATCGGGTGCGGTCGCCGTCAGCAGCGGGTTGGCGCCGGTGCCGACCGCGTTGATGACGACTCCGGCCGGCAGGTCGAAGTCGGAACCTTCGATCGCCTGGGGCCGGCGCCGCCCGGAATCGTCCGGCGGGCCGAGGACCATCTTCTGACAGCGCAGCGCCGAGACCCAGCGGTCCTCGGTTCCTATGATCGCCGTCGGGGCTGTCAGCATGATGAACTCCACTCCCTCTTCCTTGGCGTGCTTGATCTCCTCGGCCCTGGCGGGCATCTCCGCCTCGCCGCGCCGATACACGATCATGGCGCGCTCGGCGCCCAGTCTCCTCGCCGTCCTGACGCAGTCCATGGCGGTATTGCCGCCGCCGATGACCGCCACCTCGCGCCTTTTGATGATCGGTGTCGAGCTGTCCTCCCTGCGCCCCGCCTCCATCAGGTTCACGCGGGTGAGAAACTCGTTTGCCGCATAGACCCCTTTCAGATTTTCGCCCGGTATGTTCAGCATGGTGGGCAACCCCGCGCCGTTGGCGACGAAAATGGCATCAAACTCCCCCCGCAATTCGGCGATGGTGACGGTCTTGCCGACAATGACGTTGCATTCTATGGCGACCCCGAGCTCGTTCAGGAGCGCCACTTCGCGGTCGATGATTTCCTTGGGAAGGCGGAACTCCGGTATGCCGTAGCGCAGCACCCCTCCGGTGGCGTGCAGCGCCTCGAAGATGGTGACGTCGTGGCCCAGCCGTGCCAGTTCGCCGGCGGCAGTGAGCCCCGCCGGGCCGCAGCCGACCACGGCGACCGACTTGCCGGTGGCGGCCGGTGCCTGAGCGCGCAGCAGCCGGTCCGGGTGGTGCATCGCCCAGTCCGCGACGTAGCGCTCCAGGAAACCGATGGCGACCGCTTCACCCTCGATGCCCCGGACGCAGAGCGCCTCGCACTGCGTTTCCTGGGGGCAGACCCTGCCGCAGACTGCGGGGAGCGCATTGTCGCCCCTGAGGATCTGCACGGAGCGGGGGAGGTCCTCGCAGGCCAGCGCGTCGAGGAATTCGGGAATGGAGACCCCGACGGGGCACCCGGCGACGCACGGTCTGTTCTTGCACTGCAGGCAGCGGTGCGCCTCCACGAGTGCCTGGTCGGCGCTGAGGCCGAGGTTCACCTCTTCGAAGTTCCTGCTTCTCTCGTCAGCCGGCAGCTCGGCCATGGCAACCCGCTCAATGGCCATCCGTTCCTTTGCCGATAATTTGTTGCTCATTATTTTACCCCCCTGCCGATCCTGCACTCTGAGGCTGCGTGGCTCACGGCCTCCTCCTTGCGGTAGCTGGTCAGCCTGTCGCTCAGTCCGTCGAAGTCCACCAGGTGCGCGTCGAATTCCGGCCCGTCCACGCAGGCGAACTTGGTTTCGGAGCCGACCTGCACCCGGCAGCCGCCGCACATGCCGGTGCCGTCGATCATGATCGGGTTGAGGCTGACGATGGTTTTGATCCCTTGCTTGCGGGTCATCTCGGCGACCGCCTTCATCATAGGTACCGGACCGACGGCAAAGACAGCCTGGGGGGCGCGCTCCGGATCGGCCAGCAGCTCGCCAAGGGGACCGGTGACGAACCCCTTGGTCCCGAGGCTGCCGTCCTCCGTAGTGACCAGGAAGGTGTCGGAGAGCGGGGTGAGTTCGTCGGAGAGGATGATATAGCGGCTGG